>Ga0105244_10000126_pt1 | contig 78411 bp, 78 predicted proteins | sample KBSM44metaG_FD_80423 | JGI IMG/M metagenome (GOLD analysis project Ga0105244, IMG submission 80423) | Miscanthus rhizosphere microbial communities from Kellogg Biological Station, Michigan, USA - KBS M4-4 metaG | ecosystem: Host-associated > Plants > Roots > Rhizosphere > Soil | place...
AACGAAGCCACACGCCCTGTGAGTTCGGCCCACAAGCGCCAGCGAGTTTTGTTCGGATGATGACCAAGGATTACAGCTGCAGACGTCGCAGTGACTCCTTGTGCCCTCCAGGCATGCCATTCCGGCGTGCGTTGTCGCAAGTCCACAATTTTCATATTCACCTCCAGATTTTGGAGGGACCCAGCCCCAACGGGGAGGAATCCCCGTAAGGGTTGGGCTAGGCATCAGGCTGAAGCCTTCTGCCGCTCTAGATACTCAGCCTCCCCCCTCTTGAAGAGAGCGAAAGCTTCGGCTTGGAGATCGTCGCGGAGATGGGCCTGCGCCCACTCAGTAGCGGCATTCCAACTGCCATTTTTCATGGTTCGATCGTAAACGCTCTGAATCCGCTTTTTGATGACTTCAATAGGATCTCCTCTTCCATCAGGTTTGGAGTTATCCAGTGGAATACTCGACCCTTGAGGTTGAGGATCAGCTGACTGCACTGTCGCACCATCAACATGTTTCGGAGCGTCTGCATCGACGACACCTTGCGGTGCCTCGTTTTGTTGGCCGTGCTCGTACACGTTTCCACTTAGATCGACCACATTAGGTGCATGGGAGGTTCCATGCATATCTCTTGCAGCAGTCGCTAGCGAAATCGGCCCAGTGCTGAATCCCTCATCGGCTTCCTCATTGAGGTAGCTAATAACGTTCTCAAGCACCGGACTGGTTTTAGGCCAGTACTTCGAAGCACTCTTGATTCCTGTCTTGATGGCCATCGGCTCAAAATGAGTTTCCCACGGACCACGCTTGCTGGGATCGGTATGCTGAAAGGCCTTTGAGAGCGATCGAGCGGAATACACATCCTCCGCACTAAGAGGGTCGACAACCAACCTACCAGACGGCAGGTAAGCTTTGACGTATACCCCCCGAAAACTGCCACGATCTTTCTTGCTAAGAAAAGGATCGAAGACATGATCAGGCTCGGCTGTTGGGCCGTTGTAAATGAACCGATCACCGCTATAAACGGCTTCAGCAACCACCAGGTCAACAGCACGAGAATCCGTGGCGATTTTCATGAGACCGCGATACGAGACATCGGCAATTATCTTGCCCTGACGCGGAACCAAAAATGCGAGTCCGAGCGCAGGGTTGAGCGACAGACCAGATGATGCAATTTGCTGCATCGCCAGGTTAAAGCTCCACTCATTGCTGGCAGCCGTTTCGTACAAAGAAGGGTTAGACATCATCGCGTGATACGCAAATAACGCCTCTTGAGTGAAAACCATTCGGCTGTTGAGGGACGAGACGATTTTCTGAAAATCGTCTTTCGCCTTCAGGATAAGATCGTTAGCTTTCTCAGGCGTGAAGGCGGCCTTAGGACGAGCTACATATTGATTTCTTGACATTGGAACCTCCGGGTTAAAAGCGGAGGCGATCCCCATTCGGGGATTGCACCCCGCGTGGGTTTTATTGCATTTCATGAGGTGTCAAACACGTCTCCGAGCTATGAGCCCAACGAGGCAGTGTTCGATGTTTGGCCGGTTACAACTGGCTGTTCGTTACGCCTGACGCGATTCGGGTGTACCTCTAGAATCACCGCTTGGGCGGGAACCCAAAAGTTGAAGGGTACCGTGCATGTCGACGACAACCTCTGTCGTATAACGCTTGATACCGTCCTTCTCCCACTCACGTGTTTGAAGCTTGCCCTCGATGTAGACCTGAGAGCCTTTGACGACATATTCACCGGCAATTTCAGCGACTCGTCCGAAAAGACTCACACGATGCCACTCAGTTTTTTCAACTTTCTGACCAGTTTGCTTATCAGTCCACTGCTCAGATGTAGCCAGGCTGAGGTTAGTAACAGCATTCCCATTAGGAAGATATTTCACCTCGGGTACCTGGCCACTGGTACCAACCAAAATTACTTTGTTTACGCCACGAGCCATGAAGATCACTCCACGTTTTCGAGGCGTACCAACCCAACTGGGAAGGAATGCCCCAGAGGGGTTATTAGGGTGCTGGATAAAGCAGTCCAGCTTCTGCATCTGATGGGCCACAAGGACCACCAGAAATCCGTGAAGTGAGTTCGGAAGATTCTTTTCCATTGCAGCCGTGCAGTCGATGGAAAAGAAGCCTCAAGGGGGAGCCAGCTCCCCCCAGCCACAAATAGAGCTACATCGTTATCCCGATCTCCGCGGCTTCCGGAATAATGTTGTTGAACACAGCCCATCGCTTTAAATAGCGAATGTCGAGTACATCGGGTGACACCGTCTGAGCGATATTTTCTGGGACCTTTACGGTTCCATCGCTCACAAGAAGCTCCCGCAGCTCCATCAAGTAGATTGCTTGTAACTGATTCATGGTGGGGCTCCTCGCCAGGTGGTCCACCGAAACCCTCCAAGAAGGACTTTGGTGGACCACCTAACGGCGGCCCCTGCAGCACTACGCCCTCAAGAGGGCGCAGTCCATAACTTAACTTTGAAAGCTAAGTGTTTTACCAAGACGCAGGTAAGCCGGCTCGTCGTAGACCGAGTAATCGATCCCCTTCGGAAGACGGTTGATACGGGTGGCACCTCGCAGAGCGAAGATGTCACTTTTCTCAAGACCAAGCGTTGCTTGAGCTGCTTTAGCTGGAGCGGCCTTACTAGGCGACACCAGAGAAACATCAGTGGCTTCACGACCGATCGTAGGCTCCTGGCGAGGAGTTACTTTGCGACGACGTGTAAGCCAGAGATAACCAATAACCAAAGCAGCGACCAAAATGACTACAGGAAATGTATTCATTATGCGATCTCCCCATTCGCGCGCATACGCAGGGCAAAGTGAGTTGCTGAAGTGTTGGCAGATTGAACGACGCATACGACCAAAGATGCTGGCCGAGGAGCGAAGGTAAGCACGTTGAGCTTAGCGAGAGAAGTTTTCATGGAGGCCTCCAAAAAAAAGAGCCTTCCATCCCCAAGGGGACAGAAAGCCCCTCTAGGGTTAGGTCATGACCGCGAATCGTGACCGGATGTGCTGGTAATAGGTGCCCAGCTTCACACAAAACCCGAAAGGCAGAGCCTTCGGGAACAACACTCAAGCAACATGCTTGGGCGAAGATTGAGCCGAGAATACCCCCACTCCATAAAGCTGTAAAGCATCAACATCCGCTTCTGACCCCCCTATAGGGTCAGATTAAGAAAAAACGCAATCCGATGCCGAATAAGGTAAAGGCTCCCCCAACCCAAGGAGCCAAAAATGGCAAACGGAAACGATTTCAAGCCTCAAGGTAAATACTCGAGTGCGACACTCACTTCCCAATACACCCTAAATACCGAGCATGCGCAGCGGGTCCATCGGCGCTGCTTCGAGGGCGCTGCGCGGGCACTCTTCACTATCGACGTGATCGCGAGAGCCCTGTCTCATGGCAATAAAGCATTCAACTACTCAGAAGTCATGGCCGCTGTAGAAACACTGCTGAGCGGCCTGGAGCGCGACGTAATCAATGAGCGCGATCGCTTCAAACATATCCTCGAGCAGAACAACAGCGCCGGCGTGACCGCGCGTTACGACAACGCCGCGGAATTCAGTTTCACCGTGTCGACACCTCTCATTATGCGCCTAGCGCAGATCATTCAAGCATTTGACCAGATGCTCATCGCCGCACAGACCTGCTGGCTCATGTGCTTTCTGGATTCCGACAAGAACGACCTGGTAGCAAATGAGCGCATGCGTCAACTTATGCGTGTGATCCGCAAGCTCCAGTTGATGGCAACGGACGCGCGCAAGAAAGCCAAAAAAGACGTAAACGCTGACGCTATTGCTGCAAATCTCGGCGATGCGGCGGAAGAAAGTGAAGTGGATAAACAAACTGCTTCAGCGATTGAAGAAGAAACCGCGGCGGCAAAATCAGCAGCTTAAACACTGACAAAAAAAGGGGCCTCGAAGGCCCCTTTTTTTATTTGTTGAACGTGTCCCTTAAGTTGTCCTCTGCTGCCTTCCTTGTCTCAGAGAAACTTTCATTGAGGCCATCCAATCGTTCTGTATTTCGATTAAGTGTATCTGTACGTCCTTCGCCAATATTTAATGCTGAACCCGACCCAGTTAAATTATCAAGATTTATCTTGTCAGCCGTCGGATAAAAGTTGGTGACTTGAAGTAAGCCAATCCATTCAGAGATATCAATTTTACTCCAATCGAGCTTGGCAATCTGATCCACACCAAGTGCTTCACATGAAGGGTTTTCAGCATCTCCCCATGTCAGGCCCAGCTGAGGCCGAGCCTGCTCTTGAATAATACGACCTAACGGCGAGTTAAAGCAGCAATAAGACTCCCTTTTCTCTATGCAACCAAATGGTGTCTTACTGGCGCAGTAACTGCCAACATAATGACAAACTTTTGTTTCCTTTTTCGCACCTAACTCAAACTCTTTTGGCTCACACTCCCAAATTATTTTAACCAAAATGTTAGCAATCTGGTAAACCATATAGGCAATCATTACGACGGACAGAACTGCAGCGAAACTAGACGCCAAAGTTGCATTAGGAGCCGTAGTCACAGCACCTGTAGCGGGGTTTGTGGAGGCAAAAGCCTCAGTAGAGGGACCGTTGGCCGCGATCCCGCTTGCAAAGACCGCATTTGCAGCAGCCGGCCCGAATGTATTTGCAGTCCAGTTTGCGACATAGTTCATCATTTGTTGCTTGAAGCCTTCAATGACGCCAAGTTGCGCGACATCTGTCACCGCTGCGTTGGTAGCCGAGGCAGCACTCCAAGCGGCATCCCAGCCACTCCCACTAGCCAACTCTTTACCCAGAGTCCAGGCACTGGAAAGCGTAGGCGCGTTATCAATGATTCCGACTTTCTCAGTAAGCTGGATGGTGTTGTACGTGAGCGCAATGTAGTCCATGAGTGATACGCCGTCTGGTGCCTCGCAGCAGTCCACCCATCCACCTACGGCCTTTTTGCACTCCATCATTTCACCCTTGAACACCTTGCAAACATGGTCAGATGTAGTGTCCTCAGGATTTTCACCGCAATCGAGATCATGTTCAGCAAATTGAGCAATCTGAAGGGCTGCAGCCGCATAACCAAATTCAGTGGACTTTTCATCAGTCGGGTTAAAACACTCTTTGCCTAGACAGCGGACAGGCCCAGCACATTGATACGATGTCTTGGTATCAGTTGAAGGCACTTGAACATCGTAACCACAATCCCAAACCTCTTCGGTCACGTAGCACTGTCCTGAGTCACCCTTAGCACCATCAACACATTTTTGAGAGATGAAACCGCATGTTTTATCAGCCTCGAATTTGGCGCAGGTATTTAAATTCATCCCTCCATTTACACATCCTGTAACTTTCGCCGCTTGAAATAATTTATCAACACCTTGGACAGGGGAAGGCAACATCGCTGCATACATACTATCGCCAGGACAAACTGAGATGCCGTTTAAAGGCAAGCAACCAGATGCCACACCCTTTGTGACTTGAACAGCCCCGCCTTCAGAGCACTGACCCGATTGCACTTTATTGGCCGCGTCTATACAGAATTTTGGGCCATAAGACTCAGCAGCGATACGTACAGCCTTAAAACGAAACTCGTGTGCGTAAAACCACCCTGGCGTTCCGCTGCCAGTATCCTTGATGTCGACCATCATTTTTAGACCATTTTCGCAGGACGGTAACTGAACAATATTAGTAGAGTCGACACCCAACGTTTTAGGTGCATATTTGTGGCCAGTCCATAGTCCAATGGAAGAAACGGCGATCTTTTGCGGCAGAGGCCTACCGTCTTCACCCTTGGCTTTACACAGATAATCAAAGTTAGCTTGATCGATGCTGGCATCAGACCGAAGAGTACTTGTTGTGTTCTGAAATGACCCACTCGAAAAGTCAACCACTACACGATTCGTTTCACCCGAACCAGGGGCATCTTCAACCGCAATTTTCGCAGCAAATGGGATCTCCATCACCTTCATGTTGTGGTTCACAGAGCAAGTTCTATCAGTATTCACAGGACACTGTTGTTGTCCCTGCGCATCGGTGTAGCACTCCATATCACCTTTATAAAAGTTACATTGAGAGTTAATCGACACCTCTTGGCACAGGGGAGAAATACCGGGCAACGGCGGTCCTTTACCGAATGAGCTTTCACAGACGGTGACACCGTCGATCTCTGCGCAGCCAGTTTCGGAAATTGCCGGCATTTTCGTACAAACAAAAGATCCTTGGCAGTAACCGTCATTTATAGAGGAAGCGACGTCTACTGCTTCTTGGGAATACCATTTTTCTTCGCTTACAGCCTTCAGCGGATCGTAAAGAACACGCAACTTAGCATAAGCCTCACCTTCTCCGGCGACCGATGCACGAATTTTAAACTCCTTCGCGCCCTTCTCTTTCAATAGCGAAGTCATGTTGACGTTAGGGGCCGTCTCCCAAGACGTCCCAAGCTCACACTTCCCCGCAGTTTCTGGAGGGAAATTCTCATTAGGGCCTGACCATACTTTCGTATTGGCTACCCAAACCTGCATATAATCGTCCCACTTCGCATAGGTAAGACTGGCAGATTGAATCGCATCAGGATTAACGACTTCAAACGTCATTTTATTTTCGTAAATGGTGCAGTAACCCGACCAATAATTGTCTCCGACCTGACCTAACCAAATATCAATGCATCCAGGACCACACGATTGAAAGTTTGTAGGACCATCAACATACTTGACGACGCCAGCCGTATAGTCGTGTTTAAGTGTGAATACTCCAGATTTGTCCGCAACACGCTCGCATGTTTTCATATCAGAAACATGCTTAGACGTAGTGGTCTTAGTGGTCTCAGTTGTCTGTTTACAATCAGCAAAGTCTTTATTAAATATATCCTGATTGTCGATTGTCTTATCTGTATTGGTCCAAAGTGGATCGTTTTTCAGATCAGGCCGTTTAGTGCTAGAAGTATCTTTCAGCAAGCGGTAGGCATCACCGCTCATCGAGTTCTCACTTAGCAAAGACGTGTTAGCTGAAGATCCTGCGCTGAGGGTACCTTCATCGTTGCCATAGAGATTTTTCAGGTCACCAGATCCTGAGGTATCAGATACACCAGGAAACAACTCAGACAAATTGATGGTTTGCTTTTGCCCCCCACTGCCAAACGTGATCTCGGAAGACGACGCTGTCGGCGCCGACCAGGAATTCATTGCATCTTGAGCAGCTTTATTCCCGTCTGCAGCTGATGATGAAATGCTATCCGCCCAAGCAGGCACGCAAATGGCGTACCCGTAAAAGAAGAGTGTTACTGCCGCAGTGATCCTGGATAGAGAACGCATGTCAAAATCTCATAGTGTGTTACAGCAGTCATTCCACCGGAACAACATGTAGAGCGCGTCTTCACCGACTTGGGGAATAACTCTGCCCTCGCCCCCTTGCCAAGTCATCGGGTGAGACCCAATGTAATGCGCTTCTTTCGACTCTGCTCGAGGAAAGAACATGGCCATTTTGTATTGGGATTTTGGAACTGTGGGGAAGATTGAGCCCCTGCAGATGGTTTCATCTCCAATAGTTAAATGTGCAAGGCCGCGGCGGTGTTGGGTAGCAATCGTGCGCGCAGCAAGTAACGAAGTGGTTCGCCCAAAGTCGTTGGGTAAGGCAGTTCCAGCCATTGGGTAGATTTCTCCCCACGTCCCTGCACACCACCAGAGGGACGTTAGAGGCTCTTGACCAGCAACACCTAAGGCCGCATCAGCTGTGCATGCAGCTTGTGCCAGTGGGTTTGCGACAGCTGCAGCCTCAGGGTTAACAAAGAATGCTAACTCGTCATTTGTCCAGACCGGGTCAATCTCCGTTAACTGAATGATATCGAAGTCAGCATAACCATCTGGAGAGCAACGCTTGGGCATGTACATTTCCAGAATCGATAGCAGCGGGAACGCGTAGTAATGGACGTTATAGAAAGAGAGTTTCTCCTTCGTAATTGTGTTGCCACCAACTGAATCGGATAATGTCCCCCACAGGCGCTTGTCGCCAATTGGCAAGGTAACACCACCCAATGCGAGCGAACACCCAGGCTTCCTAACAACTTCGATTAGCCGAGCAGGCTCCCACAATGAGTTGACAATACCAGGCTTCCATAAGCCAAGATTGTCTTCACACATGCAAATACTCTTCTTTGAAGCGCCTGACGGAGCATCACCAGGTGTGATGCTTACACCAGCAATACGTATAGGGAACAAACAGGCCCAACAAACATCAGTAAATAATTTACCACTAAATAGCTCAGCATTTGGACAGGACAATGAATCAGTAACAGACTGATCTGAGGCCGATACTTGCGAATAAAGACACAGCAACAGAGAGACCAACAGGCCTAAACTACGAATTAACATATTGATCCTACCTTGAACTCTGTAACAGCGAAGGCGTTTGGTTGAGTACGCCAGGTTTTGAGAGCGCAAATCCTTGTAGCGATGCACCATTCAGTGGCTTTAGCCAGCCACTTAGTATTGAAACATCTTCTACCTTCTCTAAGATCAAACCTACATGATTGGCTAAGCAGTAATCTCGAATTTCAGTCAGGAGCGTCAGATTTGCCGGCACCAACAACGCAGGGAGGTCAACTTTGCAGTAATCCCACTTATGTCCAACCAAACGAGCCATATTTGAGTTTTCTGATCCAAAGTCATCAATTGCAACTCTTAACCCCAAGGATCTAGCAAAGGATAACAATGAATCAAGACCTCCAGACCCGTCAGAGTATTTCTCAGATATTTCGAGTACGATTTCCAACCCTAGCGAATAGACGCCAGCTAGAGACTTTATCAATGCATGCGCATCAGAAGGTGACGATAATGTTTCTGAACTGATATTAATAAATAACGGGCCTATACCGATTAATTCAGAAACATTTTCGGTGACTAGCGTTACTATCTCGCGATCCAATAGAATCCACTCACCTGGTTGCGAGTTCGCCATGAACTGTCCTGGTGAAAGCATTCGCCCCGAGACAATGCGACGAGCCAACACCTCGTAGCCTAGAACCTTACCGTTGGAAAAGTGAATCGATTGGAGCGCTAGCACTGTCACGGCAATGACTCTCCTGCAACTTCTTCAATATAAAAGCTTCTATCGGCCGCAGTAACTACTGAAGGCGTGAAATCGATAGAGAATCTCGTGCGCACATCATCTTTTAGGATGTATACGGCACGGCCGACTTTATTTTGCACTTCAGTAAATCCATCCCAACCTTTCTGGCGATCCACTTCAGACAAAATAATGACGACATTCTGCTTGTCGCCGTACTTTTCAACCTGCGCCTTTGCAAAGTTGACCTGCTTATCATAACTAGGATCGATAATCACAAGACGCTGAGTAAAAGGACGGATGTCTAATGGATTTATACGATCACCAGCTTTATGTATTAAAGAACCGTCAACGCCTGTGATGTCTTGTGGCACCACGACTGAAGGATCAAGCTTTCTGACTCTACTCGTTGTTGCAGGCGATAATTCTGCAAATACTTGATTAGACCAAAACCTCCTTAAAGCCTTATCTTTCAGCTCTGAAAAATTGACCTTGGCGAGTCGCTCCTTCAATACTTCGATTAGATCTCGCTCGGCTATTCGCAGGCCGGGGCCAATTGCTTTTGGCCTTGACACTTTATTTTTTTGGTACTGCTCATCCGCGGCTTGAACGGATGTTGTTCCTGAAACAACATATACAGTTTGTTTCCCTACAGCTTTACGCACTTGCGGAACGGTTTCAATTTGCGACTCTTCGAAAAGCACGGGGTTTATAAGTACAGGTGTATTGGACTTCGTTTCCAAACTTAACCGTTGCACCTTTGCGAGCGCGTCTTGCAATGTTAGCCCGTCAGGAATGCCTCTAAAAACAAGCTCCACTTCTCTGTTATCGTGGTATTCCTTTATGAGATTCTTGATCTCCGCCTCACCAAGACTCCACGACACGAATACCTGATAGGTTCTATCGTGATCAACGGGCACGGGCTCGACTGAATTACTGTCTGGCATCAGTGGTGTTTTGGCAAAACTGAGGTCTTCAGTTTTTAATACAAAATCTACTTGCTTGTCCGTATTAGTCTTGATTCCGTCCAGAACGCCTTTGAAATTCTCAATTGCTGCACTCTCTTGAGCCGCAAAGTCTGTGCTCCCATAAGCCTGAGCGGCAGAACAAATGACAGCTACATAAATCAGTGCTGATCGTAGTATTACCATATTGGGTAGGCTCTCCCGACCACGTCGGAACTTGAAACGTAGCCCCAATATCTCGAGTCAAAACTATCTTGAGATGTGCCCATGAACCAAAGCATATTATCTGGAACTATCTCATCCCTTATATAACGGCTTTCTGGTTTACCTAGGCGATCTGCAAGCAGCAGCCCTTTACCTCTGGAAGTACCATTCACAGCGACATTTTCCAGGTCTACCGTGACGCGATCGCCAGGTATACCGCGGACGTATTTGATGATCTTCGTGCCATTCGCAAAAAATGGTTCCATCTGAGTCGACCGAAACGCGTAAACTTTATCGCGATCAATTTTCGTATCATAACGATCAACAACAAAAACCCGCCAATCCAAGCACGTGTTCTTTTGTGGATCTATTCCAATTTCATATCGAGACGTCACGTAAAAAGCAGCACCTGCCATAGCAACCGACAGGGGCAATGCTTTTAAAATGAATTTTAAATGCTTATTCACTTACCGCCCCCTCGGAAATCTCAGTTGCATCACCATGTTCAATCAATGGAATCTCTAGCTCTGGCGGGTATGACACTAACGCTCGTGAATCCATCACAACATAACCAGCGGCAGTCAACTTATTCGCGGACTCGCGGAGGTTGTTATAGCTTTCTTCAACCTCCGAATTCGAACCTCCGTTGCCGTGCAAACTAACAACATCATAATTCAGTACCGCGAATTGAGTAATTGAAGAGTCGCCCTTAATAATATTGTATGCTGCAATGGTTACCAGCGAGCACGCGACTGAAACTGCAACGTTAAGAATTACTGACTTCATACTGATACTCCACGATCGCGCAATACGGCATTGATACCTTCGGCCGTATTCATGCCTTTGTTTACATAGACATTGATATCATGCACATCTTTAGGAGTAGTTGAGTAAAGAAGCTTAGAAAAGTTATCAACTGTCAAACGTCCTACACCAGACCCTGACTCCGTCATAAAAAATATCTCAGAGTACTGACCTCGGATCGTATGTACTGACTTGAGGATGCTGAATCCACCATCGCTTAACGCAAGTCGGCCTTCTTTTTTAATGATATTGATTGCATCATCTTTCTGGCCGAGCAAGAAGGTGTTAGCTGAGTTTTCCGCGATAGCGCGGCCAGTTGGGCTAGCATACAAATCGTTTACAGATTGTGTAATAGTAATTGCAGCGCCATTGTATTTACGGAAACGGCGATAACCGTGCTCGATAAACTTCGCGACATCACCTTCTGTAAGTAACGACCAGGCCTCATCGATTACTACAATTTTTTGCCGATCTCGATCCCCCAGGAACATCGCCTGTTGAATTTGATAAATGAGCTGGAGCAGAACTACCTGCTGAAGATGCTTCCGTCCCTTCAGTTCCTCGAGCTCAAGTACAGTGAACGGATTTTTGAAGTCAACGTTATTCTTGCCATTGAAGTATTTACCGTACATCCCCTTGGACGTGAATGGGTAGAGTTGCTTCCCGACGTCCTGGATACGGCTGTCTTCATCGCCAAGCAATGATTGCTCGACGTCATCGACGCTCATGTCACGGCCTTTGACTTCCCAAACGTCATGAGTGTGCTTACGCAGACCTGCAACTTGAAGGTCTTCAAGGGCCTTCGTAGGTGCAGCCATAGCGCACAGAAGTCCAATGAGGACGTCCTCCTCCTCAGAGTACTGTTGAACCAACTCAAAGGGATTCAGGCATATCGTGACGTCTGGCTTAAATTCAAGGAAATCACCATTAAATGCTTTGGCCAGCTTCTCGTACGATCGACCAACGTCAATCACCCACACCTGAGCTCCAGCTGATCGATAGGCTGTGATCAAGTAGTTAGTTAAAAATGACTTCCCGCTACCCGACTGCGCAGCTACCGTGGCGTTGTAATTAGTTTCCGAGTCGAAAAGACAGTAGGACATCAACTGCCCGTTGCGTGACACAAACTGCATCATCGGGGAGCCAGTCCCCTTCCAATCGCCGTAGATAGGTAGCAGTGGTAACGCCTGAGTCACCGACATAGTTTTATATCGATAGCTCTCATTAATGGCATTTGCATCTGCGCCAAATGGAAGCGCGTTTAAGAATAAAGGCAGTACAAAATATTTGTCTTCCAGGAACGAAAACTGACGTATTCCCAGATAATTTCGGGCTTCTGATGATGCCCGTACCAGGCGATCACGATCATTAGCGAAAACGATCACCGTCATGTTGCATCGGACAATAGCCTCGCCTTCCTCAATCTCCTTAAACAGGTCATCCATACCCTGTTTTTTTGCACCAAGTTTTGGTACAAATTTTAGAAGAGGTCCGTAGGCCTGGTTGTTGGCCCACTGACGCTTGGTATTCATTTTGTCTTTTGCTGCCTGTTGATCAGGAAAATAGACAGTGAAGCTGATTATGCAATTTTCTCGAATACCATTGTTACCGGTTAGCAAATCACCCAAATACCAAGCAGCGGATCCCTGCACTACGCGACGAGGAAATTTTTTAACGCTAAGGGTTTTTACCAAAGTGTTACCGATCTTTAGATGATCACTAAAAACTTCTAGTGTGCGATCATAATCCAAGACCTGTGTTTTAAGTGGTTTATCATCGTCCGCCTCCTGCGCCATTCGATCTCGCCAAGACGCATTTGGTCCTTGGTTCAAAATCGATGACATAATTTCCAAATACAGGTTTTGTGTTAAACCTACAGGGCAAAACCCAATACTTTTAAAAGTCGAGTCAAATTGAGCCCTGAGCTCGCTTATTATCTGAATTTCTTTTTCACTTGGCAAAGGTTCGGCAATTGGAAACTTAACTGTAATGATCGTATGAATTTCACGTACCTTGATACCTGAATAATCATCAATCGGCTCAAGTGTGCCTTTGAACAGATACGAAGCACGGCTTTTGATTGCTTGATGCGCAATGTCATCTGGAGAATGCATTCGCATTCTCAGCATCGAATTCACTTGATCGTTAATGTTTTGCGATGGAAACGATGAAAAATTAATCATCGTTCCAGCCGGCCATGCTTGTTTCATGACGCTTTTAAGTTGGTCGCCCTCTTTGCCATCACTTCCAGGCAGCGGGCGACACAAAAACGCGAACCCTGCCATGTTGTCATCCATAACGAAGTACTTCTTATCTTCGTCATAGGCAACTACGCTAAGTAAGTCTGCAAGTGGGAATTTAGCTTTTGGAAAAGTGCTCATTTTGCGGCTCCAATCAGCCAAGTCTCGAGCGAACCTTTTGCATACCCTTGGCGTGTTAAACCATCGTCACGAATAATAAACGGGACGCCTTTAAGCCCAAACATTTGGGCTGTAATAATTCGTTTGCCGATTGCTGAGGTATCGCAATCTGCTCCACGGCTATCTATTATTCGCGGCTTTTGCAGTCCAACTGCAATCTCATAGGCTTGTTTCTGATCAGTTGCACAGTGCATCGATCGAACAATCTTCGAGCTTTCTTCACCGAGTGCCGAGAGCTCCACGATTTTGAATGTGTAGCCTTCTACTTTTTTGAGATCAGTTAGAAGCAAGCTGCATGCTGGGCATTGAGGGTCGGTAAAAATTATGACCTGCTTCTTTCCGCTCCCATATGTAAAGGGGCTCAGATCGTCAACGTTGAACTTAAGCTTCGCCACGTCGATATACCGGAAAGCTTGATCGGCGTCATCGATCGAGGAAATCTCTTTTTGGCTCCAGGTGTCATACAAGCTCCCACGAAAAACAAATCGTCCGTTGTCACTTACAAACGCGAGCTTTCCATTTTTGACGGCCGCAATCATTCCGTTTATTGGCAAGGGCGTTGTTACGTTGTTTTCTTGGGCATTTGCAGTGCAATAGCTGCTTGCTGACGCGATGAGCAAAATTGCGCAGAAGATTCTTCGGAGCATGAGGACACCTCTTTTACGATGTCATCAGGCTATAGCTGCATACTTTAGGAGGGTGTTGAATCTGACCCTTCATTGGGGTCAAAAGAAAGGGCGCCTTTCGGCGCCCTATGGTGTTACCAAACGACAGGCGCCGAGTCCTCAGCGGAGTCATCCGTCGCGTAGAGCAGGATCTTCGGTGCTTCAGGGTATGTTCTTTTGGAAATTGTGATCATCGATCCTCCCAGCCCCTGCAGCTTGTCATTTACGAACCAATTGTGACGGGCTATTCGGCCATCAGGATCAACGCATTTAGCGGTGGCAGTCCACGCTGAACCACTCTCCTTGACCTGCAAGTCGCAGGTAGGTTTTTGGTTCTGCTTCACATCGATAGACACCTCACCGATTCCTCCCTTGTTCATCTGCGACTGAACAGCCATGGCAACCTGATATTGACCTTCTGTAGGAAGGGTTGCACGCGCATATCGAGAACCGCCGGTATCGATTTCAGTTCCGTTGAGGGTATACGCCATGCTCGTAATCCGGTCTTTTGGATGTCCTCCAGTGATCTCTGGCCGGACCATGATGCCGAGTGGAGCACGGGCTGCATTATTATCTCCTGTCCACTTAAGCGTAATCGACCATGGCGGTGGCTCCTTGAAGGTCATGTTTTTTTCAACAAGGGTGTAATTGCCACGTGCATCGTAAACATGCACTTTGAATGGAAACTCGCCTGGTTCATCAATGGTCAGTATCCGCAGTGCCATATTGTCGTCTTTCACAACTGTATATCCGGGCATAGCTGGCATTTCCCAGTCGTAATAGACCCCCTCAACAGCTTTAAACTCACCGATGTTCCTTACTCGTAAACTCAGGTCAGCCGGTGCGTACTCTGCTGAGAATGTCGGTGAGATCGCCCAGGCCGGCCAATCGTAAATCCAGAAGGTGATTCGCTGCTGTGTTATGCCTTCTCCTCCACGATCACGGTACCCGTTGATCCAAGCGCGATAGCTCAAATATGTACGTTGATCAGTGACATCAGAATCCACTGGCGTGTACTTGGCCTCTTGGCCAGGGACGATTGTCTTACCGTCCGGCATGATGAATTCACCATCCATGGTCAAATCCATGTTCGGGTACGGCATAAGCAGGTTCGCTACCCAAGTTGACTCTTTCCCTACCTCTGGACGACGTGGCCCGATCAGTTGCACTCTGGGTGGGCGTACCTTTCTGAATGCAACGCCTGATCGAATCGTCTTCCATACGCGAGGATCATCAGTCGGCGAGTCCTTGTACCGCATTCTCATGTAGACATAGACACGTTCCTCGGTACTACGAGTAAACACAACGCTATCGCTCCCCGGCGTCCACGTGACACCGCGGTCATAGCTCCACTCGACATCGATATTTGAAAGATCAATTGGTTGTGCATTCACCTGCAGCACTCTGAAGCGAGCGTTCGCATCAAGAAACGTGTTACCTGCCCCTTTGAGTATTCCCTTGGGAATGTTGTAGGCAGCAATCTCGATTTCGTCGGTCATCGATTTTGCGCCAGAGTGTTTGTTCGTGAGCTCCGCGCGAATCTTGTATTTACCCTTGGCAAGGGTCAGAGCAATTCGTTGTGGAGTGCGACTTTTATTTGGAATTTCAGTCCATGCACCACCTTCAGTGGATTGCTCCCAACGGACATTACCGAGGTCTTTGGTCCAAGCCCGATTGGTGACATCAGCGAACAGCGTTACCCTGAGTGGCGCTTCGCCTGTCAACCGCAGCGCTCGGATCGATCCATCTAGCGCTGCGCCGTTCAAAATTGCTAGTGACAGTGGCTGTGGCGATGTTCTGGTAACGGTGTACTCCGGAACGGGAGAGATGATCCGCGCCTCTGCGAAGACGCGAAGATTTTTACCAGCAAGTGCAGCGACGTCCAAAGCGAATGACGCATGACCGGCACCATCAGCTCTTACCCATGGAGCTACTTCCGTCACCGTATTCCAAGTCGGCTTCTGAATCAGACGAATCTCCCACGCCCCCATCGTTGACTCGTTGTAGGTCTTGGTTGAGTCGTATGCATCCCCAATCCCAACGTTGACCTCCAAGGCCTCAGTGGAAAGAATCTTCCCATTTTCGTTATCGATAATAGGAACAATGCTCTCGTCAGGGACCGCCAAAACGTCGACCACAGAGTGAGTGATCAAATCAGGTAGCAGTGTGTAGTTCACATCGACGAAGAGCGATCGCTTTTGCCATAGAGCGGTGTAAGGTGCTGTATAAATGCGGCGGTACACCGTCATGATGTCCCCAAATGAAGGCGCAATTTCCTCACTTTGAACCTTACCTTGATTGACGTTATTTTTGAGTTGCAGACGTGCACTCACGGAAGTCACCACGGCATCGCCGATGTAACCACCGGCCAGCGGTGATACCAATAACGTATCGTTTACCTTCGTCTTTGACGTATAGGTGACTTTTGGGAACGACGGTTCAATAACGTCAAAAGTGAATTTATCCGTTCCAAGATCAATTTTTTTGCCCGACGGAGTGAAAACAGAAAGCTTCCACTGAATTTTGTTTTCGCCGAGCATCTGTGCGTTGCCAACCAGGTATGGCCGTTCCCAGTTGGGTCGAATGGTAAGGCCTGGAGAAATCTCCTCCCACTCGACTAAGCACAGAGGCTTAGTCGAATAAGACGAAGCTGCAGTCATTGCGCGGCGCTCGATTATCGTCAAATCACAAGCAGTTCCTGACTGCTGAACGAACTCAATATCCAGATCTTCGACTTTAAAATACGCTTTATCGAACGGGTATTTTGGCCCTATTTTCACTGTGGCTACTGGAGAGACAAAGGTCACCGTCTTTGAGTAGGTCCCAAGGAGATACTTCTGGCCATCAGGTCCAACAATGTAGGATGAGGCCTCGATTGGGTACGAGCCGACATCCGCGGCGGTGCCCTGCAAAGCCAACGTTGAATCGCTGGACAGGTCCTTGTACTCCGGCAATGGCTTTGTGAACTCAAGTAGACAAACCGGATTGTCGTATGGGTTGGAGTTCTGGGCCGATAGCGTTCGGACCGTGTTCAGACAGACATTATTTCCCGGCTCGAATTGCGCTCGTACGGACTGCAGACCCAAAGGCACGCTATCCGCTGAAGTCTTTATCGCGCCCTGCAGAGACCATACCTCATATGGAATTGCAAAGGCTGGACCAGTCAGGTCGCCCCTAAACAGCAGCAGCCTCCCTTTGCCAGCTTCACCTGCAGTCAGGGCTGCGACAGCGGCACCCAAGCTATCAACGGTCACTCGATCAATAGGTAACCGAACTGCTTGACCTGGATCTAATGGTTTGCGACCTACCTTCAGACCAAGGCCTGATGTTTTCTCTACAAACGCAATAACGTCTGTCCCAAGAGCCTGAATAGCCACAGGCTCTGTCACCATCAACCCTGGGCGACCGTCTGTTCTGTTGAACTCCTTAGTGATGGCAGGAGTGGACAAGCTATCCTTATCAATCTGTTCGATTGGCATCTGATCCACTACATCAGCGATGCTTTTGGGCACGAGCGCCACAGTAACGTTCACCGACTCCCCACCCTGATCCGTGACCTTGATGACGACTGAGGTCTGAGTACGACCGTCAGTCTTGAAGTTCATTTCGTCATTACCGTTGAACCATACATACCCATGCTCAGGCTGCGAAACGACCTCGAAGGTATGGGAACCCCAATCGTTGGCGTCAACAGCACTCAGTCGCTCCTTACCTCCTACCCCTTCGTAGAAATATACGGTCGTTGGCTTAAGCCCTGTAGGAGGCGTGTTCTTCCTTAGCACTGCCACCCGAGCTAGAGACTCAATATATTCGCCACCTGCGTCGACCACTCGGAACGCAAACGAATCATTGCCCACGTAGCTAGGGTTCGGCGTGTAGATGTAGCCATTTTGGCTGGCGAGTACGCTACCGTGCGAAGGTTGGCTTACAACTTCGTAGCTGAAGGAGTCCCAGACGTTCGGATCAACAACATCGGGCTTAAAAGCTGCCGATTTGGTGTTTTCATAGGTGGTGATACTCAGCGCTGCACTCACTGGTTGCAGGTTGTTTTTGAGTACGTGAACGGCAACCGCACCGGAGACCTTCAAGCCGCCTAGATCAGTTGCCTCAACGATGAATGAATCATCTCCAATAAAATCTTTGGCCGGCGTAAAAATAAGCATATTGCCGGTCACAGCCACTGATCCGCTTGCAGGTTGGGTAACCACTTTCAAAAGGTGCTGGCCTTGGTCGTACAGATTTTTGTCTGTAATAACCGGGTAATACGGTGCTGCTGGTGTATTTTCGAGGCCTGTGATTGTTCCAACCAGACCCTCTGGCGCCAGGTTGTTCGGCACCACGGTCACAGTAGCCAACCCTATTACTGTTGTTCCAGCTGCGTCTGTAGCACTGATGAGGAAACTATCAGTCCCTGTCCAACCTTCACGAGGGCTGTAGCTGACTTTGCCTCCCGCAGCTACAGCAGCGCCTCCGACAGGTGTGCCGAGGACCTTAAAGGTAAATGTATCCGTGGGATTTGGATCAACCACCGTTGGAGCGCCGGACACAGGCGTCATCTCCGTGGTCTGCATATCAAGTGCGACCATTGTCGGCGGAAAGTTTTTAGCGATAACCGTGACGTTTGCCGTACCGATCACCTCAGCGCCTGCTAAATCACGAGCAATAAATTTGAAGGACGTTTTGCCTTGGAAACCGAACGGTGCGTTGTAAATGATCTTATTGCTAACGACCTCTGCGACACCTGTCATTGCTTGGTTAGGCACAGTGAAAGTGTGCTGACCAGCGTCATACAAGTTTTTGTCCGTGACTGTCGGCGTTACAGCAGCTGATGCTTCACCTTCGTATGCGGTGAGATCAGCAGTCGCTGATGTTGGGGCATAGTTGGTTTTATCGACAATGACTACGCCGTCTTTAACCGCTGATTCCAAGCCGGCTGTATCCCGAACCTTGTATTTGAATGATCCAGGTCCGAAGTAACCTTCAACGGGGACAAAGGATACATTCATTCCGACCGCTGTGATTACCCCGACATTTGCCGGCGGTTGTTGCACGATTACAATAGCGTGGCTATCAGGCACGTCGGGATCGTAAGCAACAATCTGATCCGCCTGAACGTTAAACGTAACGGTCTGGCTCGCAGATACTGCGCCGGCGGTATCTGTTGCGGTCACCTTGGATGTCGCCGTTCCTACAAACCCAGTAGCAGGGGAAAAGGTAAGCACATTTTTTACTAGCGTCAGTGAACCAGCAGCGGGGGCGACCGATTGCGCGATAGCAAATGTTAGTGGCGAGTCATGGTTCGCATCTGTCGCAGTCAGCTCCACAGAAACAGGCGTCTCGATCGATGTCAAAGCATCAATGGCGTCTACAACAGGGGCTGCATTCACAGGTTGAACTTTGACTGTGATGAACCCCGTATCAGAGCTAAGGCCGAAAGAATCTTTGGCCGTGTACGCAATCACACGACTCCCCACGAATGATGGGGACAGGGTCACTGAAAGCTTTGAGCCGTTGAAAGAAAACGAACCAAAGGTCGCGTCCTGGGGTGTTGTGCTGGATAAAGAAAAGGTGTCGACCTTGTCGGGATCTGTCACTGCAAGTATTACCGACGTCGATGCGCCCTGATTCATTGTCACCGTCGTGCTTTGTACAACAGGCTTGTCTGGAACCGGGTTGACAGTGATTGTCACTACCGCAGGCTTTGATGACGCGTTATTTGCGTCAATTGCCGTAACCAAGCATGTGGTTTGGCCGTTCCAGTCTTTCGCGGGCGTGAAAACGACGTTATTACCATCAATACCGCAACCACCAATTGATTTTGAGGGCTGCCCACCTACTGTGAACCGATACGGCGCTTGACCATCCTGGTCGGTAAAAATAATCGGCGCCCTGCCGGCGACGTCCTCGTCAGTGTTGATAGAAATTGCATCTACAACCGGAGCGTCGTTGACCGGCTGAATGACAACAGGAATGTCCGTGACGGGACTTTTTTCACCTGCGGCATCCATTGCAGTGATCTTGATTACGTCCTCACCATTCCAGTTGAGTTCAGGCGTGATTTTCAGGGAATGGCGGTCATCCGAAACCGAAGCTACGACGTGCGATCCTTGAGCTTCGACAACAAGCTGATAGATGTCGACGCCATCAATATCCTTCACCACCGGCGTGAAGGTAAAAGGGATGTCTTCCGAACCGATTGCCGGATGAGGTATTACAATCGGCGGATCATTCATGAGGCTGGTGACGATGCGCACATTCGCCACATTGGAGTACACCCCGTGCTGATCCTTGCCTCGGTATGAAAATCCTGTGATACCGCTCCAACCTGGTAGGGGTATGAACGTTACTGTGGTGCCCTTAAGAAGGATTTGCCCAACATCCGAATCAGGCAAATTTTCAAGCTCAAATGAATCCGCTGTTACCCCAACGCCCTTCAATACGAGTGGAATTACGAGAGTTTTATCTTCATCATTCAGCACCTCCATATCTTCAGCTACAGGCTGCGTTTGCTTGGGTTGAACGATAGTCTCTGCTAACACCCCTCCTACGCCAATAACCAGCGGGCCCGTGAATCCAGCCGGCAATGCTGCAGATCCGGAACAGGAAAACTCTTCCTTTGTACGAACACCCTCACACTTACCGAGCTGCGAACCTTTCGGCCCACCAACTGCGATCGGAAGACTAAATGAGCCCGTCGAAGTGCAGTCGCTGCGCTTCAGTGAGTACGAGACAGTAACGGAACCGCCTTCGAAGGAAGCTATTGGGTTGATGACCAGCGACTCGCCGCTTTCAATACATTGAGAAGCAGCATTACCGGTCAGCGACCACGATAAGGCCAATGCTGAAAGCGCGAGAATTGCCTTTTTTTTCATCCCGTTCACATTCGAACTCCGATCCCGTTAAGAAAGCCCAAAAGCCGGCAAGGCCGGCTTTGGTTATTGCGTTTGAAACTAGATCTGGTGAGCCAGAGGTACGGCCGCGGTTACCAGCGAGTGAGTAGCTGGCAGAGTTGCAGTCATGATCGATTCGATGATGGTCGGAGTGTTGTAGAGACCGACGCCGCCACCGACACCCGTCGCGAAGCTCATGATCGACTGACGAACGATGCCGGAAACGATGCCTACGAGAACCATAGAGCCAGCTACAACTCGGCCCAACGTACCTTGCATCCAGTCGGTCAGCGTTACCCAGATGGAGTCGAAGCTGTCACCGCCGGTACCGGCCATAGCCTGGGTGGCCATGACAGTAACCATCAGTGCAACACCGAATTTCATAACGTCTTTTGCGCGACGCTTTTGGTTGTTATTCATGCTCAGTTGCATGGGATGTCTCCTGCTTATTGCTTTTTGGGGGGTGTTAGTTTTGCGCCGTTGGCGGCACTGCTTTTCGCGACTCAAGTGGACGAATCGAGGCAGTAGGTTTTGGCGCCGGTGTACCGATCTCCCAGCGACGCGGCTCAATTTCTGTGTACATGTAACCTGGTACGTTCAGATCGCCCTTGTCGGACTCCCATGGGGCAACCCAAATACGCATCACTGTTGCCTGCGAACGAATAGGAATCGGATCACGGGCTGGTTTTGGAACGACGTAGCGCTCCCCAGCGGCAATATGCGGGCTCACCGCCGGCATAACCTCCTCGATCGTCTTACCCTCTTTAATAGCCTCGTCCTTTGCCGCCTGACGCTGCTCTACAACTTGACGAAAGTTCTCGTTTTCCGTCAGTTGGTAAACGTCACGTGCGGACATACAGGTAACGCCATCAGGCATGCCCTTACATGAGTAGTCCGACTGACCAATCTGAAGAAACGAGCAACCGCTCATTGCTGAAACAAAGCCAGCAGCAATAAGAAGGCGTGCGAAAGTGAACCGTGATTTAATTTTCATGGTTGAAGTATCCGTATTTGAATTTGTAGACAGGGGCTAATCTGCCCCTGTCCAGGGTCTGCGAAGTCAGCGCTTTGTTTGAAGCTTTAGCTGCACACCCTTCTTCACGACAAAGTCGATTTCACGAGCGGCGTCTACCTCAATGACTGGGTAGAGGTTCTCAGCCATTTCCAGGTAGAAATCGGCAATGCGCTCCAAGGCCTTGCCTGTACCGCCGATCGCTGCGCCTTGCATGGCTTGCGAGCTGAAGGCCTGTTCGTAAACAGGGCTTACCACTTTGCCCGAGCCACCACTGCTGCCGGTGCCCGTAACGTTGATGCTTGGTACTTGGCGAACACTGAATGCTTCGCTCACACCTTGCATGAAGCCAGCCATGAGCGACCTGGCCAAGATCGCACCCTGTTTCGAAATCAGTCGACCACGAACGCCAGCTTTACCGTCCTCGCCAGAGGCATATGCATCCATGCCGGTTTCGATCACTGCGCCGTCGTCGCGTACACAAGAAATCGTCTCGGCTCGCATGTATGCGCGCTCGGAGGAAAGGTCACCGAAGGCACTCGCAATCAGGAAACATTCACGCACATCCGCCCTGAAGCGGTTAGGCAGAACAGCCTCTTTCTTCACACGAAGCAGAACTGGGAAAGGATCTTTCCGAGCTCCACTACCGGTAGGCGCGTCGATACCAGTGATGATTGCGCCTGACAGGATCGAGCCAGCAGGAAGGTAAACCTCCTCTTCCTTGTTCTTGTCTTTGCTTTCCTCAGGCTCAGTTGCGCCGATAGTGCTGATTGTGAGTCGCTCTTCTTTCTTTGGACTCTGCCCTGGCTTTACTGGATCTGCAGCAGGTGCTGGTGCATTGGCAAAAAAGGCACCTATGTTTTTGTTGGGATCAACGGCTGCATTGTTGTATCGACGTTGAGCCAGTTGTTCAGCCTTGACTCGCTCTTCCTTCTCTTTAAGTACAGCCTCCTTTTCAGGCGGAGGTGCCTTATCTTGAGTTTCTTTTAGAGCTTGCTGCAGCCTTTCATTGTCAGCCTTAAGTGCTTCAGCTGTCTGAGTAGTCGAACTCAGCTGCGTCGAAACATCAGCAACCTGTTTTGATAGGTCTTTCAGACCATCGCGTAGCTCCTGCTGCTGCGTGGCCCCGTCAAGCAGTGTTTTCACGTTACGCGTCAAATCGTTGAGATTTTTCCCCTGTTGACGCTGTGTGGCATTTAACGCATCCAGACCGACCGCACGTGGATCACTGTCAGTTAACACGTTACCAATGGTTTGCTTACCACCAGACTTACGTTTCTCATTGCCGCCAATGGCACTGAGAGCAGTAACAATCGCCAGCACGACAACGATACAGCCGCAAATGACAAGCACTCGCTTAGTGGTGGGGCTCAGGCGAGCCCAGTATGACTTGAGCATGTCCCCTCCTTAATTAAGCAAACTTGGGCGTGCAGACTCATCCGCCGGCGCTTCGCCGACCCTTGTGATGATGTAAACCTCGGTCTTGTCGCCAGGTTCAAGCATGTTTCGCGGCCATGCCGCGGACGCCGCTAGCATTGGATGCGTGCAAGATGTCTCATCAAACATTACTGGTACATTCAATGTATTTCGGACGACACCAACGAGCACTTTGAAGTTGTGCCCCATCATCAGTTGGGAGCGTGAAAAATCGAACTGAATTCCGTCCTGGTAACACGCTGGCAATGTATCGGTATTGGCCAACTTGCCCATGGAGTAGCCTTTTGGAATTCCACCCAATGCCAGCGCTCGCATGATCCCCTTGATGGATTCCATATAGGGCTGGCCCTCCTCCCACTTCTTCGCCTGGCCAGAGTACCGATAACCACCAGCCCCACTTAGGCCACCAGCCTTGCCACTCGAACCAGCTGCCTGGCCGAGCACAAGATTTGCTTGAATTGGAGGAACCTTCTTGGGAGCCAGCGTCAAGCTAATAGCGACTGACTCATCTTCCTTGGGGGTTATGTACATTGTGATGGGAGTTTCATCGTTCGCCGTGACGTAGATGACGTTTTCCTTGATGGTGTAATCCTTTGGATTGGAGGTCGTTTGAACAATCGGCTTTTCAAACGGCGTCACAATGCGGTTCAAATGGTTGATTGCCGCGGGAATGATAGTGTTCACCCCAGGTTGAACAACCACATCAACGAGGGATGCGACCATCTCAGCTGCAGCTTCAGGTGCTGCACCCTTTGCGACCGAAGCAGGAACAGCTTGTAAATCATTGGCCCGCCCCCCGCCGCTGACTTGCACCAGATCCTGGGGACCTTTTTGATCAGCCACAGGCTCCTTCAGCTTTGCGCCGCTGGAAGCCGACGCACTCGATGCTGGTGCTTTGGGTTGTGAAGGTTGAACGGCCTTCTTATCTTGAGCCTCGCTAATTGCTGCGCGAGCTGCGTTTTCGTCAGCCTCTTCTAGGCCATAATCTGCAGGATTGATTTGTGCGGGCGGCACCGCCTCGACAACTTGCTCCTGGCCTGTCGCAGATGGCATCTGAGGGATTTTGAGTTCGCGAGCAGAAGCCATTTGCGCGGTTGCAACTGCAGCAAGCACGATCGCAAGTTTAATGGTTTTAGTTTTCATCGTTATTCCGATCCATACGCTTACGAGCTTCACCAGCTTTCTCCTCACGACGAATTACGTCTTCAGTTCGTGGGGCACCCGAATACACATCAACGAAGTACAGGACTGGTTTATAGTTTTGAACGCGCAGATCAAGCTCGTAGGTTTTATTGTCCCGGACTGGTTTACCAGTAGGACCACTCATAACAGAGCGACCAACTACGTAAAACTTGTTCGCCTTGTTCTTATCCCGAAGAACTTCTTTAGGCTCGAATGCAAGAACAACGCGATCCTGACGAATCTGTTGAACCTGGCTTTCAATTTTGTTGATTACGTCCTGATAAATATCAGCTGAAAGAAGTGGTTCAAGAGAATTACGAATCATGCTTGCGGACTTTGGCTTTACATTGCCCAATCGATCGGCAATGTAAAGTGCCCAGCCCTCCACATAGGCATCCGAGGCACGACTTTCATCTACCCAGGCACGCTCAGCCAAACCTGGCGGCTGCATATCGATAACCGTGCTTTTATTGAGCCAGCCAACAACAGATACAAAGTTAGTTGCTAGCAAAGCTGCAATAATAATTCGATGAAATTTGCTCTCATCGACAAGCTGACGATAAGATTTTCTTAAATTATCAATATTCATAGATGCCTCAGTGAAACTCCCGAATGAACGAGTTCGGTATCGTTCTGGCCTTGGCGCCTGTCATTCCAGTAAACCAGTAAATCATGTGAACCATGAAACCGTCGGGATGATCGTCACGATATTTACGATACCAGCGAGTTAATAAAAAACCGCCGATGGTACATACAGCTGCGTAGCCGGTGAACATCCCAAAAACGAGACCAATCCCGATTGGCGCAATTTCGTCTGCCTGCCAAAAAAGCAAATGGGGTGGATCATCTACATACTGAGGAATATTAATAGGCTGCATTATTGTGATGCTCCACTGCTTTTTACTAGATTGGCCATAGCCTTCAAAATATCTTCAGGCGTCTTTGCACCGCTAAGAACGACTTGTTTATTGGTCGGGTTGTAGCGAACAACCGTAGTAGGCGTTTCTTTAATCCCAAGATCGATAGCCTCTTTAAAATCTGCTTTGATCTTGTTGTAAAAATGGCCTTCGTCAATGCACTTTGACAAGTCAGAACCTTTAAGCCCGATTTTGTCTGCGACCACGCTTAAAGGCTCGTTCGTTCCAGTGCCATTCGCCTGAGTCGAACTAAATATTGCGCCGGCCATCCGATAGAATGCGTCGTTACCACCCTGCGCTCCAGCACATTCAGCTGCGTAAGCCTCCTTCCTTGAGGCCTCACCATGAATAGGAACATGCTTAAAGATCACTGAGATATTTCCACGAGACCCGTCTGCTAGAGCCTTAGGCACCGGAAAAAACTGACTACAGAAAGGACATTCAAAATCGGAGTATTCGATCAGAGTAAATTGGGCTTTAGGATCACCGTAGCGACGCTCAATATCAGCAGGGTAGCTTTGAGGGGTTGTCTTGCTCGGCTGAGAAGTTTCTTTTCCGGAAATCAACGATTGAAGCCGTGCCTCCTCTAGGACCGCGTCCAAAGCATCACGCTGCAAAGCCCACGGCTTAACCTTTGCGAACGATCGATTGGTTTGCTCAGATAGACGAGCAGCCTCATCAACCTTCTTGTTTAACGCAAAAAATGCACCTGCGCTGGCAACCGTCAAGGTCGCCAGGCAGATGGACAAAACTGTGTTGGAGTTGAGCTTCATAGATACCTCACCGTATGTATAAATAGTGAGGCCTTCATGATCTGCGGGGTGGCTAATCTGACCCGGCAACGGGGTCAAAATACAGTTTTCCCATGGGATCTAGATTCGGTACAAGCGCTGAGCTAGAGGCGTTTCGGCAGGTTACCGATCAGCAAGCTGGAGGCTATGGGCATGAGCACAATAATGACGACCGGGATCACCATCGGCGGTATGGGTAGTGGCGCAATGAAGCTGATCATCAAGGACACGACGATGAATGATATGATTTTCGAGCTATATGTATTCAGGAACGGGGATGAGTGTTGAAACGTATATCGCTTAATGTTCCAAGTCATATACCCACCCAGCACCGATGGTGCCAGTATCACAAGCATGTAAGGCAACCACATTACTAGCAGTAAAAATCTGTAGTAAATATGGTACAACACCTTCGTTAATGCCTCTCCACGATTGGATAGAAATTTAAACCACAGATTGCCAAGATTTTCCCAAGCTTTAGATTTCTCTCGCTCTTCAGCTGTAGGTACGAAAAGACTCCCTACCCACTTGTTAAGACCGTTGTCTAGGTGCAAGTGCATGTAAAGCGAATCGGTATCGCGAATAAGCTGCTCATGTTGAGGTTTACCCATGAGCGCCTCACCCCAGTCCTGCTCCTTAAGGATGGCTGTATCGATAAAACTGTTGGGCACAAGTACAACAATCAACAAAATTTCAATGCAGATAAATACAAGAGCAGCCCAAAGAGTTTTGGGCATCTTCTCTTCAACGTCAGCCATTGTCAGATCGCCTTGATGTCGCGCCAGACCTGGCCAATAGAAGAATCTTCTGGAAGCAGGAGACTCTCGATTCGATTACGAGCTACTACATTCGCATCGTTTTTTACCAGCCCATCCAAAAGTGCTTTTAATTCCAGGACAGCCTGCGTTGGCGCAGGGTCAAGAAGCAATAGCTCCGTGATACCTGACAGAAATGGCTCCAAAAACGCTTCGAGTCGATCGCGATCGCGACCACCCAAAGACTGCTGGTATGAAGCCAAAGATACTTTCAGCAACGAAACGCACTCTGGACTAGTAGACTCCCTACTCACCATTTTCATTGCTTCTGGAATAACCTGTACGGCGGTAGGCCAATCTGCATCAAGAATGTTGAGCACCATGCGTGCTTTGTCATCTTTATCAAGTAGTCGTGTCACGCTATCATTTCGTAGTCGCACGATTAAGCTGCCTCTCTTACAAGCAGCCGAGCTTTTTCGACTGCTTTATCAAAAACTTTTGGTCGAGTTAGAACAGGAATTCTGCCCTTCTCAATTTGTCCGCCCGCCAAAATGGCAACAAATTCGAGGTTTGGTAATTGCCCAAATAGCTGGGCTGGAAACAACTCTCCCTCCTCATCCATCAACCGTTCGCCCACATTCAAAGAGTGCATATGAGGGTCATCTTTAGTTGAGTTGCCTTGTGTGCGCATAACGTACTTGTAGTACGTTTTAGGAATCTTATCTGCAATGTACTGCTGAGTATCCTGATCAGTGATACGAAGTGCGATTGTATGGTTAGTGTTACCGAGCACTTGTCTTGCTTTAGCTGGCGACCCCATTCGAGCTTCAAAGTCCGCAATAGTCTGAGTCGCAACATAAAGGCGCATCCCTGCCCCACGCCCTTTGTTGAGAAGTTGTACTAATTGATCATTTACTGTTTCTGCAGCCTCATCAACAAAGATGTTAACAGGGCGTCGTTTTAATTCTTCTGCATAACCGAAGTTATACCGCTGACCTGCCACCGCAGCTAGGTCAGCCAGGAAGATAGAGCCAATTGCTGAGCCGACCATGGAGTCGGACAGAGAGTCGAGCCCCATGTATAGGACTTCTGCGCCCTGGATAACTTTACTGGAGTCAGTAATTTCACGTTCGTCCTCTGGATCATCCATGTTAGGGGAAAGAATCGGTCCCATATGCCCAGAAGTAAGCATGTTCAGCACCGGCAGCAGGGACGCAATCATTTTGCCGAAGTGAGCCTTGTCGTGCTCAAACATTGAAAGCAAACCTTCAAGGTCCGAACTTGGTTGCAGCGGAACAATCTCCTCACGATAGAGTTTGAGAAGATTCTTAGCCTTCATTTCATCATTTTTCGCCGATGCCAAAGCACCACGCTGAAGTGCTTCATATAGTGGATGAACCTTTGAGCCGTAAGCATTGATAGCTCGAATCACCAACGGTGCCAGGCCACCTTCAAGGCAGCGGCGAAGCTCCACCAAGGTTGGCAATACTCCACAAAGCAACAGGGCTTGGATAACGTTGTTAAGCGCCATCTGGGCAAATGCTTGGAACGGGTCACCGCCCTCAGATTTCATCAGTGCAGCGATGCGTGAGGCAACTTCCGTCGCCCGACCAAAGTTCTTGGTCGGGGAGATACGAACACTCACTTCCGGGAACGCTGGGTGGAAGTACTTAAACCGCTCAGGACGCCCTGCCAACTCGCAAGCGCGTTTGGCGTTCTCGGCCATCTCCTTATCGCCCTTCGGATCTAATATAATTACAGCTTCATTTCTAAGAACAGCCTGACTTATAAGTAAATCGAATAACCGGGTTTTTCCTGAACCTGTTGTACCCACAATTAAGGTATGGAGCGACGACAGGTCTTCCTGGAAACCAATTGGGCGATCAGGCTGTAGGGAAATTCCATGAATCCAAGGCGACCCCATGTATCCATCAGGAATCTTGGGCATGATCTTGGTAATGTCCCGCTTAAGCAGTTCGAATACCTGCTGACCTTCCCTTTGAGTCCACTTAAACCCGGTGCCCAGGAACAATTTCCCGCGGTTCTCCAGCATCTGCTCAATGAGCTCATCCTGCCCCATCAAGACAACGTCTTTTGCTCGTAGACCCTGACGGACTCGATAGAGATGGACAGCCGCTGGCACACGCCTTAGGGCGAATCCTCCCATCACAATCATTGAGAGATAAAACGGCTGAGATGGCAAACTGGTGTAGAAGTGGACAGCACTTGTTGCCGCCATCCCAAGGACCCAGCCTCCTACCTCGAAAGCCTCAAAATTTGGCCTCCAAGGCATCTCATATGCCCACTCACTCATCTCTATCAATCCATCAATTCAATGACATGATTGTTCCTGACCATGAGGTATTGATGGGTCGCTATTAGCGCCCTCTTGAGGGTCGATTCATCGACCTGCAAGGCATTCGAGATTTCGCTCAACTTTCGAGGCTGGATACTTACGACTCGACGCCCGTTCATCTCGTGCTCTTTGCACAATGAGATTGCTGATTCAGCGACGTTGGCCAAGTATCTCGCCTCCTCACGATTACGAGCTGACGCCATGGAGTGTCTGTACTTGCCTTTTGTGAGGTACTCGAAGATCTCACCGAGGTAACTCGTGAGAAGTACCCCCTTAGGGTTCTTCCTATTCATCGTTCCGGTGAAGTCGTCCCACAGCCATCCGGCACGCTCTAGCTTAGGAATGTCATCAATGACAAAACCCTGACCTTCGAATGTGAAAAACGGTTTAAAGCTATTCATTGACACTGTCTTATCGAGGTTTTCCGCATACCACTTCAATGACCTAGCCAATTCCGGAGTGACTTCAAGGTATGCGTCAAATTCCTCTGCCAAAACTTGCGCACACGAATAATCCCCTCCGGTAGACGACAGTGGCTGTACTTCAACTGTAGCTGGGGGGTTAACAGGAGTGGCTGACAGCGGCTCGCGCGGTTTACGTGGCTGGCCTATACGGATGCCTGAAGCCTCAGAACCGCTTTGTACCTTAATCCCACCAGGGCCTGCCGTTGATCTACCACTGTTTTTCTGAGAACCATTGCTGCGTTTCCCCGTTTCTTTTTTTGGCAGATTTTCTGGCGCAGGCTGAACACGGTTCAGAAGCTTCAACTCTTGACCATTGCTTGGTTGAAACGATGTGACAGAAGTGCTGCCTTGCTCAGGTAGAGTTATTCCCTCCTGAAACAGTGGCTCATCGAAGACTGGCCAGTCGGCGTCACGATCTAAATCGGGACCGTCCCAAAGTCCCTCTGGTGGGGGTTCTAGAAGGACGCCGGCGCTTAAGTTGGGAAGATCGTACTCTTCTGTTAGAACACTAAAAGATTCTTCTTGGGGTGATAACTCGACGGTAGATGGATCATATTCATGGTTTGTGAGATCTGTAGGAGGAAGGTCAAAGCCTTCAGGCGAATCATGCAACGTTATGCCTACAGGATCTGTAAACCGCTCTACTCCCTTTGGCAGGTTCACTGTTAACGGTGAATCGGCGGGGATTTCTCCGATGAACTGAAGCGAAAGGTCCACGTTGAAGTTGTTGAAACCAAATTCATCGGAAAGAGCCAATTCAGGTGGAATCACCAGTTTTGAACTATCCGCATCCAGCTTCGTTTCTGTCCGCGGCAATTTGAACTCAACGGAAGCCACGCTAGGTTGTTGGGGCTCCTCGAAAACATCCTTATCGAGGTCTGGCTCAGAAGCCATGACGTGTTCTACATGCTTAATATCCGGACGCAAGGATCTATCAGGCAGAACCATGCCGGCCAGCTCAAGGACTTCGTCATCAATATCACCAAAGTCGTAAGTGTATGCCCTGGCAGCATCGTCATTTGCCTCAGAGTCCTCACATTGCGATAGCAATTGATCAGTTGCTGGCGGATGGAAACCGATGCTGCCCTTATCGATCTGGTCGACAGGCTCATTGGAAGTTGGGTTAGCGCCAGATGCAATATCACCCGATTCTAGCTTTTTACCGGGGACGGGTTGATCCTGTTCGGACCTAGTCTTTTTCTTGTGTTTCTTCGTCTGAGTTTGTCCCGTAGGCGCAATAAGTGGAGCTCCCCCCCCTCCGACACGAATACCCGATTCAGCGCCAGGAATCGCACCAGCTACAACGATCGAACCGTCCGGCTTCACGCCTGTGTTATCGGCGCCTTTTACCCTTATGGTCGTATCCGTTGCATCTTCGATAGCTACCAGGTGAACTGCGCCTGTTCGCGGCGTTTTTTGGCCTGATTGCGTTGGTCCTTTTGGGGACGCCTGCTTTATTGGAGCTGGTACCTCAGGTCTCGTACTCGGGGCCTGAACATGAGGCGGAGACTGTTGGAAGGACTGAGCAGCAGTTGGTTTCGGCGTCACGGCGCCGAACGGATCCTGCATACCGGCCGGGACAGAGAAATCAGGAGCTTTGAATTGCTGATGGACAATCTCCGCAGCTTGGGGCGCCGAGATGGCCTCCTCACTCGGCATAGTGAACATCGCGGTCATTGCACCATCAACTGATAGCCCAGCAAGGTCAGAGGTGGACCCGTCAATTGCTGACACAGTCAATGGGAGACTTCCGACAGGATCCCCAGTAGCAGACGAACCAACGCTGAATTTCATTTCATGCTCATCATCTCCCACCGTACCTACTGCAGACGCAGGAAGCGGCTCGAAAGGAAATAGCAGCGTCGACGACGAAAGTTTTACGCATTTGAGCTTGATTGGCTTCGAGCGTCCGGCATTTAGAATGTCAGGCGCTACAGACCAATAAATCGAGCCTTCTGGCGAGCGTTCGATGATGTTGTGGTCGAGCAGCATCTCACCCAAGGCATCCGGGCTTCTTGGCACCGCCTTAATCCCTTTTTCCACCAATGACTCAGTGATATCGCGGACACCTTGCGCCCAAACGACAAACACGCCGTCGCCGAACACCCATACTCGCTGCCCGCTTTCATTGATCTTCCACGTACCAACACTTTTGAGAAGCCTCATCGCATCCACAACCAGGGATGCAACAGGAACACCAATCCCCATAGCAGACTGCCCAGAAGCATCTCCACCATATTTACGAAGATCCGCCTCCACAGAGCTTGAGTCTGCCTTGATAACAAGACCAGTAAGAAGCCGCTTTTCATCCTCGCACGCAATGGCGCTGATCATTTCAAAGTAGAGATCTTGGCCGGCCTCCATCAGCCATAGACGGAGATCCCTGTGCAGCAATCGCTCAACCATCGTCGTTGAGAGGTGCTTATGGATTTCGTGTCGATTGGGGTTCCAATGAATAAAGTATCGATCAACACCATGCTCTTCAGCCCACTCCGGAATCGTGTTGGCCACAGGGTGCCAGATCTTTTCTGCGGAGCCATCCGTGACACGCAGGTCGTAAAGCGGCTTACCAACATCATGAAGAAGAGCGGCCAGAACAGCGGCAACGTTCCAGCGGTCGCGCCGCTTGATGCGTTCAGCGGGATAGCGATCATGGTCAAAACTTGTCACTTGACATGAGTTGAGAGCATGAACGGCTGCCTCTAGGGAATGTGCAAGCAGACCACCCGGCCCCCTATGATGATGAGCCTGCGATGCAGGCAGCATGTGAACAAAGTCGGCGAAGGCGTCCAAAACAGGAAGGACTAGGCGATTGAATTCAGCAGGCGGCAGACCAATGCCACTGGCGATCTGTCGGACTTTTGAGGCCTGAGCATCCAAAAGTACGCGGCCAGGCACATTCGCCAACCATCCTTTTTGGAAAGGTGGATATCGCAGTGATGCCTCATCACCGGTTTTCAGATACTTCTGAATTTCAGGGGACCTGAGATCGAGTACTTGAATCTGGTTATCTGTGAGGCTGCCTGGCCGTTTTGATGCAGGCGTTTTCGCCTTGCCGAGGCCTAATAGCTTTTTGAGAAATTGCATTCCACTCTCCTGTTGCAATGCATTCTCCCCAGCCCAACCATTCCCTGTTGACCAATCCGAACCCATAAGGGGGACGGACTCGAATCCCTACGCTTAATGGCACCCATATGATCCCCAATACACAAACCGGGGGGCGCCATGCTCAAGACCAAATTCATTATCCTTGCGACAGCGGTTTTTCTATCCGCATGCTCTACGCATGAAAACCCATACGAAACTCAGTCAGCAGCAACCACCACCTACGTGCCTGTTCGATTAGCACACGAGTTTTACAGCAGCTGGGGACACGACGGACGCGGTGGAGCGGCCTTAAGGAAGCCTGCCTATCAACACGTAATGGGCAGCGAAGAAATGGTCATGACTACGCACGGCAACTATGCTGATCTTCGCTCGGGGAACGGAGCCCCTCCTGGTGATAGCGTAATTGTGACTGCCCTCAACGGCGGTATGAACTCAGCGATCGATAAAGCCCTTACCGTCGCTCCAGAACGGCCAATAACCACAACCTCGATTCGGCCTCCCTTGCAAGCTACAGAGGCTGAGTATCTGATTGCCTATCGTAAATTCTGCAAGGGAGCTGGCTCGGAGCTGACAGAGCGCGAGTGGGAACTCGTTGCTCGCGGTGGTCCTAAAGGCATACCACCCTCATTACGAGGAAAATGCCTTCAAATGAAATGACCATAAAAAAACCCGCTCAATGAGCGGGTTTTTTTACATGCCAAAGAAGCTGAGAGTTGCCTCACACGCGCTGGAGCCGTATGACAAATACCCCAAGATTGGCCCGATGACAAAGCCAATACAGATTGCGAAAAGAACGGCGTGACCACGTCGGAGGCTAAATGCACCTTCATGATCAGAAACCACATCGGCCCCTACGCTACCTCTCCCACCCCGTTTTTCGTCGTGCTCGAGCAGGTCACCATTTGCGGGTTGAATCTTTGACTCAAGCAGTCTTGAGATATCGCTCAGGATCGCAGCAAGACCATCGATGGACTTTACGATGCTCTTGATACTGCGAGCAGGTTCATTTTTCCGAACAAAGATGGTCATAAATCGTCGTCTTGTCTGAACACCGTTCATAGCTACTCCTCGGCCATTTTGAATGCATAGACGGTAAACACAATCAACCCCAAACAGCGGTCTATTTGGTACCAATCACGGGTTCGATACACGACCTGTGCTATGAGATTTCTCGATAAGGTTGCGACAAAAGCTCCGTTGGTTATCGAAGCCCTGGTTCACGCCCCTAGCCAGACATTCAGATAATGAGCGTTATCGGACGATGACGATCCTGATCTGGTCCAAGCCGGCTCCACGGTTCATGCACTCACCGAGCAATCACAACCTTCGAAGAAGCTGACTTATGACTGATCACGAAAAACTCACCGATAGCATTACGACAGACCATGGAAGCCAGAAGTCGAATGATCTACAAAGCTTCGCGGAAGCAGTAGCGGAAAGGGATCAATCACTTGTCGGCGAAACGCAGATGACGTGGCTGTCGCCTCTTCTGATCGAGGAGGAGGAAGGCTTCAATGAGCGTGACTACAACCTTCCGGACACCATCGCGCATATTGAAATGCTTGCCAAAGCATGGGCCCAAAGTGCCCAGATGAAACCAATCGAAGTACAGGTCGTTGATGGCCGATGCTTCGTTCGAGACGGGCATTGCCGCCTGCGTGGAGCCCGCTTGGCAATCAGCCGGGGGGCTATGATCAAACGCATTCCCGTAATCGAGCTCAAAGGAAACAACCAACTCGCTAGCGTTCGAATTCTGACCTCGAATGAGCAACTCAAACTGACAATTATGCAACGGGCCAGAATCTACCAGCGGTTGCGGAGTTGGAACTGGGATGACCATCAGATAGCCGAGCACATAGGTAGGACCTCTACCCATGTGCGGGAGACCCTTCGCCTTCTTTCACTGCCGGCGCAGATTCAAACCCTGCTCGAACAAGACGTAATAAAGCCACACCTCGCGTTGGACCTCTACCGCAAATACGGTGATGAGAGCGTTGAGATCATCATGAGCTCCTATCGTAAGCGCCAGGAAGAGATTGAGGGTGCGGTCCCACTGCAGCTGGCCATTGATCAAAGATCCAATACCGATGCTGGCGATCTTCGGCATGCAGCTCCAACCCAGGCCGGCAAGGAGGTATCTGAGTCACTGCAAGATGGACAGAATGCAGCTCAGGTGGCGCCAGCGATACCGAGAAAACAGATCAAACTGACGAGTAAAAACATCGCCGTACCTACCAGGCGAATAGGCAAAAAACTGGTTACCAACATGACATCCTCTATGACGGGGATTTCGCAAATCATGCGCAAGACGGCTGTGATTGACCCAAAGGGCGGCACCGTTGCAGTGGCCATTCCAGTCGAACTGTACGAACAGTTCCTCCTAGTCTCAGATGAAGCTGCGCGGCATCGTAAAGAGGAGCCTAAAAGCTCGGCAGGCGATCAGGAGAAACAAGAAAACTTGAGCCTTGCGAGTTGATTCTCTAATTCAAAAAAAAACGCCTCGAAAGGGGCGTTTTCATTGATGCCATAGACCAGCTATTTTGGATCATTCATCGTCGTCGAAGTTATAACTGCCCGGTGCCAGGTTCTCGAACCGGGTGTATTTACCGATGAAGGCTAGGCGGATAAAGCCGATCGGACCGTTTCGCTGTTTGCCTATGATGATTTCGGCAATGCCTTTGTGCTCGGTTTCCGGGTGATACACCTCGTCACGGTACACGAACATGATCACGTCAGCGTCCTGCTCGATTGCCCCGGATTCCCGCAAGTCGGAGTTCACCGGACGTTTGTTTGGCCGCTGCTCCAACGATCGGTTGAGTTGGGACAACGCCACTACCGGGCAATTGAATTCCTTGGCCAGGGCTTTCAGAGATCGCGAGATCTCGGAAATTTCGTTAGTCCGGTTATCACCACTGGAACCTGGAATCTGCATCAGTTGCAAGTAGTCGATCATGATCAGGCCAACTTCACCGTGTTCACGAACCAGACGGCGAGTGCGAGCACGCATTTCGGACGGACTGATGCCGGCGGTGTCGTCGATAAACAATTTCCGGTTATTTAGCAAGTTCACCGCAGAGGTGAGGCGTGGCCAATCGTCATCCTCCAGCTGACCAGATCGGACCTTGGTTTGGTCAATACGACCGAGTGACGAAAGCATACGCATGATCAGCGATTCGCCTGGCATCTCCAACGAGTAGACAAGCACGGCCTTCTCGCTGCGCAACACGGCGTTTTCCACTAGGTTCATCGCAAAGGTGGTTTTACCCATCGATGGACGGCCGGCGACAATGATCAGATCGGAAGGCTGAAGACCACTGGTTTTCTCGTCGAGGTCGGTGTAGCCCGTCGACAGGCCTGTGATGGCGCTATCAGTGTTGAACAGGGTATCGATCCGGTCGATGGCCTTCGTGAGAAGCTCATTCACTCCCACCGGGCCACCGGTTTTCGGCCGGGCCTCAGCGATCTGAAAGATCTGGCGTTCCGCCTCATCAAGGATCTCCTCCGCAGTGCGACCTTCCGGGTTGAAAGCGCTGTCGGCAATCTCGGTGCTGATGCCGATCAGTTGGCGTAAGGTTGCCCGCTGCCGAACAATCTGCGCATAGGCCTTGATGTTGGCAACGGACGGGGTGTTCTTAGCGAGCTCAGCAAGGTATGCCAAGCCTCCTACTTGCGAAATTTGACCTTCCTTGTCCAATTGTTCAGACAGGGTTACGACGTCGATCGGCAAGTTCTGATCGGCAAGCTTGGCGATCGCTCGGAAGATTAGGCGGTGATCATGACGATAGAAATCACCATCGGAGACTTGATCGAGTACGCGCTCCCATGCGTTGTTGTCCAGCATCAGACCACCGAGTACAGACTGTTCCGCCTCAATAGAGTGAGGCGGAACCTTTAACGATGAGGTCTGAAGGTCGAACTGGGAAGAGTCAGTAATTTCATTCATGAGCGTCTTCTACTTTAACGAGTTGGAGGCTTTCGTTGACGGTAAGTGAGATTCACGTTCTGAGCTATGGAGTACGCCGTCTAGCTCTTGGTGTCTTACTCCGACGTTCTTTCTCTGTCTTCACAGCAGTCGCAACGACATGTGCGTTTACACGCCCAAGCCTTGGGTTTCTAATAACTTGCGGCACGCCCATCTCTGCATCTGTAAAATCGTGCGAGCCAGGCTTGAGGTGCTCAAATCGGGTATATCGACCATCAAAGCCCAATCTGACGAAGCCAATGGGGCCTTCACGCTGCTTCCCGATAATGATCTCCGCTGTCCCTTTGAATCTGGAGTCAGGGTTGTAGACTTCATCCCTGTAAACGAACAGAATTACATCGGCGTCCTGCTCAATCGCGCCAGACTCACGCAAGTCAGAATTTATCGGCCGCTTGTTGGGGCGCTGCTCCAACGAACGGTTGAGTTGAGATAGCGCCACAACTGGGCAGTCGAATTCTTTAGCCAACGCCTTCAGCGAACGCGAGATCTCGGAGATTTCGTTGGTTCTATTGAACCCGCCTGCTCCTGGCACCCGCATGAGTTGCAAGTAATCAACCATTATCAGCCCGATTTCACCGTGCACGCGGCGGATTCGCCTCGTTCTTGATCTCATCTCGGAGGGGCTAAGGTTGGCCGTATCGTCGATAAATATACGGTCATGCTGATTAATAATTTCCGCCGCACTGACCAGCTTGGGCCAATCCTCATCTAGCAACTGGCCAGACCTGACTCGTGACTGCTCTATGCCGCCGATGGAGGAGATCATGCGGCTAACCAGCGTGTCTCCTGGCATCTCAAGCGAATACACCACGACAACCTTTTCTGACCGTTGTATTGCACTTTCCACGATGTTCATCGCAAAGGATGTTTTGCCCATCGACGGTCTTCCGGCAACGATTACAAGATCAGCAGGGCGAAGATAATTGAGGCGCTTATCCAGATCCTCAAATCCGGTGGAAAGACCAACAGCCTCCCCACCAGATTGATTCAACGTGTTAATCGTATTTACAGCTTTACTGAGGAGCTGCTCCAGTCGAACCGGTCCCCCCTCCTTCGGCCGCGTACCAGACACAGCCAAAATCGCTTGCTCCGCCTGATGTACTAGGTCGTCAGAAGACTTACCTTGTGGTCTGAGTGCGCTCTCTTCGATGTCATCACATGCCTTAATGATGCTTCGAAGTTTTGCGCGTTCGCTTATTACACGCGCGTAAGAGACGATATTGGCAACAGACGTAGTATTTTCATACAAATCGCTCAGGTAGCTGAGACCGCCGGCGTCCTCCAGGTGACCGTTCGTTTCAAGAACGTCGTGTAGTGTCACCACGTCCATCGCTGTACCGGACTCAGCCAGGATCTCGAGAGCCTTGAATATCAGCCTATGATCACCACGAAAGAAATCATCTCCGGCCAGATAACCTGAAACCCTCACCCAAGATTGATTGTCACGCAGCAGCCCGCCCAAAACCGCCTGTTCTGCCTCAACAGAATGCGGTGGCTCCTGATTGGATAACCCGACAGCTTCGGATGGGGTGAATAGGAGATCGTTCAAGCGGTTGGCCTTGGTAAGTTGAGTCTTATTGGATGGTTGATCAGGGCACGGCCCGGAAGATTAGCACGGCAGAAGATCAACAACCCGCCAGAACCCAGACCAACAGTCGGGGGCAAACCCGCACCCTAGAAGCCATAGAGCTACGGGATCTTCCTACCCACTGGGCAGTTAAGTCGTTTAGCGCAGCCGATGCATGACGCGGCATTTGGGTGCGTTGGACGCGCCCTCAGCCCTTCTGAACGCAGAAACCAATAACGATTCCAAAGGCTGATGATTTGACTGCTGTTCAGTAGCTGTACTGGCTTGTACTCAGTACCTCGGGGAGTCACACAGCGAACAAATCCAGTAGCGGAAACAGGGTAGTTCACACCAAACAGTGCAGTGGACTGACGTGCCAGAATGAATGCATAGACACTCAACTGAATCACGTCCTTCATGTACACCCGTGCAATTTTTCGCCGCTTTGTATCGACGGCAATCAGCCAACCACGGGCAAGGAACACTTGATCCCCACGGCCATGCAAAGGGACGGGGATTTCAGTCGATAAATTGCGTTCAGACAGCACTACCTGCGCACCACGCAGTTGCTCTGGTAACGCCTCTCTCCAAGTACCTATCCCGTTGCTCATCCTGTCACCTTACCCACTTCTTATATCCAAACTATCAGCCTTTGGTGATTTGCAAGCCCAAAGCTACGAACATGGAAAATTGCATTTTTACAGACCTGTGCGAGGGTAGTTTTGAAAACGAGTCAATGGATGAGGTGAGTGATGGCAGAACGAAAAGGACGGCTCCATCCGCATTCCATTTCGGCAACAGAGCTTTCCAAGCTTGGACACTGTGAGCTGATGGTGGCGTTAAATATTCAGGATGACGGAAACAGAGATAGTGCTGAGGCAGCACACAAAGGCAACCAGGAACATGATCGTTTCCATGTCCGTGCAGTACTGAATGCGGGTTCAGCAGCAGAGGTTGAACGTCTACATCGGTAACGGGGTTGGGATCGAATAGCCGCCCCGTTCACCTAACGTCTTGGCATTGTGGTCTCAATCAATAGGAGACCCGCCATAGTGTTTGATCTGGTCGTTGTAGAGTCGCCAAAAAAGGCGAAAACAATTGGAAAATACCTCGGTGAGAATTTCAAGGTAGCGGCTTCAGCTGGACATATTCGTGATCTTCCGACACGGGAGATGGGTGTCGAAGCACCTCACTTTCGCCCCCAATATGAGGTGTACGACGAAAAGAAGAAAACCGTTGGCTGGTTAAAAAAACTAGCCCAGGAGGCCCGATCCGTTTATCTCGCTACCGACCTTGATCGCGAAGGTGAAGCGATTGCCTGGCACCTTCTTGAGGTGCTCAAGCCAAAGCATCACAAAAGAATGGTTTTTAACGAGATCACAAAAAAAGCACTACTGGCCGCGATCGAAAACGCAGGCCAAATTGACATGGCAAAGGTCGCAGCCCAAGAGGCAAGACGCGTTAGCGATCGAATTGTTGGTTACACGGTCTCTCCCCTTCTTACAGAACTGACTTCAGCTCCTACCCACCTTTCCGCTGGCCGAGTGCAAAGCTCTGCCCTCCTTTTGGTGGTTGAGCGGGAGGAGGCTATCCGGGCATTCAAGTCAGTTGACTATTACAAGTTGTCTGTAGGATTCCCTTGGCCAGGGAAAGAGGAAGGCTGGAAAGCCCAATGGTTACATAAGCCGTTTCAACAGGCATCGCAAGTAGCGGTTACTGAGGTTTTCACTCAGCTTGATGTCGTACGCGGACTCGAGGATGCAATCAAAAAGCTACCCGTCTTCATGGTTTATAAGGTTGAGTCGAAAGAGGCGCTTCGAAATGCCCCTCCTCCATATACAACCTCGACCCTTCAACAAGCGGCAAGTAACTCCTTAGGAATGGAAGTCGACGACACCATGAAGCGTGCACAGTCGCTTTTTGAAGCCGGTCTGATCACCTACCACAGGACTGACAGCGTCAACCTTTCCGAGGAGGCCACGACGGTAATCAGGGAGTGGCTGACCTCAAACAAATATCCAGTACCGGACAAGCCGAATAAATGGTCATCAAAAGCTGATGCTCAAGAGGCTCACGAAGCAATTCGACCTTCAGATGTGGCAAATCTGGAAGCAGGTGAATTTCCAGCCGACAGCCCAGAGGGAAAGCTATACAAGCTTATTTGGCAGAGAACGATGGCCAGCCAAATGCTCCCAGCCAGGTACAACGCCAAAAAGATTCTTTTACTCTCCGCAGTGAAAGTCGCAGACCAACACCTACAATTTTTAGCCACCGGCAGAACACTTACGTCGCCTGGTTGGTTAGCACTAACCCCCGAAGATGCCGCCGTCGAGGTTAGTGAGGATGAAAATGAAGATGCGAATGCTCTCCCAGAGATCGCTGAAAACGCGCGACTTCAATGCAAGGAGCTCAGTGTTACGCAGTCTGCTACCAAGCCGCCGCCGAGGTTTACTGACGCCTCACTGGTAAAAGCACTGGAATCACACGGGATAGGCAGACCGTCGACTTATGCCTCCACCATGGCTACGTTGTTTAAGCGGTCCTACATAAGCAAGGAAGGTAGAAAGCTATTTGCCACTGAGCTTGGCATGGGAATCATCGGCCTTACACGAGGGCGCTTCAGCTTTGTGTCCCTTGACTTCACTCGCATGATGGAGGGTGCCCTCGACCAAATTGCGCAAGGCCAAGCTTCCTACATAGGGGTAGTTGCCTATCAGCACGATTTGCTCCTTAAGGAGGTCGCCCGAATCAAGGCCGATCCCACGATTACAGCCCTCGCCCAAGAAAAGCGGCTTTTGATGTTCGGTCCTCAACAGACCTGCCCCATCTGCAAAGTAGGCGAGATGAGACGGCGCGGCTCCTCCACAAATGGGTTTTGGGGTTGCTCAAACTATCCCACCTGTACAGCTACATGTGGTGAAACAAAGTCTCGAGGAAAAGCTCCTGCACCAGACTTGGCCTCTATTAGACTCAAAAGCACAGGCTCGGAAGCATCCAGCAAAGCTGAGCTGGTCAAGTCGGATGAGAAATGCCCCAAGTGCAGAAAGAACCATTTAGCCTTAAGAAACGGGAACAACGGACCATTCTGGAGCTGTCTCGGGTATCCGAAGTGCAAATTCTCCGCGAACGATGACGACGGCAAGCCCGCTGTCGGTTCTGGGAAATAATCGTGATTCGCCCCATTTCAAGGGGCGAATACATGAAACAGCGGCAGCCGAAGATTTGATAATCCGCACCACGAATGGATCATCGGAAAAAAGTTATGTGCATCGACGCCGCGATTGCGGTTGCCAGCTATTCATCTGCCAATCACAGACTTCCAATTGAGATTGGTATCGCCACGGGACATAACACGCTCAATATCGTAATCAGGCGGGTTCCTGGCCAAATTGAACTTCATGAAGAGCACGAGGAGGCAGTCGGCCTCAGCTCCATCGAAATGGATGCTGTAGGCCTTTCAGTCGAAAAGGCCTGTGACCTCATAAATGAGTTTCTGGTCGGCGGCATCGTCGGTTGCAGAGACTCGCGGGAGAAAGAGGCCCTCGAGTGCCTTTTCCAGCTGGCCAAGCAAGAAAAGGAATTCCAACTCCATGAGCTTGGTAGCTTCAACATCATTGCGCCAGCGTGTGAGGACAAGTCTTGTGTCGAGATGGAAGCCAGAATGCTGGTCTTCATGGCGAAACAACATCGCTCAAGGAGCCAGACATGCTTCGTAGCCACGGCCTAACTGGTGAAGTACGAGAACAGCTGCAGAGACTTGTTGATTTAACCGCGGCCCTTGAGCGAACCCAGACGAAGATTCTGTACGGGCATCAGCCCACACCCGATGACTACCAGATGCTTGGCGAGGGCCGTCGTGAGTTCGGCGACTTACTGTCAGCTTTTGAACTACTCCCGCCGACGTCGAAGAGCTAGTTGCATACGTAAGAACGTAGGTTATTAGTAGTTCAACACTCAACAGACGCCCTCAATTCACAAGGGGCGTCGCTCATACCGAAAGGATCGGAAACAATGCTCATACTCTCCCGCCGCGTTGGCGAAACCATCTGCATCGGCGATGACATCAAGGTCACCGTATTGGCTGTTAGCGGTAACCAGGTGCGAATCGGCATCAACGCAAAACGTGACACCCCAGTCCACCGTGAGGAGATCTATCAACGAATTCAGTCCGGGACGGGTTACCAGGACAAAATTTCTGCGTAACATGTACTGAACACTCAAGCCGGCCATGCGCCGGCTTTTCTATTTTTGTTGACCGCAAAAATACTCGTCGCAGCAATATCCGCGTAAGGGCGGTAAAATCGCTGAGACACGCAAGCGTCACGCCCTTTTTTCTGTTGCGAGAAATCTACAATGAGTAAAGACCTGACTGAAGAGGAGATGCGCCAAGCGCTGTTTGGCAGTAGCCAGAACAGTCAACCGTCACAGAGCGAAAAACCGGCGCCGGTTGTCACTCCTTTGGCAAAGCCAGCTCAGAAAGCCAAACCTACCGCAAAGCCGCTCTCCCCCAAATTAAGGGTCACACTGCACGTATCGAGAGAGTTTGAAGGCCAGATTGACGTGTTCGTCCATGACGCGAACACCATCAGTACCTTCGTTGCTGAGCAAGAGGCAAAGAACGAGGCCAAAAAGAAGAAGTATAAGTACTTTGAAGTGGTGTCAACAAAACCCATCTAGTCAGCTATCCATTCGCTTGCGTCGTCCGAGGGACGTCCTAGGCGCGTTCGGCCTCGCCTCCGTCTATGAAGTTAATTTGCCTATGGCACACATAACCAATGATCAAAATTGAACTCTACAAAGACGCAGTACCCGAGCCCTTGACGCAGCAAATCATCCGCATGGCGGTTCTGTATACAACAGAATTGGGAACAGATGCCTGCCCACCTGACCATCCGCTGTATGTGATCTCCCAGATCTATCTGGGATTTGAATTTCACGCGTATCTTAGTGCGATTGGCCATCCCGGCGGTGGAAACGGAGAGCTGCTTGTCGCCTTCGATGATGAACATCCAGGTACTGCTATTGGTTTCCTTCTGTACATGCCAATCACAGACTCAGTGGATTCCTGTGGGGTTAATTACGGGGCTGTCCGTGAAGCATCCCGCGGCCGTGGCATTTTCACGGCTCTCATGCGAAAAATGCTTTCTCGATATCCGTTAGCTTCTCTGTCTTGCTTCGTGGAAAGTGTGCCCCTGTATGAAAGACTTGGATTCAGAGTTGAGGTCGCGCGTAGCACCCAGGTACAGATGACCACCGACCCGAACCCAGGCGACCAGACAATGACGGTCATAGACCTTTCCCGACTCCAGGGACATCCTGTAGTTATCCAAGCGCACGAAGATGCACTAGCTAAACATGGCCATGCGGCGATTGCTAAGGCTAACAATGAGGCAAGTGAACGCGTTGATTCACTTTTCAGAAAAGCTGAGACTTTCGTAAAAGACCGTCTGCTGAACTCACCGACCGCCGGTTCGAGCAACTGCTAGACGCTCCTCAAGCGCCCTGGCTAAGGGCGTACCACACTGCACGAGAATATCTACAACGGCTGTCAGATCCGCACTCTCAAGCGCATCAGGCGAAGCTGGAGGCAAAAGGAAGGCCTTATCAATCCAGTTACATATCCGGCGCCCAATCGCATGCCCGATCCAAAACTCGGAATTTACACCCTGCTCACGCCACCATGCTCGAACTGCAGTCGTCAGGTAGGCCATTTGACTCACCTGTGGCGACACTTCTAAAAATCCTAAAAAAGCCTGAGTGACGTAGGTGGAACCAGGCGCTTGCTCTACTAGATGAGTGAGCAAAGGTAGAAGCAAATTCGCTTGGTCCACCTTCGCAGCCGGAACATAACAAATTGGCCCTTTACCAAGTCTCTGTTGCCCCATAAACATCGAGGCAACCACCCCGGCAATGTGCATGGCTATACCCATTGATCGAGATGAAGCAACGTGATGCCAAGACACGGTATCAATCAATCGTCGACAAAGAGATTCACGAATTGAGACTGCGGTAAGGTCCCCTACTAAGCCCTTATCCAGCCATAAGCGATCCAACGTATGTAGTTGTGCTTCAGCTGCATCAAAGAAGCGCTCCTCGGGAAGTGATGCAAGGTATCCATAAACGAACTCTTCCATTCCAGCGCCCCCATCTGAAACCCCAACGGCAAGTGCAGCTGAGAAAAAGGCATCATTCCACTCATACACGAGCTCACCCGGTTCTTCGTCCGCGTCGATGCCCATGCCATTAGCGCTAGCGGTCCATGGCCAACAATGGCGTACCAGCTCTGCGAGCATATCTGGACAACCTTCATGCCAAAGTTCATTTGCTAAATTGATCCATTGAGCCGCCTCCGCGGCCTCCAACGCGAATTCATGAGATGGTTGAATTGAACGAACGCGTTTACGAGGCACCTTCTCCACGTAGATTGAGTGCTTCTCCTTGGGAGGATTTGGATCAGGCAAAACAGACCAGCTTGGCTCAGTGCCTTCTCCCCTTAGCCATCGATGCTCGGCCGATACAGCACTTTTCAACCTTTCACGTTCAGCCCTTTTACGAGCAGCTGTCCTTTCCCGCTCGCGCTCACGATAGTCCTCGATGCGGTCGAAATCGTCGTCATGGTGACGCACGGCATATACAGAAGACGCAAGGCCTAATCGAATGAACGACCGCGTGAGTTGGGGATCCACGCTCCGTGCCGCTACCGACTCGGCAAGCATCACTGAAGCCATTCCCGTCTGTCGTTTAGCTGCCAACTGAAGCAGCCACTGCAAACATTCACTGCCTAGGTTTTCACGGCAAACCCCGAGTAAACCAACAGCCGCGATAGCAGAAGTGTTGAATTGCAACTGAGGCACGTGCGCAGTTTCTGCGGGCTCAACCTTTGCAACGTCTATCAAAATTCTCACCGCCCAATCTCGGTGAGCGTCCCTCAATTTTTGATCACCATCCCTCATGACCAAGGCCGCAACGATGACTCGAGTTCTCTCGTCCCACTCTTGGTCATCGCTGTCTAAACTTTCGTTCGCCGGCTGATACTCATATCTCGCCCATCTAACACATCGCTCGAGAAGCACTTGCGAGCTATGGGTTCCGAGCATGGCCCTCATCATTTCGAAACGAATCGTCGCTTCGTCATAACTGATTTGCGCCTTTGTTTGGATCTCCGCGGTAAGCCTGGCCTCGAGTTCTGGCGGAATGTATTCGTACAGCGTTTGGCCAGATCCGTCCGCCTTGCCCGCCTGGTAATTCGCCATATCAAGTCGATTAAGTGCACACATCGCAGCAAATCGAGCGTCCGTCACATTGGCGTTGTCGGAGTTCGGGAGTCCAAATCGAGCTACCTCTGCTCGCAAAGAATGATGCATAGCTTCGCGAATCTCAGCTGGCCCGTGAACGCCATAGTCTTCAAGCACTGAGTCGACTGTCGTACGGCGAGAAGGTCGGCGGACCAAATCTTCAAGTCTAGCTTCGCCCACAGGCTCCGGATGAACCCAAGAATCTACGGGCTTATCCCCGGCTAGAATGTCATGTGCAAAGCGCTCACGATCCATTGCCAGTAATGAAGCTGATGCAGCAAATGGCCATAGACTTGCTCTGCTTTTTGGCCAATGTGAAAGCATGACATCGACCGCCACCAGTATGACCGCGGCAGGTGAACCATCAGGTCCCAAGATATCTTCGATTACCAGGTCCATCGATTCATCACGTTCAACCCGAATGTGTGACCACGCTTCCAATGCCATAAGGGCGGATGCGGCAACGTAGGTTCCATCAGAACGCGACCACAGATATGACTGACACCAAGGAAATAGTCGCGACCCATTAAACAGGGGGACCTCAATATGGTTTTCTCCTGGATCACGTCCGTATGTTTTCCGATATATCGCGTGAGAAACCACACCGCGAATCAGTCTTAAGCCGTGTTCTCTATTTGCTAGCAGCAAGCTTAGAAACGGTGCCCGAGCAGGAGACGCTGGAAAATACTCGTTATCCCATCCAGAAAAAGCTCTCTCGCTTAACGGATGAAGGTCATCATCGTCCTTGTCCTTTTCGGTCAATAACTTCAGGAACAAATCAGCCAAAGCCTCAGGTGCAGCTATGGCGGCAGTTCCAATGAACGGGATCAAGCGGCGGAAAACAACGTGCCGATATGGGTGATCGCTCAACTCACGAAAATAGGATTCCGCATCTTGAGGACAAAGCTTGCACCACATGAGAAAGCTACTCCGCAGATCGTTCTCCTGAGCAGTTGTCATTGATAGTGAAATGGTTCCTTTCGGAGAGGCATCACTTGAATGGCTCTCCCTCGAATGATGCTTTGCTTCGACCAAGACCAACCACTCGTAAAGCCGGTGTACGAGCAACGGCGACAAGTCGTCATATCCTGCAAACGCACTACACCAACGACTATAGAGGTCAATAAATTGGGGAACGGCAGCTGTAGGCAATCGATCCACAAGTGCGAGCGACCAAACGATAAGATTCAGCCAGGCCGGCCCCCGCGGAAGAACAAAATCATCTGTTAATTTGCTGACGTCAGCACCGGCCTTAGCAAATAGAGGCGCTGCAGATTGGGAGTCGATCGTGATAGCTGCCCGTACCAAATCTGAAAGCGCTCCAGCATTGCCTGCAGCCAGCGTACGTGCACATCGGTTCAAAACCTCATCAGACATTTCTGAACGAACAAGCGATAACAAGACCGCACGCTTCCACGAACCATGACAGCCTGGTGCGCTAACTCGCTCAAGCAAAACCCGCCAGGCGGTATCGTCGGATTCGAGTTCAGCATGTAGCCGTGCAGCGAACTCCACCCCCCGAACAAGGCGCACAGGAACGGGGAGATTCAGAGACAGGTCAGTGAGTCGATCTGGCTCATCATGTAACAGGCATCCGAGAGCCCAATCACGAAGAACGTCGTGCGTGGGCTCTACGCGAACCGCACTGACAATGCGAAGGGAGCCACTCCCGACAAGGGTCTCTATTGCTTTAGAGGATGAGGCTCTGGAATCCATCGGGCCGGAGGTAGCCAATGAATGCTCTGCCATGGAATACAACAGACGACACCGATCTGTGCGATTTGCGGAGTCCGCAGAGTCTCCGGTGATCCACCATTGCCACGCCATCCTCGCTTCACTGAAAGCCGTTGTGGATTCCGCTGTACCCGCTCGCGCCAGCCGATCCAAACGATAGGGATTTCGTACTAATTTCTCAGCTGGGTGGCCATGGCGAAGCAGTGAGGCAAGCGCAGGATCAGCCATCCTTAGGATTTCGACCTCATCGTTGCTCAGCTCGTTTACGGTCAATGGACCAGTTTCACCAAGCTCTCCAATCGCCTTCGCTGGCAGCCACTCGCGCGCATCTGAATCAAAATCTGACCGCGCGGTGACCACAACTTTAACGCCCGAAACCTGTGCTGCTGTACGTATCAAATCCACGACGGTCGCTTTTTGTCCTGAATCCTCAAAACGATCGATACCATCGATAAACAGCATCCCGCCGCCGTCCCCAGCCAAATCGATCAGGAATTCACGTGCAGATACCTCACACCCAAGTGTAGTTGCCATGGCTGGCCAACCACCGCCAGGTACACGGTTCGGTGCGACAACAACAACACGGGACTCAACGCCGATACGCATTGCGAGATCTTTGAGTACGCCTGATTTGCCAACACCACCGGCGCCCCGTATTTCTAGATACCTACCGCGTTCAAGCGCTGACAGCGCTTCCATGACCGATCCAGTACGGTCGATCGTCACACCATGAACATCAGTTCTAATGGTATCTAATGCATTCTCAACGATCTCGAATAGACGCTCACGGGCGACATACAACTGACGTGATCCAGCAAGACGGTACCCTAGGGCGCTTCCAAGGCGCGTTCGAAGGGACTGTGAGTCCAAATCCCCGCCAGCGGCGTCAACCTCCAATGCAATTTGCTTCAGGGAGTTCCAAAGGTCGCCAGCTCGATGAATATCTTGAGGTGAAAGTTGCAACGCACATCGATCACGAGCCAGTAACTCACAGATTGATCCGGCCTGCTCCAGGTCAAAGGCCAACACCTGAAAGCGTGAAAGAAGAAACAAAACATCCTCATCATCGTGCGATGCACCAGCAGTCTGCATGTGGCCACGAAACGCACTCACGAAATCCCTCATCGCCTGATGTGCTGCACCAGACTGATTTAGTCGGATGAAGAAATCGTTTGAGTTCTGATAGTTTCGAGCCCACTTAAGGACCTCTTGGATATGTTGCTCAATTTTGGTTGAGGTACGCGCAACCGCCACGGCAAGCTCATAGCGCGTGGATTTGAACGAGGGCTTGATCGCAGACCGACAGGCCAGCGCCACAACGTCTGCAAAGGTCTTGTCGCCTGCAGTGAAAACGAGCGTGCGTTTAGCCTGCAGCTCGAGGGTCGCTACGTTGCCTTGGCGGTCGAGCCCCGTGATGATGACGTCATCCATCGGATGGCCTAGAGCGGCACGCTGGAAGGCAACACGGGTAACTACGACACCTGGTAACCCGCGGGCCTCACCGCCTGAAAGCAGCGGTAGAAGATACTGTGCACCTACATGGGCCTCAAGGACAGCTCCTGAGGGTCCCGCTGCAGCTGGGCTTACGACCGTATCCTTATCTGCAGCCCGACGTGGCTTACGTGATTTTCCACCTTTTGGTGAACTAGCTGTCTTGGCGGGTTGCTTTGACTGTTTTGACGAAGGGCCGGAGGGGGGGCTTTCAGACATTGGTATGTTCGCCTGTCGCGGTTCAGTCGCCTAGCGCCTGGTGACAGCTCCATATGGCACGCGACAGGGTAAAAAATGGAGATTATCTCGCCTCGGGTGATAGTGTATACCCGCGACGTTTAACAGCCCCTGCCCCCGTCTCGTTAGCCCTCCTAGGGACCGCCCAGTTTTATTAGATGCTTGGTGCGAAACGGGCCAGCACTTTCGGTACCCCAGACCGGAAAATGCGGACGAGTCCAATGGAATCGACTGCCAGGCCTTCGTTCCCCTCTTCCAAATCGATACCGATTTGAGAACCTTGAGCAACCCAACTTTTGAGTGGTCCGCAGACGGATTGGACAATGAATACGGCCCCTTCCCTTTCACACGCTGCCTGAACGTAACAGTCAACGTGCCATCTGCCTCGGACTCCGCAAACCATCGCCATATGTAAAACGGTACCGTTCACCAGGATATAACCCTGAGATTCGTATCCGGGAAATGCGGTGGTATCAATACAAAATGACCAGCACGTTCCGTTCATCTGGTCAGGGAATTGCCGATGTCTGAGTGCACGAAAAATTGAGTTCGCCCTGTTGTCGAAAGGGATGACTTGCCTTCCCCACAACTCAGCAAGTCGACGCCTGAACATGTCCCTCTTAAGAGCCGTATCAGGGTATGAAGCAGCCCAGATCGCGAACCCAAACACTAGGGCCAGAAGTCCAGCGAGGAATGAGAACCCTACGACCATCTCCAGTAGGTTGGTGCCAGTGCTTAAGCTTCGCAGCAAGCTAAAGGTGACACCGGATCCAACAAGCAGCAGCCCGCCGGGGAGGAGATGGTTAGCCAGACGTACAAGGGCGATCTTCATTTACGCCTCCTTTGTTCCGGTAGTTTTGAATCCAACGAGCACCGGCCTGGTAGCCCACTGTTAGGTCCATGGTTCCGGCAGCGAGCCGAAGAAGCTCTGTCGTTGTTTCAGTAGCCTCAGGACCGTCGATAAACTGAGCAACTTTGATCCATTTGGCAGCTTCTCTTAAATCATCAAGTGCCCTTGAGCTGGAAATGATGGTGACCACAAGGTCGGCAGCTGATTTGGGGACGCCACGCATTGCAGCCGCGGATAGAAAGGAACGAGCACGATCCAAATCCCTTGCCAGCATTCCGTTGCCAAAGAGATACATCCGTCCCACCCTGCTTGCCGCTATCGGATCACCCGAGCAAGCTAGCGCTTTAAGCTCCGCCAATGACACCCCTGCACCGTCTTCATCTCCTTGTGAAAGTGAAGAAGCGATGTGCGCCTCCAACTCCATCGCAGAAGATGAGGTTGATTCAGCAGCGGCAAAATTGGCGACCAGCGCCAGCAAGATAATTACAGACCTCATCGGCATCCCAATTTTTCTCAGACTGCATAAATCTAAGGGATCAGGAAAAGATTCTGTGGCGGATCCGCCCCCAAAAATTGGACAAACTAACCTCGATCAACCCGGCCCGTTTCGCCATCAATTGTCACAGGTGACTGAGGAGACTTCCCTGGTTCGAATGTGGTTGAGATGGATACTGAACCACGGTTATTGGCGCCGGCCGGTTCGCTCAATCTTCTTATAACGCCCGGCATTCCGACCAAGGCACTGGGTAGAATCTGCAGCAGCAGAGTACTTAGCGATGCAATGCAACAAATCATCGTCACAGCTTCAGTTGCCATATCAAGCCCAGTGCACACCCAGGCAAATATTTTTGCTTGGACCACACTGAATATCGGCGCCGCAGGCACCGACGCTGGTACCTCAATCTGAGAAATCAGCCCAAATGTTGTGAGCACCGACAGGACGCAGACTCCACCCCTAAAAGCCAATTTAAGGTCGGAAACCGACGGTACCGCGTGCAAGCCGATTGCAAGCGCCAAGAGCCCCGTTCCGCATCCAACCCACTCCCCACTTACAAGCGCGCCTAGTGTGGCACTCCAGGCCGCATTGATACCCAATTCATATGGGGTCGATGCGTTCGTAAAAGGCACATCAATTTCAGAGGATGTCGTAGGTAACAGAAAGGAAATTATTGAATACCCCATCACTACGGGAGCAATGCCCTGTACGAGCAACCCAAACATGTGAACCAATGAGTTTGGCTTGTAGGCGAACTGGACGTACCCCAGGAGCCCCGTATGAGGGTTAGGCGAATACAGTTTCACCTTCAGTACTCTCATCCCGAAGACAACACAGGCAATGAAATGGGATAGCTCATGCAAAGGGGTACCGATCACCCCTGTCAGTGCATGCAGATGAAATGACCTCTTTACCAGCACCTTGGTGGAAACTCGCTGAAGGCAAATCACCCCTGCAGGAATTAGGTGAAGCAGTAGGAACTGCACCCCAAGCCAGATCAAACTTTGCTGTTCAGCCAATTCAAGTCACCCATGATGTCAATTTTTCAAGATCCTAGGCTGAGTTTTGGAGGGCGATTGCTCTTTCAGTCCCGCTAAGAGGGTCGGTCTACCGCATGCAGCGATTTGCCGCTTGGTAAATTGGGGTCAATTACCCGAGGGAATCACGTAGCCATGGCATTCAGTTGGACAGACGAGCAAGAGGCAATTTTCGCCTGCAAGGAAATCCGTTTGCGCGTCCGTGCGTTCGCCGGCGCTTCGAAAACCACCTCTTTGGTTGAGTACACCAAAAGGCACTCTCGGCGTCGTTTTCTGTACCTATCTTACAATCGAAGCATTGCTGATGAGGCAACGGGGAAATTCCCGAGGAATGTAGACTGTTTTTCAACGCACCAAGTGGCATACAAGGCGGTGGCGGCGAAATACAAACACAAACTTGGTGAGAATTTGAGGCCATCCGACGTAAAACGTGTCCTGAATCTTGATGACTGGAACCTAGTCCGCGCTGCAATTGGAACGGTCACCAACTTCCTCAACAGCACTATCGAGGTTATTCACGAAGAGCACTTGCCACAACTGAACGGCCGCCCCGTCTCTCAAATGAGTCCATCTTTTGTCGACGCTGTATTTCAATGCTCGCAAGAGCTATGGAATCGAATGTTAGATCCCGATGATTTAGAAATACCGATGCTCCACGACGGATATTTAAAGCTCTATTTCCTCAGCAAACCTGACTTGAGCCTCAAGTACGATGCTGTTCTTGCTGACGAAGCCCAAGATCTCAATGGTATTACTCTTGGGTTGGCAAAATCTCAGTCATGCCAGGTAATTCTTGTTGGTGACACGCACCAACAACTGTATTCGTTCAGAGGTAGTGACAATGCCCTCTCGGATCCTGACCTAGACACAGCAGTCGATTTATATCTGACGAAATCATTTCGCTTTGGCCCAGCCGTTGCAACGATCGCTAACATCCTTCTGAGCTACAAGGGCGAGACCAATAAGGTGGTTGGTGCAGGATATCCGACCAAGGTCAAAGCAGTCCTAGATAGCGATGCTGTGCGTCCAGCTCTCCTGCACCGAACAGTGATGGGCGTCATAATGTCAGCGCTTGAATTAACATCAAAAAACAAAAAGATTTTTTGGGTTGGGAAAATAGACTCTTACAAAATCTCAGACATCGAGGATCTTTACTGGTTAAGCGAAGGTAATACGAGCAAAATCAAGTCCAAGAGATTATTGAAAGAGTTTAAGAACTGGGACGACTACGTGTCAGTTGCGGAGGCCAGTAAGGACCGTGATATGGCGCGAGCAATAAAGATTGTCACTTCTTATGATCGCCTGGACGAAGCTTTAGCGCAAATTCGGAAGCTCACAGTAAAAGACGAACGATCTGCTGATGTAATACTTTCTACGGCCCACAGGTCCAAAGGTTTGGAGTTCGACTATGTCAGCCTGGAGGAGGACTTCCCCGACCCCCTTGACCCGGATATGTCCGAAAGCTCACGCGACGATGAAATCAACTTGCTTTATGTTGCTGCTACTCGGGCGAAGATCTGTTTAGCCGTCAACTCCATCATCATAGGCATGATGCGGGATTATGAGAGGCGACGGAAAATCAATATTCAAATGGCCGGTAACTGAAATCAGCTATCGTGGGACTTTAGATTGGCGGGGACAGATCCCAGTCGAGATCGCAGACTGTGCAAGTCACATCCCCTACCAAGACTCTTAACGGTGCAGAGGACCTCAATTTGTGCATCAAGCTTCGCTAGGCACAATCCACGGCCGTGCGCGACCAAGCGATAACCATGGATAGCGAGAAGCTCCTGTAAATCCTCCCAGCTAGTCGATTGAGCAATCAACTCAATAACGCCGGCTTTTGCCTCATCAGTCAACTCCCCATCGAGTGGCGGGATGACAGTCAGATCCTCTCGCGGGTCGATACTCATCATCAGGTTCTGTGGGAGGATCCTGACCGGCGATTGACGTGAAACTGCAGCTATTATTTCGTACAGTCCATGGATAGCGAATAGCGCACAGCCCCCCAAAAGCCCATAACCAATCCATTCTGTAACATTCGCTGCATCACCGGACATGCGCACTGAGGCGTATCGCACCAGGATCTGAAAAGACGCGGCTCCAAGAGCGATAGGGAAAAATACGCCACCTACAACGCTCGGAGAAGATAAAATCGAAGAGGACGACAAACCAGGTCTCCTGTTACGGATTGAGGCACAGCCCCCTCCACAGGGGCTGTACCAAAGGCTTACTTGGAGACAGGACTGGCGCCGTTCGACGGCTGTGAACCTGGTGCAGTGGGGGCGGTGGGAAGTTTGGCATCTACCGAGGGAGCAGCATCAGCGCGGGAGCCATATCCAAGAATTTTCTGCGAGACGACATCACCGCCATCAACTGGCTGACCTTGTTCTTTCTGAGCCTGGGCCTGAGCTTCCGCTTTCTCCCCGACCATCATTTTCTTCATGATCGAAATGAATGCACTGATTGGCTGCGCCCCTGAAACGAACTCTTTCTCGCCGGTGAGATTGTCGATGATGACGGTGGCCGGCGTGCCTGTCGCGCCAATTTTCTCCCCCATACGCATGTGCTCGGCGATGCGGTCTTTGTAATTGTCGCTGCTCATGCACTGTGCAAATTTGACTTTGTCGCCGCCAAGCCATTTGACGATGTCAGGCATGTCCTTCACACCACCACCATTGCCTGCAGATTTCTCGAAGATCTGGTCGAGGAAAACCCAGAAGCCACGGTTACCTTTCTGTTCGGCGAAACATTCAGCTGCTTTGGCATCGTCAGTGGCAGCTGGGTTGTGAAAGCTCAACGGTAGATGACGCCACTGCCAATTGACGGCGCCATTGGAGCGATCAACGATCTCCTTGAGGTTGGGGTGAAGTTTCTTGCAGAAAGGACACTCCATGTCGGAAAACTCGGCCAGGGTGAATCGTGCTTTCAACTCACCGTATACGCGCGCGTCGTTCGGCACCTCGTCCGCGGCAGCTGAGAACTTCGCAAATTGCGCTTTCGAGTACTCCTCGATCTCCGCCTTTTCACGCATGGAGGCCGCGGTTTCCATTTTGCTGGTCAGGTATTGTTCCCCCCAGACGTTGAGCGCTGCGTAGCTGACAGCCTGGCTGAGAGCAACTGCGGTTAGAACAGTTGGAATAAACGTTTTGAGGCGAAGAGTCATGGCGATTCCTGAAGTGGTAGCACTGCAGGAAACATTAAGAGGATTGTCTAGCAGGAAGGGGCCAATCAGCCCCTCATAATGGGCGCAATCACCGGCTGGAGATAAGCCGCAAAGCAGGAGCTATGTGGAGGATTGGCGCATGGAATTGAATAGCCTGTCGAGCGTGGCTTGGCTCTGTAATTAGCTGGCCATTCATTGCCAATAAACATGCGAGGACTGGTCCTCTTCCACCGTCAAGAGATGCTCCCTCAGCCTTGTAGCGGGCCACTAATTCATGCAGAGACGCATCGTTCCACTTGTTACCGGGGAGTTCCTGATAGCGAGCGCTAAGCAGCGTCAGACGATCCTCAAACGTTGTGTAGTGATCCAGTTGCTCCAGCAACTCATAAAAGGCGGTTCCATAGCTACTGAGGGTCGATGCCAGAGCCCCCATCCTCACTCGGTAGTAGGTGGCTTGGTCCTGGATGGAGCGGTAAAGGAAAATGTCATTTCGGCTCAGCCCTCTTCCGCCGCCTTTAGCATCCAGGATCCCGAGGTTGCGTTCACATTCACGAAGACGGCTTTCCTCGCGACCAAAACGCGAAAGTACGGATCGAGCTTCCTTCCGTTTCAAGAAAAACAAGCTGCGAAGTGATTTATAGGTTTTCAAGGGCTGCATCTCATTTTCCTTTGGGTGGGTCAAACCTAGCACCTGGACGACCTATGGCTTCGTTAATCAGCCCCAGCCATAGGTGCAGTCCGGCCATGCGCGATTGGTGGTTTAGGCAATTCGTTGTGACTGATGGCGAGCAAGACGCTCCTGGCGCTCTTGTTCCTCTACCGATAAACGAGCTTCCGGTAGGAGTAGCATTCGGGCTAAACCAATCTCAGCTCCTGAAATCTCACAGAACCCGAACAAGTCGTCCTGGGAAATTCGCCGTGCAGCTTCCTGAAGGGCTTTAATACGCTGGGTGTCGCGCTGAATCTCTACAGCTACACGTTGCCGAAGCTCTTCAAGCGTTGCAGTGTCGGTAGGATCGGAAAACGACTCGGCACGCTCGAGCTCTGGCTTCTTCGCCTCAATTCGGGCTCGAATCGCCTCTACCAATTGCCCAACAAGTGACGCAAAGAAAATACGTTGGTCTTTGTTCATGTAACTCGACGCCGGCATCGCCAGCAATTCACTCTTAGTCACATTTGCCTCCAGCAGTTATTTGAATCTCCATCATCCATGCAGAGTCAGAACTGCAAGTACCCTCCTCACCTTGCCTTTCGGCCTCCCTCTCACTCACTGATGGCGCTCACCGAAAGTTTCTTTTGAGTCTGTTTCACACCATATGGGAAGAAATGCCCCCCACCTCACGTCAGTGGTCTATCCGTTTCTTTTCTGAGGTCGTAAACCCAAAGGCCTGAATGCATTTCTGAAGGCAAAAAAAAAGCCGGCGACAAAGCCGGCTTTTCTGTTGGGCATTTACTGAAGACTATGCACATCCCTCAGCGTTGATACGATCGCGGCTGTCTGAGGTGCCGTCACAGAGTAATTAGCCTCAATGGCGTCAGCGAACTGATCGAAACTGAAGCGGTGAACGGTTGGTGTGCCGTCCTTTAGTAAATGGCCGTAGCTACGCATGGCCAGGGTCACAAGCTGAGCCTGTTCGTTTGTTGCGCGGTATGTGTCCACACCGAGTACTTGGCGACATGCAATTAGAGGTTTCATGGTTACTCCATAATCAGGAGCGAGACCACACCCAGACGGGAGTAGCCCCGCTCGGGTCATTTAAGGTTTACGAGATTGCTCGGCAAAATCCGAGGGTTCAATTTTTACTGCGATCCAGGCCCTTACCTACTCGAGCAATGCCCCAGAGGATCGCCAAAGCGGCAAGTACGAGGAAGGCCATCAGCGACCAGAAAAACTGCGGATCATATTGGTATGAGCCACCGAACATGGCGATGATGTAGAGCAAAATTTCCATAAGGACTCCAAGCGTTGGAGACCCATGCCCCAGAAGGGGAATGAGGTCCCCTGGTGGGTTGAAAGATTGCTTGAATTAGCAGAGCTCAGGTCAAGCTGTACCTGCCCCGAAGGGATCAGCCAAAGGCCGAGTGAGAGATGATGGTACACAATGGCTGGGGCCAATCCAATACCGGCCCCACTCCAGAAATAGCTCTGCAATCAGTAGGCGCCAACTGGCCCGCTTTTCTGATCGGGAAGGTAAAAAGCAGTACCCTCTGGGAGACTTCTCGAAAGAGCCGAGGCTACTTCAGCGGCCGATACATTGCCGTTATCCAAGAACAGGACCTTGTCCATGACTGAGGTCGTTTCACTGTTGATTGGAATGGCAACAATGCGAGCCGCGTATCCTCCCCGGTCGGCCGGCGCATACCCATCAGAAGCAAGTACCCCACGACGCCCCAAGAAAACCTTGGCTGTCTTGACACCAGCTTCGGTCTCTATTGATCCCGTGCGGAACTGACCATTTTGGACATTAATGGTTTTCGTTACGTTGGTGACTGCAAACGCAAACATCGCATTCATTTTCTTCGAACAATTTGAGACGGCGTCCGTAACACTAGCCGTTTGATCTGCATGCTCGAAGCACACAAGAAATCCGAGGTTTACGCGAGGATCATACTTTGGAGAACCGGCTACCAAACTGAGGGCCATGCCAGCAGCCCCCACATTCCCGCCAATGGCATTCAAGCCAATTGCCTCGATGTCCTTACCAGTTCGACCAGCTGGTGTGGCGACCGATGAGATGTATTTTTTCGTTTGTTCGGCCGTCGCCGTGTGGAGCTGGTTTGCTGTGTATGACCCAGCTGGTGCAACTTTAAGCGAGGGCATTCCCAACACACTGAACACCTTATCCACCGGAGTAGCATCAGCGCGGAACTGCAAAGGCGTGGCATTTGCGTGCTTGAGTGTTACCACCTCAGAGTCACGAAACTCATATTCAACACCAGCCACAGGCGCGGAACCCACACCTTCAGACTGGGCCTTGCTTACACGGTCGTGCATAGCGCAACCCGCCGTTGATGCGATAGCCACCGCAAGCGCCAATCCAAGGTAATTCATCAATCCCCACTCCTCTAGGTTTCAATCCGAATGATGCTCAAATCATTCCATAGTGCGTTCTAACTGCAAGGTTACATCGGCATCCTTTTAGATGGTAATTGGCACCGTTTTGCATCTCGAATAGCGCCCTTTATGTGCATTGATGGAGGCATGCTCAATGGAAGCACAGTCAGTAACATGCAACGTCACAAAGGGAATGGAAATGAAGGTCATTCGAACCGATCGCTTGTCAAAATTGCTCAGCCCAGATCGCCTTGCATTGTTGGTTTACGGGTTGTACGCCGCTGGCTTTATTGTCGGGATTACTGCCGTCGTAGGTGCTGTCATCGCCCACATGAACCTTCGCTGCCAGGATGAGGTTTGGCGAACTCATTTCCGCCGCCAGGTGAAGGTTTGTTGGTGGAGCATTGTCTGGCTTTTGCTGGGGGGTATAACAATCAAATTTGGAGTTGGTTACCTAGTCTTGCTGGCCTGGTTCGCGTGGGTCTGCTTCCAGATTGGTTCTGGCCTGAACAACCTCAGGAAAAACCTACCGGCATAAAAAAACCCCGATCACTCGGGGTTTTTTTCTCGCGCATCAGAACACGTTTAGATTGTTTGCTCTCTTACGACTCCAAGCGAAGAACCCCCACTGCGTTTTCCAGCTGGATGACCAAGCTCAATCCACATGCACTGGTACCCACTGCTGAACTGCTGACATACCGGAACGATTCGCGCTGGAGCGGTATAAAGCTTTGCGTCCGGATCTTCCACTCGTGAATTGCCGGCGCAGCCGCCAAGTGCAAGAGACAAAAGCAATAACAACGTTATTTTCATGAGGAGCTCCAAAAGTTAACGAGCTCCTCCCCAACGCGGGGTATGAGCCCGCAAGGGTTTCGAGATGCTGCACCGCAGCTGGTTCGGCCTGATGGCCATTGAATAACGAGCACATGCTCGCCAAACAAATCAAAAACTCAGTTCTGAGCCAAATGGCTCAACGCTAAACCTCTAGTCATAGCGCTCGCACGAATCATCAGGCACACCTGAATGATCCACCCTTGGGTATTCCCCTCCGCCTTCAACGTCACCGAACCATCGCAGAAAACGGCTTTGAAAGCTCCGTCAGCATTGCGGATCCGACGGTGGGAGATTGAACCCTCGACCAAGTCCTGGAGCTCAGCTTTTAGACCTGCCACCGCAGCGGCCGTTTGGGTGGTGCCATACACCCCGTAGCCAATAAAGAATCGAAGATCAACCCGATTCGTATCCGCGCTGTCAGTCTGAATGGTCAGATCGGATCGTCGAACCTCGCATGACAGATACCGCGTATTACTCCCCTCACCGACGCTAAAGGATTTCGTGCTATGAGCCTGATGATGCTGATGAGCAGCCTTAAAAAACAACCGAATTGGATTGAGCAAATCCATTGCCGAATCAGCGAACTCTGGCCAACTAGCCTCATAACCGTGATTACTACTGAACATTCATTCTCATCCAAGAGGTGGCAAGACCAGTTAGCTCCACAAGGGAAAGAGGCTCTGTTTCCCCGCGGTTTTGACTGAGCCATGTTAAAAACTCTGAAATCTGTGTGGCCCCCGAATTAGAAGAGTTCTGGGGCAACATAGGAGCTATGGAAGTCGACCTCAAAAAAGGTTCAACCGCAGCCCTTACAAGCTTGGTGTATAGGTCACTTTTCGGTGCGAGTTCTGGCTGCAAAGTAAGGACGCTTCGAATCAAATGGGTTACCTGGTCAAGGTCGCCAGCACCCTTACCCTCATTTGATTCGCCGGCTAGACTTGGATCGATGTCGGGGCTGGTTAGGGCCTCCAGGCTCTGCAAAGCGGCAACGATGAGCTCTGCATAAGCAGCACCGAGCACCGTGTTGCGGCATCGCATTATAGGCTCAGTACCTGCAAATAACGCTGGTGCTCCACCACTCAGTTCTCCAACAACCAAGTTCAGGGTAGGCACCGTTCTCATCATTTCGTGAAGCGCAATGTGACTCTGATTCATGGTGGATCTCCTTGTACGTACGTCCATTGAACAGGAGAATTTGAAGATGCAAGAAAACATGACATTCCGGGTCACGATCATTAGAACTGGAGGAGCTAGTCTGACATTTGATGAACGTGCTCCGGGGAGTGTTTGCCCCCTTTTCTGGTCAACCGCACAGCGCTCTTTGGCTGATTGTCCGTCGCCGGCGCACAACCCATATCAACCACTGGAGACCTCTCATGTCCCTAATCAATGAATACCGCAGCACAGAAGAAAACATTAAGGAGTTGCAACGCCGCCTGGACGAACTTTCCAGCGATGAACGACTGAAAGCGGAGCTCGAATTCGAAAGAAAACTTAGGGATCTGATGGGACAGTACAATAAAAGTCTACGTGACATAATTCTGCTGCTTGACCCACAGGCTTTAAAGCGCCCTGGCGCCAAGCCTTTCGCTCAGCGGCGGCAGCGTGTCGTGAAGGTCTACAAAAACCCACACACAGGCGAAACTGTTCAGACCAAAGGCGGCAACCACAAAATTCTCAAAAGCTGGAAGGAAAAGCACGGCGCCGGCGAAGTCGACAAATGGCTTCAAGCCTAAAGCACGGACCTGCATTGAGGCCCACTTCGGGCCTTAATTTTGCCCTAGTGTCAGACTTCACGGGTAGAAAGGGTCACATGTTGCTAATCCGCATTTGGGATGGCATTATTCAGCCTCTTCTTCTGGTGCCTGTTCACCAGTACGGCGTAAGCCTAGCTGCTTGCAGCAATTCTTAATGCTTCACCCTTCCAGAATTTAGTCCAATCTCCAGTTCACCTGCGAGATCAGACGCCACTTGATTTTAGACGTCCAGAAGGCTGCCACTGTCCATAAAGCTGGGGTTCACACTTTTGTGTGAATCCTGTTCAGAAGATTCTTCTTCTGGACGGCGAGGTCAGCAGTCGGTGCCTCGGATGATCCTATCCAAAAAACAACTGCAGTCGCAGATGGTATGAGAGTCGGTTACATGGAAAGCGAAAGCCCACCAAAGGACCGATTCGCCTCCACCCTGCACTGCAGGGTTTTTCCAGGAAACTGGCATATCAGGCTAAGACAAATCCTCACTTCGGTGACGGAGAAAAAACCCGACCTCTTGAGGTCGGGTTTTTTTTTGGTAAATCCCTTCCGTCCACACGCCCTGTAAAAGGTTGCCATGCGAATCGCATTTGACACATCCTTCAACCACACAACCGACGTGAAAAATCATCGTGGCAGAAAATCAAAAGACTGGTTCATCTACATGCAGGGCAGAATTTTCTCCTGAAACAAGAATAGCTTTAGCAGCTGGTGCTGGGCATACCTGTAGCTACGAACTATGCCTAGAACCCACAACAATGGCCGTTACCAAGAAAAAAAAAGATGGCACGCCTACTGACCAGCTTAGGTCTGGGGGAATCGGAGTCGCAGCTCACATATATGGTGCCACTCAAACTAAATGCCCTAGACCCTCGAGCAAAACACCAGACGAACTAAGCGACATCACAAACGGGATTTGGGTATGCCACACCCATGGGACGTTAATAGATCAACATGAAAAGGCCTACTCTGCAGAGTATTTGATGCTATGCAAAGAAGTACGCACCTTCGCCCATACATTTAGCATGACTTCCGCTGACATACGTAGCGTCTTAAAGCTGGTACCTCCACGCACATACGAAAAAATTGTTTGGAAATATTCCTCAGATCTAACTAACTCGACTAAAGACATCGAGCGCGAAGTTATGGCCGAAGCAGGAAGACAACTATCACTAGACTCTCTCACCTCGTATACCCAGGCCCCGTCACCGCCACCAAGATTTAAGCAGACATCACTAAGCATCTTTGCCAGCGAGGACGCTAAAACGCCGTCAACCGTCAACGTTGAGACGACCAAGAAAGCATCAGATTCAACCATAGCAGAGCTAATCAAAAGCTGGTCACGAGAAGAAGAACTAATTACTGATAAAAACATATCTATAACAATTGAAGATCTTCATGCCGTCATTTCAGCGAAAAATCCTGTTACCGGAACTATTGCCGCTGAGCGAGTACCAGTCTCAGGAAGAATGCTAATAAACGTAATTCAAGCCGGCGACCTTGAAGGCTCGCCTCGCTACCATGTGTTTGCATGGATGAGAGGGGCCTCTCCGGTTGCCTTTAATTGGAATTTAGTGTTTGGCGTAAAAGGCGAAAACGCCTCATCATTTAGACGAAACAAAGAGTATGCGAACCTAACGACTTATTCCGACTCGTCAATACGCGATGCAAGACAGGCTAAAGCCCTTCTTGAGAAACTGGTTATGGGGTGGAAACCAGTTGGATTCTTCGGGCTTCACAGCTTAAATTTCAGGCGTGAAACATTTCAAAGCTCTTACTTTGAAATTGATCAAATCCCAAATCTTGACATTTTAAAGAAGATGCATAGAAACGCTCTAAGAACTCTCTACCCACTGAACATACTTGATAAATTTGGCCGCTTTATAGACGTATCTGATGCATTCTACGACGAAAACTTAACCGACGACATGATCGATGCTGCTTTTGAAGAGCTCAATGATGCTTCGGAAGGCGACGCACTACCATCAAAATTTCGATCGACCACGTGCGTCGAAACAGACACATGGGAGTTATGCTTGGTTTTCAGAACTTATATTAATGGTTTTTTCTTGGGATTCAGAAGAATACCAAAACAAACAAGATTTGATCTCTACTAAAGGGACTATATACACGGTTTTATGCCGCACATAGAATTACTGGCGGACCTAAGTCCGCCGTCGCATAAATTATTCTTGATTATTTACTCGAACTAAATCTTTCGACGCCACAGTAATCAAACTGCAATAGAACAGCCAGCCACAGATGCTCATCAGTAATAAGGCGACGCCCAACCAACTCGACGTGGCATCAAGCATACGTGCTGAAGCCTGCAGGCAGACGCCCCCAAGAACTAGCAAACGCATCGGGCCCAGGCAAAACTTTTCGCTTTTAGTCAGCGATGACTGAATTTTGGAGGCCTCATTCCACGTTAACCGGCGCGAAATCACCGCAGCAATTAGGAAGGGCTCCAAGCGTCCCCCCATGACCACGAAGAGGGGCATCAGCCCTAACTGCTGCTCAACCGCTGTGGTGTACAAAATGACGAGCAGCGTACGCTTCTCAGGATCGAGCAGCTCCATAGGGAAAGCAGTTCTGGGCAAGACACCGGTCTTCCAAGCCATCGCATCAGCACCAATCATCGCCACGAGCGCGATGAGGTTTAAAACACCCCCGATAACGAGGGCCAAGGGCGTTGCGATTCTGAAAAATCTTCGCCATGGAGATCCTGGGCCAATGCTGCTTCGGACAACGGCACCTCCAGGTAGCATTCCGCACTTCCAAGCACATAACGCTATTAGGACAAATACAAGCGGACTAGCCAAACTAAACAGATGGAATGCTGCCTTGCCGACCACCAGAAGCAAAGTGATCGCCACTACTGCTGCAAAAAACGTCAGTGCAAAGAAATAGGGAAGCACCCTAACCGCAGCTGGAATTGCTTCAGCGATCCAGCCTGGCCATCTGCCAAAATTTAGCGCTGGTCCAGCCAATTGAGATTGATCAATGGTTGCCAAAAATCGGTTTCCTTCACGAAGCCCAGCGACTGCCGGTGCGTTACTCAGACCCCCAGGTCTTGATCCTAGGCATGGCATAACTATCGGAGGCTACAACGGACTCTTTAATCTGCAAGGTGATTTCGCAAGTTATTGCGGACCTTGCATTATTGGATATTGAGGCATTTTGAGAATTCTCATCGTTAGGAATTCAATCATGCAATCCAACATTACGCCTCAACCCTACACCGTACTGGAGCTCACACCACAAGCTCTCTTTGACATCTATGGTACCTACTGCCATACATTCGAGCAGACCGTTCTGACCGCTATGCGACACCTCCTACGGGATCAGTACACAGACGGCGCTTACGAGCTTCGTAAGTATCCAAACGGCTCTATCGCGCTGGTTCTCCCAGCGCTGGATCAGGTCAGCGCATCCTTCGGCATGACTGAAGAATCAATCACGCTCGAGGGTGCATCTATTGCCGCAAACCTGATAGCCATAGGTCAGCTAATGGTTGTTGCAGATGAACGCGAGGATGAATCCAACAAGCTGATCCAGTACAACCAATACTATGGCCTAAAGGACGCATTGAAGGGGCAGGTCAATTTTATTATCGACACCACCCTACCTGATGGTTACCGCAGCCTAATGGATGACGAAAAAACCACGCTTAAAACAGCTGCTCAGCGTCATCCTGACGAAGAGGCAATCCGTAATTTGGTCGACTGACGTAGAAACTCGATTACCCTTCCTTGGTACCAATCAAGGAACCCAGGTAGGTTGGTCGGCGTAGCCTCAAGCATGTCAAATCGCTTGAGGTCACTATCGTGCTGACAAGGCAAACAATAGCTACCGGCTTGGGGATCGGATCGCTTTTACTCATCGGCTTCAGTGCAGCGGTCAGCAACGGTCTCCTGGCTGCCGCAATTCCTACGGAACTGATCGGACTATCAGGGCAAAAGAATGGATGCGACGCAAATCTGGAATCAGTTTCTCAGATGTCGCTTGCAGAGATTCATCCGCCCGACAGAACTCTGATCCACGACGCGAACGCCGGCGCGTACTGCAATGAAGCATCACCCAGACATAACACGCTATAAAAAAAGCCCGCCCCTTAAAAAGGGACGGGCTATTTTTTTGCGCGCGGGTCGGCTCCTTTAGGAGGCAATCACCAATAATTGAGATTCACCCAGGTGCTCCTTTGAGTGTTGCAGCCTGGTAAGCCGAGTTTCCTCGGACATAAACATCCACTGAGTACCGACGGCATCAGCCAACGCACCAATCGCGTCAACCAATCCCCAGTAGCTTAATGAAACCGCAGTACCTGCAAAAACAGACGCAAACTCTCGCAACTTAAGCATGAAGGCCACCGGATTTTTTGAATCCAGGAAGCGAGTTAGAACAGCGTTTGTTCCTGCTTGCAACATCGTGCCGTGCCGACCGACAAACTGGCGACCGGCCTCAACACAGGCGGTCATCAGGTGGTCGACTTCATCTCGAACGAATTGCGAGGATTGTTCGGTTTGGTCGGGTAGTTTTCTCATGGGTTCACTCCAAAAAAAAGGAGGACCCATCCCCAAAGGGGAAGAGATCCCCCAAGGGTTAGAAAAGGTGCTGCAAGGAGCAGCTTCAAAGCCCAGCGAACATACGCCAGGACAGAAACACGATTAAATCACTACTTCTCCTCAGGGGGAATAGTCTTATCCGCCGTGGCGTCCGCCACAACGCTACACAGAGGCTTACCCTCATCATCTGACAGTCGTACCAGGCGAGGTGCCTTTTCCCCTTCCATGACGCTCCAGAGGCACCCAAGGCGATCCTGCAAGATAGCCCCACGGCCGATTGGCATAGAAATACTCTCTAGCCGCTCCAGCATCTGTTGCGATTTGATATCTACTTCGCTCGCATAGCTCGCCAGTGGCAACCCACACACAGCAAGCAAAAGAAACTTTTGCACTGCGCTACGCAATGCTGCACCAGTGCCAGTCATTCTGGGTCTCCCCTTTCATTTTCAGTTGAACAAGCATCGTTTTAGTAGGTGTGACCCACGCCAACGCGTCTTCCCTAAGGCGCAACTTTGTTGCGCTGGGCTTCCAAAAAATTTCGTCGATGCCCAACACAACTTTTGTCGCAACCGATGCAACGAAATCCTGTGGGAAGTGAGTCGGGCTCTGCGAGGCTGCGACGAGCATGAGACCGAACTTACGTGCCTCTTTTGCGATCGTGTTGATGATGTTGTCTTCACTTTCATCCGCGAACACATGCGCCTCGTCCAGGATGATTACGTCTCGAATCCGATCCTGTGGCCCGCGCTCAACGGCCGCCAAGAAGATTTCCTCCAAACGAAATAGAACAAATAATTTTCTTTCCGTCATCGAGAGCGCCTGAAGGTGGTAGCGCCATACAGGATTTGATTCGTGGAATGGAGGTTGTACGGATTTGAAAATACCGATGGCATCCAGATTCTGAAGCCGATCGACCACTGACTTCAGTACGTCTGTACTGTCGTACTTCATTAGCGATGTCAGCTCTCTGCCGGTGGTAATAGCCTCAACATACGTCGTGAATGAATCGATAGCCTTCGCCTTGGCCTTATCCAGGTCGACCTTCGCTGCTTCATCTTCGAAATTGGCTTCACCTTTGCGTAGCGCCTGAATGGCCTTTTTCCGATATGCCGCTGCAGATCGGTTCGCAACCTCCAGGTAGCTAACTGCTTCGGCACTTGTTCCTAAAAACGACTGCTGATGAATGTTCTGAGCCATCCGCAGCACATCCTTGATGCAGGGATGTGTCCGCGCCATGAGCTTAGGTGGCCATCTCGTGATAGCGCCTTGGTACTGATCTTGCGCAACGTACCACGAATACAGCGGTCCACCGCTCCAGCGAGCCCCGAGGGCCTTTGCCTCATCCTTCTCACCTTTCGGGACATCAATGAACAACCTATCTTCGTGGCCGTCGGTCATGATGACCGCAGTCTCCTCCTCGACCACCCAGGTCGAAGGATCATCCTGTTTGAATCCATACTGGGCATATACGTCGAGCAGAAGGTTACGTAGACAAGCCTCCTGCTTCGTTCCCATAGCCCTCATGCTTCGCTCTATTGTCGAAATGAAAGCCTGCACGCGCTTGCGAATACCTCCGAAGTGAGGATCGGGATTTACTCGTAATGGATTTAACCCCCAGTTCGAACGCTCACTAAAGCGAACCTCTGAGGCGCCTGGTATTTCAAGGTCCCCGTGAATATCAAACACGTGAATGCGCGGGACTGATGAGCCAGACGTTTGGAGCATGTGCGAGATCATTTTCCGGAGTAGAAAAGTCTTACCTGCACCACTCATTCCTACCAGGAGCGTATGGCCGTTAACCAGTTTCTCCGAGTCCCAAATGACCTGGACTTGATTATGCTTTTTTAGCTCAAGGGCATTGAGGCCGAACCGTATCTGCATCTGATGAGTGCCTTATAAATCCCGCGACCTGGTCAAGCAGGCCTGTATGAGGCAACTCTATTCAGCTCTCGCCATCGTTTGGGGTGTGTCTGCCCCTTGGAACGGGCCCAAATACAATCCTACGCCGCGGAAACCAACCTCAGCCCTTGTTTCTGCCTCGCAATCCGGATCAGCGACTGCTTCAAGGGTTCGCCGCTCGAGGACGACAACGAAATTGATTCACGCAGATCGTTTGAAGAACGTTCCATGGTTAGGGATGGTGTTCTCAGCACCGCTGTAGCGGAGGCTTGAATCAAATCGCGAAATGCGGCAGTGGTCAGCTCATACTGTGGATCAAGCAACACCTGATCGCTCCATTCGACATCAAGACAGAGTTTGATTGCTAAGACTTCCTGCCAGTCGTCCATAAGTGACATTACTGCGAACGGATGCACCAGCAAGCTTTCGCCGGCGGTATTCCATAGGGCATGGTTCCCTGCGCGACTCAAGGCCGCGATGAGACATTCCTCAACTTCGTGTTGCGAGACAGAGATAATCTCCATCGAGATAGAGGTCGCGATTAGTTCAAGGTACGGGCTAACGTTCAGTAGTGGCATTCGTCTCTCCTTTGCACCTATCAACACTACATCCCATGTCTTAAATGCAACGTTTTGCCGCCAATTTCACCGCGCACTAACCACCTGAGTCAGCAGCTGCTTTTGCTGCGTCCAGAAGAGCTGGCGCGAGTGTCGCGACGTCACGACGATCAAGCATTACCTCAACGCATGAATTGCCATCAGTTACCTTGAGAGCAATCTCGCCATCCACATGAGCGACATCAACAACACCTTTAGTTTGGGTCACGCTATGCGAAACGATCCGGACCCCATGAAAGGAATCCTGAGCAGCGGTAACGCTTCGATTGGCTGTAGGGAGCAGGAGAAAGGACCGGGTTTCTGTCGGTAATGAATCGAATGCGACCTCATAAACACCGAACCGCTCACGAATTTTCCAACCGAGATTCTCACCGTGCATGATGATGAAGGTGACGTCATTGCCCATGCCTGGCAGCCCTGTCAGATCTCGCATGGGCAACCAGAGTCCTTCAGAAAGATCGAGTTGGTACTCCATTTTTCGATCAGTCCACCGACGCTCGACTTTGCGACGCGAAGGTATAGCCACACCTTGGTCATCATATCTTTCTGGCCAGATTGCTTGGGGGGTAATACCTAGGCATGTCGCCACCAATGCTTGAAGCGAAGGTGACCGAGCACTTCCCAAGTTATCCAAAGCTGATCGAGGAACGCCGATATGTGAAGCGAGAGTACCCAAGACAAACCCACGGTTTCGAAGTTCGGATTTTACCCATGTGAGCCTGGAAGGCTCCTCTGCAGGGATCGACGTAATATCGACCGCCATCAAAGATTTTTCTTCCACCATGGTGATGAAGAGTGGCTTTGGCTCCTCTGTCTCAGGAAGCGCAAACAAGCCAGGCATGAGCTCTTCAACTTGTGCCTGCATTTCTTGAGACCAAGACACGTCGTATCGCTCAGGGAAAAGAATCTTCTCTGAGACGCCAAGGGCTTTACCAATTTCCGCTTGAGCAGCGGGGTAATGTTTTTTGCCGGCTGAGGCTATCCCCGTAACGCCACTTTTCTTGGAAAGAGAGGTCAGCGAATGCCCCTGTTTTTTCAGCGCCACCTTAATTGCATGCCACCTGAATGCGAGGGGAATTTCAGGATATTTTTCGGTCGTCATACCAAACACCTTTGGGGTTTGGATTGACGCTCTCATGGTTTCTCGAACATGCAAGGCAGCCACCAACAGACTAGTTACCGTCTCTTTAAGCCTCCTGCTTTTAACGGGGAATTCCTAGCCCGGAAAAGATACAGGACGTTTAGAGTCGTTGAAAGCAAGTCTAGGACCCTGATTTACCCTCGACTCGTTCTCGCTTTGCGCGCCAAAAGCTCATCACCAAAACACCGACAAGGCAAAGAGAAATGAATCCTGCTACACCGGCGTACATCAATCGTTGATTAAGAAATGCCTGGCCAGCGTCGACCCAAGACACACAAATCAGGATCGCGATAATGCCCATGCTCGGTGTGTACCGCCCACTTGAGGTTCTCAAATTCCTGAATCGGGCACCGGCGCCGACCAGTTGCGAGCGAGCCGCTCCAACCTGCTCTCTTAGGTTCTCCAGGCTTCTATCATCCTTGCCCGTTACTGACAGCGGAATTAGGTACAAGGCATCTGCGATATGGCTTATTTGGCGCTGACGGCGAACCGGCTGCGACCGAATAAACGCAAGGCCCTCATGAAGGATCTGCAAAGCCTCCTCCTGCAGAAATGCGCGCTCATCATCCACTGAAATCGAATTCATTAAGATGTCAGCGCTGAATACTTCAGGGTCTTTTACGTCGTGTCGTCGAAGTACTTCCACCAGTTCCTCTTGGTCGACGCTGCAGTACCGAACAAGGTACCCACCAGCTCGGCCAGGCGCCACAAAGCCTCCAAGTACCTCATGATTCGACTGATGGCTGGGATTAGCATTACCACTTGGATAAATGGCTTTGAGACCTAGAACGCTAAGATCATTGAGCAGTGATTCTATGTGCACAGTTTTCGCTCCATGGTTTCCCGCTAGCATCTCAACTCCGGGGCTCACAATGCTGGTGATCTGGCACTGAGAATGGAGCAGATCTGGTCAGACTTGCAGTTTTGCTATCTCGATGAAAATCGTTGCAAATCAAAACTCGAGTCAGACTATGAACGTACCAGACCACCCGTGGACCACCGCCTTTCACTCAGGAATGACGAGTTTTTCTGACTTTCGAGCAATAGCTCAACTAGGTATGCCTGTAGGCGTGGTAGCGACCCTTTTGACGCTGGCGCAACTACACCTCGCCATTCCAAAACATCTAGACCAGGGGGGAATGGCCTTTGTCGACAGCGGCGCCTTCACCGCCTTCCAGAAGAAGCTGGAGATGGACTGGGGCAAAGTCATTAGCGCCTACGAGACGATTGCAACAAACACCATTCAACCGGCCAATCTAAGCGTCGTAGCGCCGGACGTAATTGGTGACCAGGTGGAAACGAGAAGGCTCTGGGTGCTTTACGCAGACTCAATACGGAAATGGGTTGATATGGGCGTTCGAGTCATTATTCCGCTTCAGGTTGGTGAGATGAGCGGCGGTGATCTTTTTGAAGAGGCTTGCGCGATACTGGGTACGCGAAAACTCGCCTGCGGCATTCCGTCCAACGCCGCGGCCATGAGTCATGCAGATTGCGCGACAATACGGAATAGTGATTTTCACATCCTCGGTCGAGTGCGAATGACAGATGAGCTACGACTAAAAGTATCCGCCATTCTCGCTTCGAATCCGGGAGCCAATCTAACCTCTGATGCAAACTGGCTTAGGGCTAGAACTGCAAAAATCTGCAGGATCCGAGCACATTTACCTGCTTTCACTGGCGACTTTGAAAGCCGAAGAATGCGTGCAGTTCAAGCTCTCCTAACGACTGAGGGGTATACGCAAACAAGGCATTCCTTACCCCTTAATCAGGCAATCTGCTAATTCCCATCATGGGACCCACACCCAGCATCTGTCTATATTTCAACGAGTTGGACTGGCTCCCCTGCCAGTCCTTTATATTCCAATGCTCGTGCAATTCCAGCTGGAGTTGGATATCGCATCCAAATAACAGATTCGCCTGCATGAAGCCTGTGTGTCATGCCTGTTGCCTTATAGGCCCCGTCCAGGCCTGCAAGACGCTGCTCCGCGTCGGTAAATGTCCTGATCGGCTTAGACGGCTCAATCAATAATGATAGATGCTCACCCCCTTCATCAGCATCCTTCAGTCGTTCAAGCGCTGGGTTCGCTCCAAAAAAACCAGTGACGCCTTGAATTGCGCACTGGCTCAATGAGACAAAAACACCCACCAACACCGTTAAAAAATTCCTCATGACTTCTGAGCTCCCTGCTATAGCCGCTGAAACGTGAATGAAAGAAGCAAATCACAGCGTTCCTGCACACTCCTTGAGGGTGGGACTTTTTGAGCTGGCGGACTCATTGCGTTCACGGGCGGCCTGTCTACGCATCTCGACGATTGCCAAGTAGCCCGCAGCCGCGCACATAGCTAATCCGGCCCCCAGCAAAACAAAGACGATTGAAACGCTCACGAATGATCCGAGCGACGTCTGCAGCGACCCGATGCTCAGTGTTGAGCTAAAGCCCAGCGTCGTTGCGACAGCGAGCCAGGACAGATAGCAAATAAAAATGACCAGCTTGATTAAGCGCGGAGACCATCGATAAATCGCGATGCTGGAAATAACAGCCAGAACGATCGCGACCGCATCGATGAGAAGAGGCCGATGACCACTTGGTAAAGAGACAAATAACAATCCGGCATTCAGCGATGCCCCAGTGGTAAGTGTGATGAGCCGCATAGCTTCCTCGAGTACCGTTGAGAGGCTCAATGATCGGCTTGCGCAAGTAAGAAGGGAGTTTAATCGGGCCCAGAAGTGAGCCCGGACAGGCATGAAGCGAGCTGATTATGGAGTAAGCGATTCAATCAATGAACAGCCTTCGCCCTTTGCTGGCGAGGGTGTGGGTTCCGGTATCAACAGGTGGACTTTCAGATGTCGGCTTAGACGACTCAGCAAGGCTCTGCAGTGGTACAGGTTGGCGAACCACCCGATCAGGTGGATTTATCAAGCGCTGCTGTTCACGCAACCTTGCCACTAGAGCCTCCTGCATTGTTGGTTCATCGATACGCCGTCTACGCGACGAGCGCTCCTCGAAGACTCCAACGAGAACAACCCCAAGACAAACCAATATCAAAACGCCTGCCCCGGTATTTAAGATGATCGAGGCACTTGCTACACCGGCTTTGTCTTCTTCAGTGGGTCGCGCCACCGCAATGCTTTCGATACCTGACCGTCGAACCGTATCCCCATTAAAGCGTGCGCCATAGAGAATCTCTAAGGTTCCACCCTTCTCACGCATTTCCAGGATTCGTGCATCCTTTCCTGCAAGCAATTGAATAGCTTTTTCAGCTGGATAGGCCTCACCGGTAACCATTCCACCCATGAACGAGTTGAGACCCTCGGTATCAGGCACCCGACACCAACTGGTACCGCGGTACCGACCAGGGCAAATTTCTATTTGGGTCTTACCATCCACAATGACCTTTCGCCACTGATCGCGACTAAGCAAAATTGATTCTTTAATCCCCAGTGACCCATTGAATCCACTGCTTCCCGCGCCCTCAGTAATAACTGTGCTTTCGTTTTGGTCGCTGGAAGATAGGGCATACGCCTGCCCTCCCAAGCCAAGGAAAAGGAGGATTACAAGAGAAAATCGGCTAGTGAACTTCACGGTGCCACCCCGCCCTTTTGGTGCGATTGAGTGAAACGCCCCATGCTGTAAATTTTCTCTTTTTCGTACTTTATTGCCTGCTCCCGGCAATCGAAAGGGCCGAATGTCACGCTGTCAATGCGCACAATCCATTGACACTTCCATCGCCTGGTCCAGACGGCAACCATAGAGGTGTCAGAGAAAAATCTTCTCAGCAGCGTGAATACCTTCTGCCGGAGCAACGCTCTCGGTACGACATGTGACACACGCTCCTTGAGGAACGAGTCGACCTGCAGCCCGACTAGACTTACCTCGTCAGCGAATCCGACAACCACGCCATCACGGATTACAATCCTGCGCTTATGGGGGAGAGATTTATTCAAGAGGTGATCTCTGTTGAAAGAATCTTAGCAACCGACCTGAAGGCCGCCGCAGCCAGGCAGCGGAGTCACTTCGAACTGCCTGACCGCCGCCAAGTGGACGTCAGTAAGTCACTGCCTGGGTTTGCGACTCGGACGTGACAAAGTCGTACTCCGGCTTTGTTTCTACCTCATTCACCTCACTGCCATCCGGCCGAATACGCTTTTCAAGATCTTCACACGTGCGACCTTGAAAGCCCTGAAAATCAGCACTCACATTTCCGCCTTTGATGCTCACGACAACACGCTTCACCACACCACCTCCTCGGCCACAACCTCAAGAGATCCATCGGTCTGTGCCACGATCGACACGTTGTAATTTTCCGCTTCCAATTGCTTGGCGTAGTGATAGGCCAAGTAGCGGTCCACAATTTGCGCACTCACAGATTTTGTCCAGTCACCGGACGAACCGTAGTTCTCGACAAACTGATTGAAAACGCCGTTTTCAAGGTTGAACCCAAGGCGATGCTTGGAGTTTGTTGGATCAACTAATACCAACTGGTACCGCTCGGAAGTGAGCCCTACGCCAATTCGGTATAGCTGCTCGTTTTGGTAGAGGTTACCCAGGCCTGATAAGGCCTTCATAAGAACGTCGATGTCCGTGTAGGACACTGCGACTTTTGCTCTGACAATATGACTCACGGCAATCTCCTAATATCAATCGACGGTCAGTTGGCGAACGTTGTGTAGCGGCTCGCTTCGATCTTGGGTGTTGGCTCTGTAGAAGCCCTGATCGCCCAATTTACGAATTGAGTCGATATCAGCCTTTCTTGTCTCGCTGGCAGGACTGATATCTCCCAAAGCATCAAGGAGATTCTCTTGGTTTAACTGAGTATCCATCGACAACGCGAGATATTGAGCATCGACCACGGCCTGCTCGATTTCAGCACCGGTATAGCCAGTGCTCGCAATCAACAGATCGTCCATCTTGAAGTGGTGAACATCGACACCTGCTTTCTTCAAGTGAATCTGGAAGATTGCTACGCGTTCATCCTTGCTGGGCAGATCGATAAAAAAACAGCGATCCCAGCGCCCAGCGCGCATAAGCTCAGGGGGTAAGGCGCTGATTCTGTTGGCCGACGCGACAATAAAGACTTTGCCCTTTCGCTCCTGAAGCCAATACAGGAAAGCACCGAGCAAACGACGCGATACCTCGTGGTCTCCTTCACCTTGTGCAAAGGCTTTGTCGATTTCGTCCATGAGAACGGTAACGGGCGCAATCTGGTCGATTGTCTGAAGCGCACGAATGAATTTGCCCTCAGTCTCACCCAAGTACTTCGAGTAGAAACGGCTCATGTCGAGACGAACAAGTGTTGTTCCGAACACACCCGCAGCGGCCTTAGCCATCAGCGTTTTACCACCACCTGGAACACCCGCCAGCAGCACCCCTTTTAAAGGCAAGTCCTTATCCCAACCTGCCTTACGAATATTGAGGAATGACTTCAGTGGCTCAAGCCCACCAACAGTTTCAATGTCGATCGGCTCCAAAACATCGAGACCCACATCACGCAGAATATGGCCCTTCTCACGCCGAATCTCTGACAGGTAGTCAAGCGCCTTGTGTTTGCGATAAGCCGAAAGAATGAACACATTTCGCATTTGTGTGTGGCTCAAGCCCATGGCGTGGTTCGCAATCACAACCCGCTCGCGCTCATCAAAAATGGTCGGCACTTGGCCAGATTTGCCAATCGATCGCTCGACGTCTCGTTCGGCGCTCATCAGAACTTCAATTATTTCGGCCTGATCCATGGCTGGCAGATCGATGTGATAAACGAACTCCTCGGCCAAGGAGTCGCGACCGGCAATAACGTAGGTAATGCCGTGTTGCTCAAGAGCGGCCAATGACGCTTTCAAACTGGGAAGGGTTTCGGCATTTAGACGCTGTCGGTCAAAAAAATACTGGTCAAAAATAACGGCGCCACGGCTATCTTTGGGTGCTTCTCCTGCGACCTTGGCGATATAACCTGGGTCCGGCACCTGTTTGAAAGGCATTGCTAAGAAATGCTTTTTCAGCTCAGTTGCTGCTGCAGAGATGACTTGAGCGGCCCTCGCCAACTCAAAGGTTTCGATTGCAACGACCGGAAATGCCAGCTTCAGTGGCGTATTTATACGGTCGTTCAAGGCTTCATTCTTGGACATGGCAATCCCTTACGATTTCGGCAAATTCATGGAATTAGTGTTTCACGAAGGAGCGCGCCGGCCTTGTCCTATTGGTCCCGCGAACTGGGGCAAATAGGCTCAACAAGCGCTGCATTCGAGTGGAGGCGTGGCCGGTATCAGATGCCAGCCAAGAGGAGCTTCCACGATCTATCTTCCGGAGATTTGCGAAGATGCAAGGTTTGATCACATAAATGTTCTGTCAATCTAGATGTAGTTTCCGGCTGCCAGTTTCCCCGCTTTCGGTACCAGGCACCGATGTCGGCTGCTCCACAGTCGTGGGGGCAAGGACAGAACGGTGATCTTCTGTACCTGCTTTTGGAGCCTGCAGCACAGGCGGCGTTACGACTGGGGCTCTCGGTGCCGCATCGTTGATTGGCCCGGACGAGGTTCCAGGGTTTATAGCTCTCACAATCTGTAGAATTACCATGAGAATCATCAGCCCAAAGGTGTACGGCATTATCTTGAACACCAGATCCATCATGTTATCTAGGTTGTCAGCTGCGCTGCTAAAATTGCCGGCCGCATGAGAGCACTGGGGCAGGATGAGCAAGCTCAGACTGCTTAGCGTCAGCAGCTTATGAAGGGATACATTGCGCATTTGATTCATTGATCTTCTCCTGGTGGGGATGATGCAATTCTCCCCAGACCAAGCGCACTTCAGCTCCGGATCTGCTCCCCTAAACGGGGCCAATCTCAGGTAACACACAAAAAAGCCGTCCCAAGGACGGCTACGGTGACAAGTAGTTTTCTAAGTGGACGCGGCTTCCTCAGCTATGACTGGACCTCGCTTGTAATCCTTCAGAATGGGTTTGAGCAACGCCGCAGCTTCGATCGCGTCGCTCGCAACACGCTCATTTCGAGCCATCCAATACCCAAACACTGATGCCTTGCCCAGCGGATTGGTTGCTGTTTCGCGACCGCGAATGAGTGCTTCGAGATCCCAACCTAGTGAGTAGGTGCCATAGGTATGTTTATCAACGTCGACCCAAAAGTTAGCGGAGTCGATTTTGAACATCATCGTCAGCACCTGAAGAGTGAGTGCCGCCAGCGGGTCGGTTTCGGATTCTGAGGCCATTCGCCTCATCACTGGACCCAACTTACGCAATTGCGCGATACGAACCCTGTTACCCCACGATATGAGATTTGGCGAGCGGGAAACTAGCTTGGGGAGATCGACCTTATAAAAACCGGGCTCAGATTGTTCAAACCACACTCGAATCACACCAGCGCACTCTGGGCAGAGCGAGTTAGCAGCGTATCGATTTTCCTCGGCCTGCCCTTTGCGACCCGAATAATGAAAAACGTGCATGCCCACATGCCCACAGATTCTCTGAGCAGGGGAATGGTGATGGTTCTTTGCCATTGAATCGTCCTCGACAATTAATGACCCCATCATCCGCACGATCTTGAAAGTGCAAGCCCTGAAAGAATCTTTTCAATCCTGCTAACTCACACTACGGGCGCTCGCGTGCCTAGCCTTGCTGGCCACCAGAATCTGACTCAGAACAAGCCATAAGAACACCATCAGTTGGGCATTCGAGCTTGCATTGCCGTTGGTTTCGCACTGTTGCAGGACGGGATTAGGGATTGCTCATTGCTCATTGCTCATTGCTCGAGCGTGGAAATGGCACGAGCAATTGGGGTTGATGATGGCCTTGCGTTTAAGGCGACCAGTGAGACGCTGGCACCATAACGAATTCAGAGGAAACCCAAAATGGGCAAACACATTAACAGCACCAAACTTACAGAGACTCTAACGCTCTCGGAGTGCAGCGACGGATTCTGGCTGTATGACAAGACTCGCGGCATGAATCTAAGTATGCGCGCAAAAACGACACAGGATGCCTTCGTAGAGTGCATTTCCTACTACCAAACACGACTCGCCGAAGTGGAAAGTGAACACCGTGAATTGACTGCCAAGGTTGGCGCCTTTGTGAATCAATTTGTGGAAGGCGATGACGCTTAGTGATCGTTGACCAGGCCCCCAATGCCCCTGCCCTCAACAGCTGGAGCCGAGCACGTAGAAGCAGGCCACTTTAGACACGTGATCGAGCAAGAAAACAACGCATGGAAATGTATTTTCGTACTACGTGCGGCGCCGTCATCAGCCGTGACCCGTTTGCAGAGCCAGTTGTCCCCCATAAGCCCGCTCATGCGGGCTTTTTTTGTCGCGGCTATTTCCATAATCTCGCATTTATTTCATAAGCCGGCGCCAACCCTATTGCTACTGCCTTGACGGCGTCCAAAGCCCCAATAGCTTGAGAAGCGCGCGTACGACGCCGTCAGCCTTCTGGTCACTTGAACTAGGAGAGGTAACATCACGGTATGTGGAACAAAGCGACGAATCCAGCCGAAGCAACCTGAGCACTGTCTGATTAGCATCCGGTGTTTCTTGCTTGAGGTCGTATCCATGCCGCTCGGAAATGTACCTGGCTACTGCAGCGCTGCGAGAGCGACCTGCCTGACAGTTCACGACGATATCGAGCCCGGTCGAGGCTAGTCGATCCACCAATGACCTTACTGAGTCAGCCTGAGGCGGCAAAAGGTAGTCCTGAAATGAAACAGGAAACTTTGCGCCAAACATGAGCATCCGCGTCTCGTCATACTCTCCATCCACGAAATACTCGAAAGCTACGCTAGCCCACCGCGATTGGACGATTTGGGCCTGATCGTCCTCACCGTCTGAAATCGAAACCAGATGCGTCGGCGCCATTGGACAATGCGTTTCTACATCTCTTCGCCCCATGAATCGAACTGTAGGCATTTTGGCTCTCCCCCTAGGTTGGTAAGAGAATCATGTGGGCTAGCACCATCAGGATGTTCGCAATCCGGCCCACTTTTCGGGCGAGTTGGCGAGACTTGCATATTCAGGTCTTCATGCAGGATTCGTTTGCATCCATTACGAAAGGTTCGAGAACATGAGCTTGCAAACCTCCTCCCCACTTCCGGCCAAAGCAGCGGTCGACATCAACAAAGAGCAGTGGCATCAGGCATACCAAAGTGCGCGTATTGAGATGCGCCGCAACCCCGAACCTGACGCCACAAACCGCGGTATCAAATGGACAGCCTTGCTAATCATCAGTAATGGGCGGGCTCAATCCATTGATCCGCTCACCACCCCAATTTCGCAACGACTTGCGGCATCACGTTTGGTTAAGTGTGAGGATTCAAGCCTCTGCAAGGTATCCAATCGACATTGCCGCGGTGATGACCAGGCGGACAATGTCGAATCCATCCTCCATGGCTAGGTAGGAGGGATTAATTCTCGTCATGATGAGCCAGATGAAAGGCACTTTCCGAACGGCTCAGGATTCTCCCCATTTTTTAGTGAGCATTAACTCTATGCCCGTACGACACGCGATAGTTCACCTGATCGACAAAAAACCCGACGGCACGCCCGCAGTTCTGCACGCCCGCGACTCCGAACTGGCTGAGTCCGCGGCCATCGAGAACATGCTCGCCGACCTCAACGAGAGCTACAACGCCAAGCAAGGCAAAGCCTGGGGCCTGTTCCATCCGGAATCCGGCGCGTTTCCGTTCAGCGGCTGGCTGA
>Ga0105244_10000129_pt1 | contig 76948 bp, 54 predicted proteins | sample KBSM44metaG_FD_80423 | JGI IMG/M metagenome (GOLD analysis project Ga0105244, IMG submission 80423) | Miscanthus rhizosphere microbial communities from Kellogg Biological Station, Michigan, USA - KBS M4-4 metaG | ecosystem: Host-associated > Plants > Roots > Rhizosphere > Soil | place...
CGGACGAGGTCGCCAAACTCCTGGCCTGACCCCACTGGCCCAACCCGCTTTCAGCGCCGGGTGGGCGGAAGGGAAAACGCCGGTGCGCAAAGGGCTCATGGCCCTGCCGGACGATGCGTGTGAAGCCATTCGTCCAACAGGGCCACGACCTTGATTTTGCCCTAGGTCAGATCAGTCTTGATGAGAGTATCCCGCTGCCGCCTCGGTTAGGGTCTTTCCCTTCGTCTCCGGGGCGAGCCACTGGGAAAGGCCAGCACCGGCGAGGGCGACTCCGGCGGCGATCAGCATAGTGGGACCGGACCCGAGGGACTCCATCGACATCGGGAAGAGGAAGATGCCAATACCCGCCCCGACCCGGCTGACAGCGGCCGCGAACCCGGTTCCGACCCCCCGGATCTCCGTCGGAAGGACCTCGCCGGGGTAGACACCTGTCAAAGTGGTGTACATCGCGTTGAAGAACGAGAAGACCAGGAACAGGATGAGCACGACCGGTGCCGGCGCGCCGGCCCACAGCCCGATGATGGCTAGGACGACGGCGCACAGCCACTGCGGTGGGACGCACAGTACGCGGCGACCGGCCTTGTCGATCAACAGGAACGTGACGACGACCCCGGCCAGGGCGATGGCGGAGAGGCCGACCCCACCAGCAAGCCCCCCGGAAAGCCCGTACTGATTGAGCACGCTGTCGGCAAAAGTGGCGATTGCGAAGTACGGTGTCACGGCGCAGAACCAGAATGCCGAGATGAAGAGCGTGGACCGCCAGTGCGTCTTGGAGAACAGCATCCCGAAGCTGCCCTTGCGGACGTCCTCATGCTGGACGTCGTCAAGCGCGTCGTCGGGCATGTACTTTGCGGCGAGGGCGCGGGCTTCGTCTTTGCGGCCCACGCTCCAGAGCCAGCGTGGCGACTCTGGCAGGCCCAACCGGGCGAGGAACAGAGCCACCGCGATGAACGTGCTTGTCCCCAGGATGAAGTGCCAGCTCAGATCGGTGTACTCACTGAGCAGGTGGCCGGCCAGGAACGCGATCATGAAGCCGGCATACCAGGCGATCTCCATTGCGCCCATGAGCCGCCCCCGCAGATGGGTGGCCGAGAACTCAGCCATCAGGGGCCATCCGACGGCATACTCGGCGCCGATCGCAATACCCATCAGTAGACGCACCACCAGCAGCCATACGGGTGAATCGATGAAGAACTGCATACCCGATGCGATAGCGAACAGCCCGATGTCGAACATGAAAATCGGCTTGCGCCCCCACTTGTCGGCGGCCCAGCCGCCGAGCGGGGAACCGATCAGGATACCCATGAGAGCGGCAGCGGCGATCAGTCCTTGCCAGACCACATCGAGATGCAAGTCCTCGGCCATCGTCCCTGAAACCGGGCCGATGATACCGAGGATGTACCCATCCAGGAACATGCCGCCGACCAGGACGGCGACCATTCTGATCATGAAACGTCGCTTGCTTGCCGTTGAGGCAATGCCCGGATGAGAAGTTGCGTTACCTATAGCTGACATTTTGTCACGTCCCCACCGTCGGGTACATGGGTTCCGCCTTGTTCGCGGTACTGAGAAGTTGGCGCTTGTGCATGTTTTGACCTCCCGGTCAGTCAGGGCATTGGGCGTGCAATGAGCGTGGGCATGAGTGCAGATCGGAATCTGCCCAGTTGCCGTTAGCGCGTGGGTGCCCGCCCAATACGTGTATGAAGCTGTTCTTTGCGTTAGGTAGGCGGCGTGACCAATTCCGGCTGTGTGAACCAAGGGTTTCCACAGAGCAAACCCAACACTGCTTCGTTCAAGAAGCGAACATCATGATCAGAATATGGCACTCATCACACATGGTGTCAAGCCTCTCGCTAACATCACGCCGTCCGGCAGGGGCCCGTTGACAGTGATCCAAATTACACCTAAATTTGAATATGACGTTCACAACTCGAACATTTACATTTGATGGTCGAAGAGTAGGTGCTACATACCCTTGACCAGCAAGGAAGCGGGAGCTCAAATGGCAGCGGTACAAAGTGCAGTACCTGACGAAGAGTTGGAAGGTGATGAAGCGCCAACTACACACGAGCCACTTGACCTGACCAACAAGTCCGTCATAAAGGCCGCCGTGCTCCTCAAGGAACTTGGCCGCCACCGCCAAGGCATCACGGTCACCGAGTTGGCGCAGGCGGGTGAAATGACGCGGCCAACAGCCTTCCGTCTGCTCCTAAGCCTGGAGCAGACAGGCTTTGTCGAACGCGTGGACAACAACTACATGCTTGGATGGCAGGTGGCCCGACTGGGGCGGTTGGCCGATCCATATGCGGGGGCCGTTGCCAGGGTCCAGCCCGTGCTGGACGAGTACGCAGTCAGGCTCAATGAGACATTCAGCTTTGTTATTGTGCGTGCCGAGGGAGATCACAAGGTGATTGCCGAAGCCTTGGGCTCACGCTACCTCAGCGCATCCCACCAGTATCTTGGCGGGATCTATCCGCTGCATGCCAGCGCAACGGGAAAGTTGATTCTCGCTGAACAGGACGACGATAAAATCGCAGCGGAGCTGCCTGAGACACTGGACTCCCACACCCCATACACCATCACCAGCCGCGACGTACTTCTCCGCGAGCTCTACAAGGTCCGGGAGCAGGGCTACGCAGTCCTCGATAACGAGCTCGAAGAAGGCCTCTTCGCCGTTGGCTGCCCGGTCCGGGACGTCGCCGGAAGGCTAATCGGCACTGTGACCATCAACGGTCCCACCCAGCGCCTCAAGTCATACCGACTGCCCGAAACGATTGACGAACTGCGCAAAGCCGCAGCAGAAATAGGCCACGCCCTAGCTTGAGTGGGTCCGTCCCCGTACAGCAGGACCCGCCTCGGCGACTAGACAAACATAGGACTACAGTGAGAATCAATGAAGGACAACTGACTCCAGGCGTCAAGGGATCCAGCCCGCTACTACTCCCCGCCACCATGGAAGCAGCCTTGCTCACGGGGCATGGCGGATTGAACAAGCTTGAATACCGCACCAATGTTCCAGTGCCCCGACCCGGGCAGGGGGAGGTGCTCATTGAGGTCGCAGCCTCGGCGATCAACAACACCGACATCAACACCCGGATCGGCTGGTACTCCAAAGCTGTCGCGACGGCAACCGAGGCTGGGGGCGCCACTGGCTTCGCGGACATCAGCGATTCCGACGCAGCATGGTCCGGTCAGGCACTGACGTTCCCACGCATCCAGGGCGCGGATGTTTGCGGACGCATTGTCGCCATCGGCGAGGGCGTTTCCGAGGATCGGATTGGCGAGCGGGTCCTCGTGCGGAACATGCTGCGCAGCTACGTTGAGTACCGCCCCTTTGAATGCTGGACTCTAGGCAGCGAATGCGACGGCGGGTTTGCGCAGTTCGCCGTCGCTCCTTCCGGGGAAACACACGCAGTGAACAGCGACTGGAGCGACGCAGAGTTGGCCGCCGTACCATGCGCCTACTCGACAGCGGAAAACATGCTGCACCGTGCCGGAGTGGGAAGCACTGATCGGGTCTTGGTGACCGGCGCGTCCGGAGGCGTCGGCCTTGCCGCCGTTCAGCTGGCCAAGCGCCGCGGAGCCTCTGTCGTTGCCATCTGTTCGCCCGCAAAGGCGGACGAGGTCCGGGCTCAGGGAGCGGACCAGACCATCGACCGGGGCGCCGACCTAATCAGCACACTCGGGAAAGACTCCGTCACCGTAGTCTGCGACATCGTCGGAGGTGCGCAAACAGCGGAACTTTTGGAACTGCTGCGTCCGGGAGGCCGGTACTCCGTTGCAGGAGCCATAGGTGGGCCCAGCGCCGAAATCGATCTGCGGACAATCTACCTGAAAGACCTCAGTCTTCTCGGCTGCACTTTCCAGGACGACGAAGTGTTCGAAAACCTGGTCAAGTACGTCGAACGTAACGAAATCCGCCCTATTGTTTCGAAGATCTACCCGTTGTCCGAGATCGCCAAGGCACAGGAAGACTTCCTGTCCAAGAAACACACGGGCAAGCTCGTCCTTATACCGCCGCCCGTCACAGCCATGGACCGGGCAAACCTCAACGAAACGAAGATGTGAGCATGAAGATTTAACGCATTGACAACGGGGCTGATCAAGTTGCCGTCCGGGGTGCCGACTCATCGCGGCTCTCAGTCCGGGCTCCGTCGATACTGCACTTGACGTTGTCGGCGGTCAGCAGGTTACCCAGCCGCTGGAGCTGCTTCGTCCCGGCGGCACCTTTCAGGACGACGAAACCTTCGAGAACACTCTTGGGTACCTTGAACGCAACGAGATTCGGCCCGTCATATCCAAAACCTATCCCCTGGCCAACGTCGCGCAGGGCCCAGGAGGACTTCCTGTCCAAGAAGCACCCCGGCAAGCTGATCCTCATTTCTCTGACCGTTTCGCCATCGGCCGCCGTAGCCGCCGAGAAGGAGTAACCCTTTGCGCATCGCTGAAATCCACATTTACCAGAAGGACCTTCCCGTCGGCGGAGTCTATACAATGTCCGAGGGCGCCTACACTTCCCTGGACTCGACCATCGTGCAGGTCGTCGCCGACACCGGTATTTCAGGGTGGGGCGAGACCTGCCCGGTGGGCCCGACCTACGCTCCCGAGCACGCTCTAGGTGCACGGGCGGCACTGAGCCAGATGTCCCAAAGCCTCATCGGACGGCCCATAACGGGACCACTGGAGGTCCGTCACGCCATGGACAGGCTCCTTTACGGCCACAATTACGCCAAAGCCGCGATCGACATCGCGATCCATGACCTCATCGGCAAAGCCCACGGGATCCGGGTATGCGACATGCTCGGCGGGGCCCAGACCGATCAGGTGGGCTCCTATTACGCGATTTCCGTCGGCAGCCCGGACGAGGTTGCCAAGACTGCAGCGGAGAAAATCGCTGACGGGTACCCGCGCCTTCAACTGAAAGTGGGCGGCCGGCCGGTCGACGCTGACATCGAGACCATCCGCAAGGTGTGGGAAAGGACCGGACTGACGAGGATCGCCGTCGACGCGAACCGGGCGCTGAACACCCGCGACGTGCTGCGTATCGACCGGGAATGCGCTGACATACCCTTCATCTTCGAGCAACCCTGTAACACGATGGAGGAGATCGCTGCCATCCGCGCCCAGGTGCAGCACCCGATCTATCTCGATGAGAACGTCCAGAACCTCAATGAAGCGCTTCGCGCTGTATCTCTCGGGGTATGCGATGGCTTCGGACTCAAAGTCACCCGCCAAGGTGGCCTCGGCCCCCTGGCGACCGTCAGGGACATCTGTGACGCGCGTTCCATGCCCCACACATGTGATGACAACTGGGGCGGCGACATCATCGCAGCCGCGTGTGTCCATCTCGGTGCCACGGTGCGGCCAGAGCTACTTGAAGGAGTCTGGATTGCGCAGTCCCACATGGATACCCACTACGATTCCGACAACCCCGTCCGTATTGAGAAAGGACACATTAGGGTGCCGACCGGCGCCGGCTTGGGCGTCGTACCCGACGATGGCGTCTTCGGTAACGCGGTCGCATCCTTCAACTAGCAGCAGCCTTCAGCCGGGAGTCATTTCAGGATGCCGATGACCGACCGCGCCTCCTCTGCAAGAGGCTGCCAGGTCCTGACCGAAGGCGCGGACCGCACCATCAGCCGCGGAACAGACCTCGTGACGGAACTGGGACGCAACTCCTTCGACATCGTCCTCGCTACCGGGTCGTGGCCGCAGCCTACGACAAACGGTCCGTCGCGATAGCTCCAACCTTCACCCGGCCGGGTTCGACTAACTCATGCCCAAAACCCTCACCACTGCAACCGTTGACCGACTGCTGCAACACGCTTACGTCTGCCAGAGCTTACGTCTGCCAGACCAGCGGCGATTCCGTCCGCCTCACCCAGGCCCTCGCCGGAAAAGGAATTACCCGACTGAACTGATCAGCCCAGGAATGGCCAACCCGCCGAACCAATCAGTAGGCGCCTGTTGGCCATTACCGGGCTGTTTACTCGCCGCCAGCGGGCACATCCTCTGGCCGCCCTGGGCAGAACGTAATGGCCATTGACAGTTACGGGCGGTGCAGTCGTCCGCACATCGAAGCGACTTACGTAAACCGATGTATCAGGTCGCTAGAACAGAGACGTTCCCCTGGTCTCCCCAAAGGGGACGACATGGACAAGACCAGCCCGACACCATCTGGTCGGATTAGCGACTGAACTCTCATGTTCGGTGTGTGGCCCGCAGTCGTCCGCTTGCGAATCCGCATCATGTCGCTACGGCCACTCACATGCAATGAGTAAATGTAAGCCGAAGTGGGGACAGTGCATGGCTGCTTTCAGGCACAACATAAAGGCGATTTAAGTGTGGACAATGTTCACAGTCTCTTTGGCCTGACAAAGCCTCGGCAGGTCATACCTCCTAACCCAAGGAACCAGCCCGAGGCGGGCGGTCTCGGGGAAGGATCCCAAAGTCATGTTGCGCTGAGTCCCCCTACCCATGAAGAGGTGTAGGCCAACCACGACCTACCCAACGAACCAAGAGAGGAACACATAAGGCCAGTTCAGAGAAAGCGGAGGGTCACCAGCCACGACCCTGAACCCGCTCCCCCACAACTTCACAGGCGACCCGCGGCGCCAGGCACACCCCGCGGCCAGTGTCAGAGGGACCTGACCACACAAAATGTACACACGTTAAAGCAAAAACCCCCTCTGACGAGGGGGTATGCCGTGCCCGAGGTGGGACTCGAACGGGATTCCAGGCCTAGGAAACACTGGGAACTCGCGGAAACATGCGGAATCCGGGCCAGTCCGGCGGCCTACTAGGCAGTCCGAGGTGGAAAGTGTGGACATTGTCCACACTTTCTTTTTGCGCGCAGCGAGTGGCAGTAAGCACGAGTTGCAGTCGAAGAATCCCACGGCACACCGAGGCCCGCCACCGGCACTCGTCGGGTGCCAACAGAGCGGATCGTCGCGGAGCGATAAGCATTCATGAGACTTCCTCCTTTCAGCCATCCATGGCGGTTCCACCAAGTAGCGTCCTGACTGAGCACAAACATTCCGAACCCCTCATCACGTACTTCTTCGGGCTGCGGATTGACGCCACAGATGGCAAGCGGTTGCCTCCAGCCGGGAGACCAGTCGAGCCGGGGCAGGGATCTCGGTAGGGTGATAGAGGGCCTGCATCCAGGCAGGATCGGCAACGCACCTAAGGTGAGCGTGATCGCCTTCTCCCAGCCATGCACCGGGTTGAGACCACCATCTGTAACAGGCTTCTATTGCCAATCGTTACCCGCTACTTCTGATGTCGTGCGACGAGTCACAATATCGAGGCTCCCGAGCCGGAAGTCGTTGCCGTCAGAAGACTTTCAGAATGTCATCATCCGTGCTGAGGCTTCTTTAGCCGCCTAGGTGAGTACCAACACGAATAACGGCTTGCTTTTGCTCGGCCTGAGGCCCGGCAGGCGACAGCATGACCGAAGCACCCCCGCCTGCCCTGACATTTCGCCCCTACTGTCAATGGGCTGAACATTGTTGCCATGCTGAGTCTTATGCTTGTCGAGGCCAGAAAGACCGCAGGGGCACTTTCCAACCGCAACGACCGGGCCGTCTGCGGTCATCCATGTGCGTGGATTCAATGTGCTGCCAGTGACCTGCTCCACGCCGAACAACATAGGAGAACCAACCTTTGCTGTCCTTCCTGACAAACCTGCGCGATATGAAGAGCTCACTCGCGTCAGGAATGATGCTGCTCTTTTGCATCTGGCTCATTTTCGCCAACGCGGTGGCCAATGTGGATCAAGGGGATTCGCTAACTGGCAACATACGACGTCTCGCTGACTACATCGGGACCGCCGGTTCCTTAGGCGTCATTGCTTTCGTTGCCTACATACTCGGACTTGTGTTGTCTCTGGACCGAGTTGTGATGTACCTCCTGCTCGAGCGTAAATGGCAACCAGGGCAGCCGGTGTTGTTGATATCTCGCACCACTTACCAACGTCTTTCAAAGAAGCTCACCACAGAAATACAAGGCGCAATAGCCAAAGCTCCGTCAGATTTTGTGGTGAAGACAACTCTTCCCGACGAGGTCTCGACGGATAAGCTCTCTGCAATTATCGATGACAGACGCACTGAAGCTTATCTTCACAACCGCATCGTTACTTCGCTGATCGACGACCTCGATATCCTGGCCGTGCAGCTACACTCAAAGCACGATAAGGCTTACGACCAATACGATAAGGCCAAGTCCGAAGCAGCCTTTCGTGCCTCCTTGGTGCTTCCGACTGTGGCCCTCGCGGTGGTGCTGGTCTGCCGCCTTCTTAGCGAGCAGCAAGTCATACTTGCCTTCATACTGGGGTCGGGTGTCGTACTTGCCTCGTTCCTCTTACTCCGAGGCGCTGGGAAAAAGCAGACCGAGGCTAACGAAGAGATATACAACGCATTCGTGGTTGGACACATCGATTACGCTCCAGTGTCAACGCTCTCAGAAATCTCAAAGGGAAACCTGAAGCCCGAGCGCACACCCAACTCTTCAATAGCTTCACCGGCAAGAATTAGGATCAAGGGAACGTAGGAAGAAACTTTTCTGCTCATCCAAGAAGAAATAGGGCTCAAGCGAAGTAGTCTAAACGTCTACCGGGAGCTGGGTTTGATGTGCTCGTGGGCCAGCAATGTCAGCTTGACTAGCATCGCCACGGGAACGTCCTACCCCGACAATGGAGCGCCGCCCACCTACTTCACGGAAATAGTGAACAGGGACCGGGACCTAGTGAAGGACCGGGACCAAGCACGGGCGGTCGACGCCGCAAAGACTGCGCCGGACGAACGCAAACAAGCCTACGTTCAGCTACTCGTCGCTGCCAGACAACTGCGTTACGCGGCTCGATCTGGGACCTCAATATCCTTGGATGGGTGGAGGAACTGAAAACCGACTTGTCGAGCGCCTACTAGCTTATAGAGCTCCTCCGCGACGAGAACATCAAACTTCTCGGAAACGCAGTTAGCCATCAAGTCCTGAACTACGTCCACTACCGCGGCCAAGAACGCCGACTTGCGTACGAACAGCGGTGGAGGCCTTCCCAGAAGCAGCAAACACGGACCTAGTGGCACCTCTCCCCACAACGATGCTCAGCTCCTCACGGGTGGACAGTTGGCGCGCGATCGAGACATTCTTAGCAAGCCCAAGAGACCAACGCGGCGCCTGCTAAGACGCTCCCCTCAGAAGACCTGATGGAGAGCACGTCACCTACTTACCAACCAGGGATGCAGGAACTCGTCTAGTGTCTTTACAGGAAACCTAGAGCCCACGAAACCGACGGCGGAAACTCTGCGAGTCACGAACAATGTGGACAGCTTGTAGGAGGAGCCGTCTGTAAGACGCTCGAGCCTGAGCTTAGCGGCGACTTGATCAGTAAAGGGTTCCAGTTCTGCGTTCTTGCGCGCCAACTGCGTCGCGTAGCACGGCTTTGTCTTGCCTCGCGAGTTTGTGGAATCGACGAAGAAGGTCCTCAATTGCCTGGCAGTCTCAGCTATGGCATGCACGGTCGCAGGATCTTTTGCTTCAATGAGCCAAATCGTGTCTTCGCCTGGTTTAGCAGCAATAAGGTCGATTTCCGTCGTGAGCGCTGGTATTCCTAGCCGCTTGTGATCTCCAGCTTTCACCCGAGCAATTGTGGCAAACCCGAGATCCTGAAGTTCCTCTTCAAGCGTCCTTTCGAATTGTTTGTTGCGCAGGTCTCTAATCCCCTCAAGAGCCTTGGCAACCTCGGAGGGGATTCCCGCAGTCCACGGCAATAGGCCCTGCCGTAAATGGTTGCAATAGATGCTGAGACTTGTCCTGAGGTACTGCGGCGCAACCAGTAAGTTGCCGTTGCTGTTTTGGACAATCGGCTGCGCCAGAAGACGATTCCGCCTCGTCCTCGTCTGCCAAGGTTCCCAGGCAGACTCTTGAAGCTTCTCAGGTGCACAGGTAAGAAGCGAAAGCGCTCGGCGATATCGCTGCCTTTGCGCATCGGATCCGTGGTCGACTTCGGCGGAGATCCAGTCCAGCAACTCTGTTTCCGGAACCGCTGCAACGCTACTGTCTGACGGAAAAAAGCGCCACCGGACCAATGATTCGAGAACATGAAAAATGTCACCCATGCTTGCGCCTTCGGCCCTCAGCATGGCCTGATCGAGATCGTTAAGCGAGGCAGGCGAATCTCTCTCGAAGGACGGCCCTGAATAGAGGCCGGCTCTGGCTGCAGCTTTGTCTAGTGCTTCCGCGTCAAGCAACCATGAGCCCGGAGCGGGCAGGTCGTCGTCTACGAATTTGATTTCGTACGAGTGGGTGATCTCGATGCACAAAGGGGCAACCTGATGATGCAGGCGCTCACTGATTGTAGTCATGGTCCGGTAAGCGTCGGCTGCTGCCAGAAGTCCACTCCATTTTCTGTTGGTTATGGCTTCCCTTGACACGTCCTGAGCCGTACTCCGCAGCGTTGCTTCAACAATGATCTCGTTACACTGTCGAAGCATGAGCGTGGCGCCCATGGCTTCAGCCATTCGTTCCTCGGGATCCCAACTGACGTCAAGGTGGGCAGCCACCCGATAGAGGTCCCCTCGCTGCCTGGTGCCATCATCCATGACGCGGTTCAGCTGCTCCAGCCCCATCTCGATCAACTCCCGCTGATCGTGAGGTCGAATCCGGTCGGTGAGCGCAGCGAGGGCAAGAGGTGCTAGATGTTGCTGCACAAGATCGTTAGCAGCCTTTCCCCGGTACGTGCCAGGTTCGACACCACTGACACTAAGTGCTCGCGCCGAAGCAGCGATAGTGCCCGATTCGTCAGCAGGGTCCAGCTTCCACGGTGAGGGCAGGTAGTTGAGAGCAGTCTTCGAGCTAGCCGTCTCCAGAATCAGAAAGGGCCTGCCAGTCAGCCATTCTTCTCTGAGCTCCGCAAGTTCGTCAGGGTCAAGAACGATTGCCTCAAGCAAATAAATGAAGGCATCTGCTGTTATTCGGTTTGCGGCTCGTGCATCACCGTCTGCCGCTTCTATGAACTTCTCGACGTCGATAGTCCACTGGAATACTCGAGAGCCATTTGCCTGAGGCTCGTCAATAACCGCTGTTCTAATTATCGGATCCTCAGGTGAGGTACGTTCAGGTGGTTTGAGCGTTTGAAGCTCCACCCGATAGCCGGCCGTGGTCGATTTCCTGTGCGCTCGCTCCCACACCTCCTGAACCGCGTCAAAACCAAAAACCAGGCCACCGCTGAAGTCGAAGAGAAAGTCGTAATGCTCCGACGGGCTCCAGGACTGATCTGATCGAGTGATCGCTACTGGTGGATTCGTAAGCGCTAGAGACCATCCCAACACCGAGGGCGCGTGCTGCAGGCCGAGGCGAGGGTCATACGACATATCCTGCTTCTGGATCGCTATAGTTGCCACTCCTGCCGAAGAGACCTCGGCGACTTGCGAATGCCGAAGCGGGGGAAGCGCGACAGCGTGCAGCGCTTCCTCAAGCTGTGAGAGCTTGGCTGCGCGCTCCCACTCGGCGTCTCCTGCGTGGGCTTCGAAGTAGAAGAACGATGGGGTTACGCCGCCGACAAAGAAGGATTTTCCGTTAGATCGCCAAGGTTCCCAGTAATTTATTACCTCCCATCCGAAAGTCGACGAAAAGTTGGGATCGCTCAGGTCTCGGCAGAATAGATACAGGTCGTCTGCATCTTCTGCTGTCTCAGCAATCCACGTGAGATCTTCCAGGGCCATTCTTGCTGAAAATCTCCTCTGCGGTACGGCGAGATGAGCCGGGCCAGAGAAAACAACGAGTGGAACAATCTCAGTGTTGGGCGGGAGCGTCACTGAGCCCCCACCTGCAAGTTTCACCGTAATTGGGCCACTGCTGCCTGCGGCGTTCTTAGCGAGTCTTTCGCTACCAAACGTCTGACTTTGGGGCAGCATGTCCTGGGTCTGCACTATCGAAACAGCAACGGCAGTGTTGGCGTCTACCGGCAGCACCCACTGGATGTCTTCTCCGGTCAGCGGCACGGATCCTTCTCCGTCTGCAGTGCCGTAAAGGGATCGAGTAAAGCGCCAGAGAGCTTTCCGTGTCGCACTAAGGCTAGAAGTGCGCATGGCGGTCCTGGCGCCTGAAGTCCGGTCCACCGTAGACACCAATTCGGACACTGCAGCACCCACAATTTCAGCCACATAAGTGGGCGGCAACCACCGGTCCGGAAGTCCCGCTGTCCTGTACCGCAAATACCGACCAAACGGACTTGTCGGGCTTAAGGCATCAAATTTTGCATTGTCGGAGGAAGCAGTCATCCACTCGAGAGCTGCGGCATCGGCCTCCGTGAGCTCTCCCGTCATCAATGGTTCCCGAGACGTAAGGCTTACGGCGGCTTGCACCTCCCCGGTCGGAACCTCGACCTTATCCCCCAACTGTAGGTTCGGAGCCGGGACAAAGGAGCACATGAGTGCTGTTGTCGCGGTGTCCCCCCAGTCGTACGCCACTCGGATGACATTCGACAGACCAAATCCATGCTTCTTTAGGAGGAATGGATCTAGTGCTTCAGCTAATCGCAGAGCACGAGTCAGGTCCGCAATAGGACGCTCCGTGAATCCGGGCAGAGAATGCCTTAAAGCGTCGCCGACTCTGACAACCAAGCACTCGGATGGATCCTTCGGAATGAAGTCTTCCTGCATGTAATTGATTCCGGAGGCTTGGGCTGCTTGATCGACGATCTCTTGGATCTGCGGGAGCGGATTCGACTGGCCGGTAGGCGCGACAGAACGAGCACGGAGCGCGGCGGCCAAGGCGCTGCCAACCGAGGCGGAACGGTGGCGCGCCGACGGCGATGAAGCCGCCGCGAACAGATGTACCCACAGTTCGTCCGCATCGAAAATATTTAGCGATCGCGCCAATGGATCTAGTCGGTCCAGATTACTTCGTCGCTGCTTCTTCGGCTTCCCAGCTTTATTTCGCCCCATAGAAAACATTCAAACCGACAGGAACCCCGGCGCCGTAAATGAGGCACATTGTGTCGCAAGGACGGCACTGCGTACCCGCGAACCACGCTCCTGCTGCGATCCTCTGGCCACTGATGCTAGGCAAATCGGGTCTACCCAGACTGCTGGCAAGCACTGCAAGTCCGGCGGCGTAAGGGTAACGCGTTCCAAGATGAGCACGGCGAGATGGCCCCAACCCTGCTGGTCTGCGAGTCTAATTCCGACGTTGCGCACCAGAGTTAGGGTGCCGACGTTACCACGTTCAGTGTCGATGACCGGAAGGTCGCCATTTCAACAGTTATGGGTTCTTTTCGGTGGGCAGAAATAGGCCGGCGTCTTTTGGGCTTAGGGACTGAAACGCAAACCAAGGGGAGATTCGAGCCATGCGAAGAAGGAGGTCTGCGCCCGAAGCTCCATATAACGCCGGTGGTGGCCCTTGAGAATAACGACGTACTCCCATGCCTCGTCCCGCGTAAGCTTGTCCGCCCGGACCAGCAGTTTCAACAGATCCCATGTGGTCAGATGCTTGATGCTGTGGGTGATGGCGAACCCCAAAGCCCCGTTGTCGTCGGTTACGAAGGTCGCCCCGAGGCCACGGTTGGTCATGATCGCCAGGCTTTCGGCCTCCCCCAGGTTGGCGCTGCTCCGGTCCCCTGGTTTGCTGAGTTGCGCCCGGAAGGTCTGGGTGTCCCGGTATTCCGCATTAGTTTCAAGCATAAGTGGCTCGCCAAAAATTTGGGGTGCCAAGGACAACTGCTCGAGTCCTGTTACACGCGAACTTTTGGCGCATTCCTGGGACACCGTGTAACACCAAGTGGCGCGACCCGCCGCCACAAGTTCAAGGAGGTCCATGCGACCGATCCGGGCAAAATTAACTAGAACCGTGTTGTCCGGCAGGAACAGCGGACGGCTCAAGCCTTTGCCGCCAAGCCCAACGTCGCTGCGAGGTCATCCAGGTCTACTGCATCGGTTTGAGGCGGATGCACCTCAATGGTCTCGGGATCCACGTTCAGCATCCACGCTAGGGTCTCTTTTGGGGCCTTCCCCACGGCGACGGCATCCATATGGGCGGCAACCAACGCGTCCGGGAACCGCCGCTCGGCTGCACGTTGAGTCCGCACGGCGACCGCGATCGAGGTGAACGTTTTGCCTTCCAGCGGACGGTTCAAAACGTCGAACGTGGAAAGGTCGAGAAGGTCCCAAACTTCTTTTCGAACCCGGAGCCCCAGTTTACGAAGACGGTTCGACAGGTATTTCGTGGATACGCCGTGCTTCCAGAGGAAGTTGATGACATTGGATTGACCTGTCGTCCACCAATCGAACGTGCGCATAGTTTTCTCAGGCAGAAGAATCTGCGCGGCAAAGTCGAACGCTGGTATTTCCTTGGATTCCTCGGCGCCCTCGTCACGGGCATTGAAGTGGCCCAGGAAGATATGTCCAAGTTCGTGGGCCATGGAGCTGTTCTGGTGGAACCAGTTGCTACTGCGCGGGATCACGATGCAGTATCGGCCACCGGCGCGCACGGAGTAAGCCGAGCTAATACCTTCAACGCGCGTTACATCAATACCAAGTCTCTCCTCGATTCTGGAGACGAAGTTCCACACGAAGTCCTCCCCCAACAGCTCTAGGACTTCTTCGGCGGTGGCTGTTTTGGTGGGCTCGTCGTTGCGGCCTTGGAAGACCTGCCGATAAGCCAGTTCTAGATTCTCCAGAACGGCCTTCGTGTCATCGTCCTTCTCGTTGACGTAACTGCCGGCCTCAAAGTTGTACTGGTGGCGTGCCGCGATCCGGGCCTCAAAAGGGTCGGCTTCACCGGTCGCCAGCCAGTACATTGAAGTTGAAAGGCGCTCGGCAAGCTGTGCCAGCTCAATGCTCGTAAACGACCGCTTACCGTTGAGGGAACGTGAGAACACGTCCGGAGCCATACGAATCGAAGCTGCGATGTCCTTCTCAGGGACGCCAAGCTGCAGCTCGCTGATGCGCTGACGAATTCGGGTGCCTACAGTTTCCATAACATTCATTCTATCGTGGATTGGGAATATCCCAATCCATGGTTTGTGGCGTGAGAGCTGGCTGTTCGCTTTGATCCCTCATGGACTTGCATGGGCCGGGGAACCTGCCAATGAGCGACTGGCCCTCCATACACAGGTCGGACGTGGGCGTCGCCCTCAATCACGGATGTTGAGAGGCAGTCCTAACGTATCGGATAGACCATCAAGCTCGGCAAGACCAGGTGTACCCACTCGGAGAGATTCGAGCACCAATGAGCCGAACATCGTAGCCACCGCTGTGAAGTGCACGGCTTGACGCTCCTTGGGGTCGATGGCCTCGCTGAGGATCGTGAACTGCTTTTCATCGTCCAGACCCAGGAATGCGGTAACGGTGTCGCTCATGACATGAACGATCCGGCATTGCTGTGTGTAGGCGGCATTGAACATCGCGTTGTAGTCGATGTTGTTGATCGTGTCTGTAACGCCAGCGCCAAGGGCGCAAATGCCTTCCAACTGCACCTTGCCGACGAAGTCTCCTCCGGCGTGCGGCCAAAAAGCCGTCTCGTCAGCGGCCGCGCAATGGCTGACAAATCCTCCGACACGCATGGCCGATAACGGCGCATATGTCTGCCTGTACAGAACCTGCACATCACTCTTCCAGGTTCACCGTATTGGCCCTCCCATCGGTAATCTCAACGACGCCGATAACGACCGTAGCTTATGGAAATGGGCGCCAGCGGCTGCTGCACATTTCGAGGCCAGGCGCACAAGCTGACCCAGACGTACCCGCAACCGGCGCCCAGACCCCTCACCACTGCTGTGGGTCAGTCCAAAGAACAGGCGCCGCTGGCGTCATGGCGTCGAGGGAACGTCCGCCTATGAATGTCCAGAAGCAACACCGCTGTTTGTCATTCTGATATTCCGATCATCGCTGGGCGGGTCCTTCGCGCAACCAGGGCGCACGCGCCGGAACAGATCCTGAAATTTCGCTCGGCGCTCCTGCGTCGCTTCTCTCCTCCCGAACTTTCCGGCCCTGCCCCGGTCCCCCAAGTTGCACTCCAGCCCCTTTCCCAGCGGACAGGTCCCCTATCAGAACGGCCCACAGAGCCCACGAACGCAGAAAAGACACAATGGCAAAGGAACAGGACAATGAATGAGCTCACCATCAAAGACCCCGCAGACCTACTCAGCTTCATCGGCCACACCCTCGGCTTCTGGCCCAAGGAAAGCCTCGTCTGCATCACCCTAGACAACAACAAAGTCGGCGCCACCCTCCGCATCGACCTCCCCCGCCAGCCAGGAAACGAACTCCCCTACGCCCGCACCGTAAGCAGCTACCTGACCAACGACACCAGCGCATCGAGCATCATCTTCGCCCTCTATACCTCCAGCTCCTACGAGCCAGGGCAACCCAAACCACACGCAACAACTATCGCCGCGCTCACCGGAGTCCTGGCAGAAAACGGGATAGTGATCCGAGACGGGATCTTTGTCGGTGACGACACATTCTCCCCCTACGACGCCGAACCTGGCCAGGACATCAGCCTGCCAATCAGCACCACTGAATACAGCCGAGTCAATGCCGAATTCATCTACCGCGGCAGCACCATCGAACCCACCAACCGAATCATGCTCCCAACCGCGACACAGGAAGCCACCAAATCAACCGCCGTCGAAGAACGCATGCACACCATCCGCACACAGCACCCCGACGACGCTGCAGGAGAAGCGAGCCGGCTCTGGATAAGGATGCTCGAATCAAGGGACTTCCCCACCGACGAGGACTGCCTCAGCCTCATCGCGAACTTCCAGTTCCCCCACATCCGTGACCGGCTACTGGCCGACATCCCCGGCATCGACGAACCACCACAACACATCCTCTTCGCCCAAACCAACACCCCACCGAAATGGTCCCGCATCGAATGGGCCCAACAACTCCTCCTCCACGCCTACACAAGAACCAGCACCCAACACGCAGCCCCCATCCTCACCACCATCGGCTACATCAACTGGTGGCAAGGCCGAGGATCCAAAGCACACCAATACATGCAACTCGCCCTCGACACAGACCCCGGATACCGCTTCGCCCGCCTCAGCGACCAAATGCTCGGAGCCGGCATCATCGCAGGATGGAACACCAACAAAAACACCGCCTACAAAACCCACCTCGACATGCCCTAAGCCACTTTTGTCCGAGTCTGAGCAGGTGAACCGAACATCGGTTATCGGCGTCAAAAGCACGGGAGTAGAAGTAGCTGCGAGAACTCCCGTCTGCTGAAGAGTTCGGCGTTTCCGCAGGTCAGAAGCAGTTTTGCATACCTTCATGATCAAGGGCGCGTCATCTGGATTTGATCCGCTACGGCTGAAAGCCATAGGTTTCCTGCATCTAATGCATGTTTCCATGGTTTAGGCCGTCATCTTTCACGACCCGCTTTCTTCTACACACAGTGGCGATCTGACCCGACAGAACGTTCCGGGAGCGACCAAGACCGTCACTCGGGAACGCAAGCAGCGCAACACGCCCAAGGGCAAGCCGCGGACACGCGCAGAAGCCATTGAAGCAGTCGTCCAAGAACTGCGACGGGTTTCTCAGGAAAGGACAGACAGGAATCATGAAGGAGCTGGAGCCGGTCCCTCCTGCCCTTAGCCGTCGTTGTGCCGTGGCCGGTGGGTAGTATAGCTAGACGGCGAAGACGACTGGGCAAACTCACGTCCATCGGGTATGAAACTTTCAACCCGGCGCGCTCATAACGGCTTAAGACTCCGAGCCAACTGCGGACCTTGAGGGTCACAATCACGCGGCCGATGGGGGTGGATACGGCTGCGATGACATACAGCAGTCCGTAGTTCTTGTCCGCACCCGATACCGATCAGCAGCAGCGGGCAGCCGCGATGGGTGCAAGGTTGGATCTGGGCTTGTTCTGATAGACCTGACTGGAGCGGGAGCAACGCCGCATCAACGGGCGGTGGGGGACATCGACGACAGGTTGCCGTCGATGTCCTCCACATCGATGAACGCGGTCCACTCCTTCACTATTCGGCCGGACTGTCGGAGGAAGGACAATTTGCCTCCTGGCCTGAATATTCAGGATTCCACGCCCGGGACTCCGGGAAGAGATTCCGTGAGAGCCGCGCCGTTAGTGCGGGCAACTCTGCCGAGCCATGCCAGGCTCGGCTTCGCTTTGCGCTCGAAGGTCTGCCGGTTAACGGCGGCCAGTCCGAAGGTCGGGTCCCAGTGGCCCCACTCGTAATTGTCGAGCAGGCTCCAGTGCAGGTAGCCATGGACGTCGGCGCCGTCCTCCATTGCCGCTGACAGTCCCCGCAGCGCGTCGGTCGTGTAGGCGATTCTGCGGTCGTCGTCGTCTGTTGCGATGCCGTTTTCGGTGACGAGAATCGGCAGGCCTGTGACCTCCCATGTGTGGCGGACGGCCATGCCGAGGGCGTCCGGTCGGTGCGCTGCGCCGGTCTGTGTGTTGTCCGGGTGCTCGGGGTGGGGGACGATTCCGTTCGCGTCCACCTGCTGACTGGAGTAGGACTGGACCCCAACCCAGTCGTCTCCGCGTGATCCTTCGAGATACAGGTCTTCGTACGCGTATCGCACTTCGACGAGTTTCCCCTCGCTGCCTGGTATCGCGGTTAGCGCGCCGTTAGCGATCGTCCAGCCCACTTTGGCTCCTGTCCGTTCGCGCACGATCTCACGGACGGCGTGGTGCAGTTCGACCATGCGGTGTCCGAACCTTGGTTCGGGCACCGGCAGGTTCGCAGCGATCCGCTCGCGCTGCGCCTGGCCGTCGAGGGTGGGACTCTGCCATTGGGCAAGCTGTCCTGACCGCATTGCTTCCTGCAGCATTACCATCATCGCCTGCATGTTGGGCTCGTTCATTGTGGCTACCCACTGCACACCGTCCAGGATCTGCGTGGCAGTGGTCACGAATGACGCGAACCGGGCGACTGCGTTTTCTCCCAGCCAGCCGCCTTCCTCTGCGAACCAGAGCGGCGTCGTGAAGTGCTGCAGGGTGATAACCGGCTCAAGGCCTAGCTGGAGGGCCGTGTCGATCATTCGCCTGTAATGGGCCAGTTCGGCCCGAGACACCTGACCCGGGCGAGGCTCGATGCGGGCCCACTCGATGCCGAATCGGTAGGCGGTGCAGCCGGCCCCTGCCAGCAGTTCCATGTCCTCGCGGTAGCGGTGGTAGCTGTCCAAAGCGTCGCCGCTCGGTTCCATCCCGGGCATCATCCTTTCGCGGGCCCACCAGTCGCTGTTGGTGTTGTTGCCCTCGATCTGGTGAGGTGCCGTTGAAGCGCCCCACAGGAAACCGGCCGGGAATGCATTCATCATGTTCTCCTTCATCTTTTCGTCACTTCCAGGGTGGTCGTCAGTTCCGCGGTAGAGCTTCCTCCGGCGTAGATCTCGATGGTGGTGGCGTCCTGCACGTGTCCGCCTGTGGCTGCGGACCAGTAGCGCAGCTGGTCTGGGCCGAGACTGAAGGTGACAGTGCGGCTCTCACCGGTCGCGAATGGGAGCCGCCGGAACCCCTTCAACTCCCGGACGGGACGGGAGGCAGTGCCGTGACGCTGGTGCGTGTAGAGCTGCACGACCTCGTCGGCATCGAGACCGGAGGTGTTGTGGACATCGACGGAGACAGTGACGGTTTCTCCGACCCTGATCCCGGGCCGGTCAAGTCTGAGGTTCGAGTACTCGAAAGCGGCATACGAGAGGCCGTGACCGAAGGGGTAGAGCGGCGAACTCTCCTCTTCGAAGTAGCGTGCACCCTGGTTCTCGGGATGGAAGGTCCGGTTGTGCGAGTAGATGATGGGCACTTGTCCGACGTGGCGCGGCCAGGTGAAAGGCAGGCGTGCTGCGGGTGAAACGTCGCCCAGCAGGGCGGATGCGACCGCTTCGCCGCCACGTGTCCCCGGGTACCAGACTTGCAGGATCGCGGGCACGTGGGCGTCCGCCCAGCGCAGATCGAGGGGGCGGCCTGACATGATGATCAGGACGACGGGAGTGCCGGTCTGGCTGATTCGCTGGAGCTGCTCCAGCTGCCGCCCGGGCAGGTCCAGGGTGGCGGTCGAGGCGTTCTCGCCGATCTGGTTCTGTCGTTGCCCGATGACCACAATGGCGACGTCGGCGGAGGCAGCCAGTTCTACCGCGTGGGTGATCTCGGCGTCGTCCTCTTCCAGGGAGGTCTCCCCCACTGTGGGCTCCATCCGATCGAACATCGAGGGGAAGAGCCTGCCGGGGCTACCGGCTCCGGGTGCGTGCCTCACCCGGACGCGCTCTCCGAGGCGGTCCCGCAGGCCTTCCACGATCGTCACCGTCTCATCGGTGTCGTGGTCGAACACCCAGGGGCCGAGGGTGTCTCGTTTGCTGTCGGCCAGCTCACCGATTACGGCCACTGTCGTCAGAGCGTCGGCACGAAGCGGAAGCACGGCGGGTTCGTTCTTGAGCAGGACAATCGATTGCTCCGCGGCGGTCCGTGCCAGCTCTCGATGCTCGGGGGCACCCAGCACCGAGGATGCCCTCTCCTCGGACACATAAGGGTTCTCGAAGAGCCCGAGCCGGAATTTCGCAGTCAGCACCCGGCGCACCGCCTCATCGATCACCTCCTCGCCGATTGCACCGTCCGTGACCGCCTGCGGCAGTCGCGAGAAGGCGGGGTCGAACATGCACATCTCCATGTCGAGCCCCGCCGAGACAGCTCGTACTGCAGCATCCGTGAGGTCCTTTGCGAAGTGCTGAGTCTCGAGTGAGCGGACCGCGCTGGCGTCGGAAACCACGAATCCGTCGAAGCCGAGTTCCTTGCGGAGCACGTCGGTGAGGAGCCGGCGGTTCGCGGACGCCGGTACGCCGTTGAGGTCCATGTAGGCGCTCATTACATTGCCTGCCCCGGCTTCGATGGCCGCCTGGAACGGCGGCAGGTACACATTCCAGAGCTCGGAATCCGACACTTCCACGTCGTCGTAGTCGCGCCCGCCGCGAGCGGCTCCGTACCCTGCAAAGTGCTTGGGCCCAGCAAGCACATGCTCGAAGTCGATCTTCCCCTGGAAACCGCGGACCTGGGCCGCCGCGACGGCAGCTCCCAGGACGGGGTCCTCACCCGGTCCTTCGATGATCCGCCCCCACCGCGGGTCGCGTGCGATGTCGACCATCGGGGCGAACGTCCAGGCGATACCGACGGCGCGGGCTTCGCGGGCGGCCACACCTTGTGCGGTCTCGATCGTGGCAGGTGACCAGGTCGCGGCAAGTGCGATCGGGACCGGGAAGATGGTCCGCAGGCCGTGGATCACGTCGAAGCCGAACAGCAGCGGGATGCCGAGGCGGCTGTCCTGGACGGCCAGGCGCTGCAGACGGTTCGTCTTTGCGGGGTCTTTGGTGAACAGTACGGAGCCGGCACTGCCGGCAGAGATGGCCGCCTCGACCAGCTTGGGCTGTCCGACATACGCCCGCTGCTCTAGCGGAAGCGTCTCCAGGTCGACGTCCTCGGGCAGTTCACTCATGTCCAGGTAGAAGAACTGGGTGAGCTGGCCCGCCTTCTCCTCGAGCGTGAGCCGGGAGAGCAGGTCGTTGACGCGCTGATCGATGGGCAGGGCCGGGTTCCGGTACGGGAGGTCCCGGTCCGGGGCCGGATTGGTAACGCTTTCAGCGGCCACGTCCGTCATTGTTCTCCTTCTGCTTCAGCGAGGTGCGCCCCGCCAGGGATGATGGTGGCAGGAGAGAGCCGGGCGATCTTCACTGGAGTGCCAGCATTCCGGCGGTGACGGGTTCATCCGCGGATTCCAAGGAGTCCAGCTGGAGGACGACCGGCGCGAACCCTTCCGCCGTGACGGTCACCGTGATCTCCCCGGCACGTGTCGGCCGGATGATCGCGAGGGCACGGCCGTCAAACGTGGTGCCCTGCGCCGCGTCGAAACGTTCCTCGGTGTCCGGGCGCGCAGTGCCGAGGGCCTGCAGGACTCCCCCTCCCTCGACGGTCACGTGCACCAGGTGATCGTTCGCACTGGCCAGGTTGCCTTGCTCGTCGCGGAGCTCGATGGTGATGAAGCTGAGGTCGGAGTCGTCAGCATGCAGTTCTCTCCGATCGGCGACGGCGACCAGCCGAGTGGGTCCCGTGGCAGAACGCAGCGAGGTGCGTCCCTGTTCGACGCCGTCACAATAGCCGACGGCCACCAGTTCCCCGGGTTCGTAGGTGAAGTCGAACTCCGCCAGGAAGGGCTTGGACACTCCTGGGCGCGCACGCCCGAGTGAGTGGCCGTTGAGCAGCAACTCGACTTCGTCAGCGACGGTGTACACCTCGACGGCGATCGGGGTGCCGGCCGGCACGTCCCAGCTCCAGCTGGCGATGGAGTCGCTCCACGCCCACATGCCGAAGCCTTCACGCCCGTACACCTCAGGGCGTTGCACCGCGAGGTAGGGCTGGGTTCGCAACCCGAACACGATCTCGCGGTAGTAGGAGATGGGCCTGCGCAGGCCTGTGATGTCCAGATCGCCCACCCGCGCGGAGATCCATGGATAGGGAGCCTCGAAGACCGGGCTTGCATCCGCGTACTGGAGTCGCCCGACGCCCACTTCGCCAAGGTAGTCCCAGCCGGTCCAGGTGAAGTCACCAAGGACGTGGGAGTTCTCCAGCACGAGGCGCCAGTTGTGCGCTATCCGCGGCGGGAAGGTTTCCGTGCCGGCGATGATCCGGTTGGGGAACTGCTCTCGATCGGACTCGTATCGTCCATCACCGTAGTTCAGGCCGGCCACGTCAAGGACTGAGAAGGAGGCCTCCGTCTTTTCACTGACCATCGGCGAGGCGCTCACCCTGGCCATGAAATCTCCTGCGTTCATCATGGCGTTCACGCCCCCCTCGCTGCCGGGTTGTGCCTCGGCGGCCCGCATCTCCCCCACCTCGCTGAGCACGGAGACAAACGGGTTGATGCCGTTGGTCACAAAGCGCGTTGGGTCCAGGGCGCGGATCTTCTCGGCGAGAGCGCGGCCCCATTCGGAACCGAGCGCGTCGCCGGTCTCAAAGATTTCGTTGCCGATGGAGTAGAAGATGACGCTGGGATGGTTGAAATCTTTTCCCACCAAAGATTCGACATCCCGCTCCCACCATTCCGGGAACGACAGTGAGTAGTCGAACGATGATTTCCCCTCCGTCCACATGTCGAAGGTCTCGTCCATCACGAGCATGCCCAGGCGATCGCAGGCATCGAGCATTGCCGGGCTCAGCGGGTTGTGGGAACTGCGCACGGCGTTGAAACCGGCCTGCTTGAGGAGTTCGATCCGACGCTCCTCCGCACGGGCGATGGTGGCCGCGCCGAGAGGGCCGTTGTCGTGGTGAATGCACGCGCCGCGCAGCTTGACCGCTTCGCCGTTGATGCGCAGCCCACTCATAGGATCGAGCTGAAGACGGCGGATCCCGAAAGGCGTGGTCTGCTCTTCGAGAAGCTCACACGAGTCCTCCAGCACGGTGCGGGCCGTGTGGAGGGCCGGGCTATCGACGCTCCACAGGGCCGGCTCCGGTACGAACAGCCGCTGGCGGACAAGCCCCGACCCGCCCGCGCGGAGGGTGATAGGTGCGGAGCCACGCGTGAGCACTTTTCCGTCAGGAGAGAGGATTTCGGTGCGCACCCGCAGGGTTCGGGTTCCGATCCCCTCATTCACCACCGTCGTCGCCACCTCCACGACCGCCCGATCACTGTCGATGTCAGGGGTCACGATCCTCACATCGCCAAGATGGGCGAGATCGGTGACGCGCAGGGTCACATCCCGGTAAATGCCCGCGCCGCTGTACCAACGGGAGTCGTCGTGGGTTCGGGCATCGACACGGATGGTATTCAATTCGCCGTAGCGGAGGAACGGGTCGAGGGACACATCAAACGGTGAGTAGCCGGAGGGCCGCTGCGCCGCGAAGGTGCCGTTGACGTAGACCATCGCGTCGCGGTAAACGCCCTGGAACTCCAGCGTGACCCGCTTGCCGCGCCACTCTTCTGGAACCTCGAAATCCTTGAGGTACTCGAAGGTGCCATCCGGAAAGTAGGCGGTCCGTCCTCCCGAGACCGCGTCGGGGTTCCTGGGAAGGGCGGCGATGGCGTCATGCGGCAGGGTTACGGGTGTTTCGTCCCCGGGGCCGGCTTGAAGCTGAGCGAAGGGGCTCACCTTGGGTCGGACGCGCCAGTCGCGGTTGAAGGAAGTTCTGGTCATGATGCTGCTCCTTGGCTTGTTGGGTTGGCCTTCATTTAGCGGACGCTCTTGACCCGCAGAAGAATCACCAGTCCACCGATGAGTGCGAAGCCTCCGGCGATCAGGTACAGGAGGCCATAGTTTTTCGCCCCGGAGCCGGCTCCGATGAGGAGGAACACGGGCGCGACCAAGGGTGCTGCGAACTGCGGAATGGAGGTCGAGAACTGGTTAATGGCGACAAAGCGGCCAGCCTGCGTGTCCTGCTCGGGGAGCACGTCCAGGAAGAGGGCCTGGTCGACGGCCGAGAAGATCCCGAGGCCGAACTGCAAAACGCCCAGCCCGACCAGCAGCACCGGCAAATCGGGAGCGATCGAAGCGATGACCGCGCCCACTGTGAAGAGGACTCCGGCGAGAAGGATGAAGGACTTGCGCCGCTTGAGCCGGTCGGAGAGGAACCCGCTGAGCGCCGCGCCTCCCACGGTGCTCACGATTCCAAGGAGCCCGGCGATCGCAACGACTCCTCCGATCTGAGTGACGGGAAGACCGAGCTTGGCGGCGAAGAAGAACGTCGTGAAAGTGCTGGAAAGTGTGACGCCGAAATTGAACAGGAATCGCCCGAGCCAGTTCCAGGAGAAGTCCTTGTACTTCTTCACGTTGTATCCGTAACCCGCGAGCAGCGAACCCAAAGTCACCTTGGCAGCCGCCGCCGCGTTCCGGAGATCCGGCTCTTTGATGAAGACAGCGAACAGGAGGATGAAGATCGCTCCCACCAGACCCGGAACCAGGAAGATCAGGAGGTTTGAGGTCGCGAACGCGCTTGCCAAGGCGACACCGGCAATGGAGCCCACCATCGTCGCCACCCCGGTCAAGCCACCGACCTTGCCGCGCTGGGACTGAGGAAGGCGGTCGCCCATCGAGCTCGTCACCTGCAGCGCGGCGATTCCGAAGCCGAATTGCGTGACTGCCCAGCCGAGGAGCGCGATCCACACGTTCGGGGAGACGGAGACGATGAGCAGTCCGACAAGGCCGACCAGGGTGAGGCCGATGAGCCAGGGACGTCGGCGTCCAAGCCGACTACGTGTGCGGTCGCTGAGAATGCCTACGAGGGGACCGGCGAGAACGACGACCAGGGCCCCCACTCCGGTGACATAGCCGAGGAACTCCTGGTTCTCGGGCGCAATTCGCGCGATCAGAACGGAGAGTGAGTATCCGATCGGTCCAACAAGCGCCACGATAGAGCCGAACGTCGCCAGCACGAGCAGCCAGATGTAGGAAGCGCTCACCCGCGGCCGGTCCTCCCCGGAGTTTGGGGTGTGATGTGTGAGCTGCTCCCCGATCATCGCCGCTTCATCGAAGGCCGGCGACGAGGTCGAGGCGACCGGCACGGCAATATCCACCTGATGGCCGCCCTCCCCGCCGACGCGCTTGGAAGCGGCGTCGACTTTCCTGCCATCCGAGGTGGCAGCGGACTCGCGCTGGGTCATATGAACTCCTTTGTTTATAATCTACCGATCGATAGATTGCATCTACCAAGTGGTAGATTATGATGAGTGGACAGTATCGTCAAGGCCCCCGAGGAGATCGATGAATGCAACAACTAACGCGGCACCGCGCATCCAGAAACGGCTGGCGCCCGAAGTGCGCCGCCGTCAGATCGTCCTGGAGGCAGCGCGGCTGATCTCAGCTGCCGGCTTCAACGCGGTTTCCTTAGCGGACATTGCGGACGCGTGCAACATTCGGAAGTCCTCGGTATTGCACCATTTCCCGTCCATGGCTGATCTTCTCGCCGCAGTCCTCGCTTACCGGGACGAACTGTCCTACCCCGTGCAGCATAAAGCTGAGGATTTCGCCGACCCTGCCGCAGCCAACGAGGTGTTTCGGGGCACCGTGGAGCACAACCAGCAGCAACGTGAGCTGGTACGCCTCTACGTCGTGCTCCGGGCTGAGGCTTTGGATGTCAGCCACCCCGCGCACGACTACTTTCTTAAGAGGGAGCAGAAGGCACTCGACGGTTTCGCGCTGGCTCTGTCCTGGAAACCCATGCCAATGATCGCCGCCCGGGAGCTGTACTCCTTCTGGACCGGATTGGAAGCGCATTGGGTTGCCGATCCCACAGTGGACATTCTCGAAGTGTGGGACAGCTTCGCCGCACGCTTCTTCACCTTCAGCTGAGCATCACCCCAACAAACAAAAAACGTCGCCGTGCGACGCGTCCTGCACACTTCGATCACTGGAGCTCCTCGTGACAGATTTACTCTCCACGCGCATCGCGCGCCTCACCGACAACGGCCTCCTAGTGGACGGGCGGCCATTTCTCGTCCTCGGCGCCGAGATCCACAACTCCAGCTCCAGCTCTGAGGCCGCCATCTCCTCAAGCTTCCAGCGGGTTGCGGCCCTCGGCGCGAACACTGTGCTCGCTCCAGTCACCTGGCAACTCCTGGAACCAAAGGAGGGAGAGTTCGATTTCGCTCTCGTGGACACGATGATTCAGGTTGCTGAAATGCGGGGATTGCGGCTCATCCCCCTGTGGTTCGGCGCGTGGAAGAACGCCACGTCCAGCTACGTGCCTGATTGGGTGAAGCAGGATGCTGAACGCTTCCCCCGCTCGCACACTGCCTCCGGCGGCGCGATCGAGCACCTCTCCCCCTTCGGCAGCGAGAGCCGACAAGCAGACGCCTCGGCGTTCGGGGCTCTTCTCCGGCACCTAAGGACAGCTGACGGGCGAGGCTCGGTCATCATGGCGCAGATCGAGAACGAAGTGGGCCTCCTGGGTGACTCCCGCGACCGAAGCCCTCTCGCCGACGCCGCCTGGTCAGGTCCTGTCCCGGCGGAGGTGGTGGACGCTGTTGCCCGGTCCCCGCTGATGCCGGCCCATGCGCACTGGGAGCGGGCGGGCCGTAACCTGAGCGGCACCTGGGCGGAACTCTTCGGCGACAACGTGGATGCTCATGAGGTGTTCATGGCGTGGGCCTACGCCTCCCACACCGAAGTGGTCGCTGCGGCCGGCCACCGAGAGCATCCTCTCCCACTGTTCGTGAATGCTTGGCTGGACACCCCGCTCGAGTTGGATGTCCCTGTGGCGCAGCTCGCTCTGGCGGGCGGAATGAAGCCCGGCGACTACCCCAGCGGTGGCCCCGTCGATAGAGTGCACCCCGTCTGGGCTGCCGCCGCCCCCACCATCGACCTTCTCGCCCCGGACGTATACTTCGGCGACTTCGACCACATTTGCCGCACCTTCAAGCAGGCATCCAAGGGCAGATTGTTCATTCCGGAGATGCGACGCAGCCCCCGGGGAGTCGCTCAGATGTTCTGGGCGATTGCAGAGCACGGCGCCATTGGCGTCTCACCGTTCGGCGTCGACTCGCTGGCACCCGGCACGGCCGAGGAGCGCAGCCTCGCCGACGCCTACGCGCTGCTCGGCAGCAGTGGCATTGCCGAGGCACGCTGCGCAAACTCGCCCGCCCGCGCCTTCTGGTTGACCGAAGACCAGCCGAGCACCACCATCGAGATCGGCGACTACAGCTTCGATATCAAGGCTGGAGATGTCTTCGGGATCACGCCGCCGTCGTTCCCGGCCTATGGTCTGATCCTCTTGCCGGCCGGCGGGGGCGTCACGATCGCCGGCCGGGGCTTCGTCATGACCCCCAGGCGTCGTGACGGACAGAAGGCAGGGATCCTCTCCGTTCGCGAACTCGATCCAATGACCGGCGAAACGGCGCGGGTTTTGAACGGCGATGAAACCGGCGGTGGCTCACTCATCCAGATTCCCGCCATCGAGGCCGAGCCGTCCCCGATCTGGCCCATCCCGAGCATGACCACCGGAACGGGACTTCTCCACGCGGATCTCTACACGTACTGATTCACGCCGCTTCGGGCACAAGCTTCGCTACAACAAAAGGAGAGAAATGAAAATTGAAGCAGGGCAGGTAGCAGTCATCACCGGAGAGACCGGCCGCGAGAGCATCACCCCGTCCACCACCGACTCCCCTGAAAGCAGCGCCCGATGACCGGCAACCATGACGCCCTGACCGGGAACAGCACCATCGGAGCCTGGCTGCAGCACCCTGCCGGAGCACCGATCGTGCTCGGCATCGCCCAGCAGGCCGGCATGGACGAACGAGCACTCTCCGCCCTGCGCAAGGTGCCCTTCGGCTACCTCGTCGCCTCGTCCCCCGCCACGCCAGTGGGCCTCGTCGACTCGCTCGTCGCCCGTGCCAACGGCGGGCGTGTACCCTCCGACGAGGAGGCCGTCGGGATCGGCTGGTCGGAGAGGATCACCCCCGACCGCTTCGCCGCCAGGACGGTGATCGTCACGGGCGCCGGGTCCGGCATCGGCCGGGCCGTCGCCTCCCGCGTCGCCCGCGAGGGCGGCACTGTGATCGCCGTCGACCTGTCCGCCGAACGCCTCGCTGCGCTCGTCGAGGAGCTTCCCGCCGAAGCGGTGGTCCCGGTGGCCGCGGACATCACCTCCGAGGACGGCGTCGCCGCGATCCTCGAGGCGACCCAGGGGCGCGTCGACGCTCTCGCGAATGTGGCGGGTCTCAGCGACGATTTCGCCCCCCTGCACGAAGTCGACGACGCCGTGCTCGACCGGGTCTTCGACGTGAACGTGTTCGGCGTGATCCGCCTGACACGCGCCGTGCTCCCACTGATGCTCGCGGTAAAACGAGGCTCCGTCGTCAATATCGCCTCCGAAGCGGCGCTGCGCGGCTCCTCCTCCGGCCTCGTCTACACGGCATCCAAGCACGCGGTCGTCGGCATCACCAGAAGCATGGCGTTCATGTACGAACCGCACGGGATCCGGACCAACAGCGTCGCCCCCGGCGGAACTCTCACCGGTATGCGCCCGGTCAACACCAGCGCCTTCGGCCAGGAGCGCATCGACACCCAGCGCGCCGACGTCCCCATCGCCGTTCCCGAAGCCCTCGCGGCCTCGATCACGTTCCTGCTCAGCGACGACAGCGTCAACATCAACGGCGCCATCCTCCCCTCCGACGGAGGCGAGTCAGTCTTCTAGCCGGCACAGCGGTCGAGGCCCGCCACACCCCCGCCGGCGATCCTCGATGCCGGCGCCACCATTCGAACCAGGAAAGACGACACCCATGACCGACTCGCCACAACCCCGAATGATCTGCAATCCGCTCGACCTCGCCTACCGCTACCAGGACGTCCGCTTCTCGGGCTCGGTCGGCGGGATCACCCTCGGAGAGCCGCGCCGCAGCGTGCACCGCGAGGCTGCTGATCCCTCCATCGTCCGGTACCACGGCCGCTACTACCTCTTCGCCTCGATGACACGCGGGTTCTGGCACTCCGAGGATCTCGTGGACTGGGCGCACCAGCCCACGGACAAGCTGCCCGCCTACGACTACGCCCCCGACGTGCGCGTCGTGAACGACGAGCTGATCATCAGCGCGTCACGGAGCACGGGGACCTCGCCGTTCTTCCGCAGCGTGGAGCCTCTGGACGACGACTTCGAGGAGATCGCTCCGGGGACGTTCCCCTTCTGGGACCCGAACGTCTTCCAGGACGAGGACGGCCGGGTGTACCTCTACTGGGGCTGCGGCAGCAACGAACCGATCCGCGGTGTCGAGATCGACTCCTCGTTCGAGCCGATCGGGGAGCCCGCCGACCTGATCGTCGCCGACGCCGCCCGTCGAGGGTGGGAGCGCAACGGCGAGGACCACCGCATCCCCGAGCCGACAACTGAGCGGGAGCGCCGCGCGGCCCAATTCCTCTCCGCGGATCCGTACATCGAGGGCGCCTGGATGACCCGGCACGAGGGCACGTACTACCTCCAGTACGCAGCACCCGGAACCCAGTTCAACACCTACGCCGACGGCTACTTCACGTCGGACAGCCCGCTCGGGCCCTTCACCTACTCGACCGAGAGCCCCTTCTCGTCCAAGCCCGGGGGGTTCATCACCGGCGCCGGCCACGGAAGCACGTTCAAAGACGAGTACGGCAACTGGTGGCACGCGGCCACCATGCGGATCAGCGTCAACGACATCTTCGAGCGGCGGATCGGGCTCTTCCCCGCGAAATTCGACGACGCCGGAGTCCTTGTCTGCGATCAAGCCTTCGCCGATTATCCGATGGTCGTCCCGGATCGCCTCATCGGGGACGAACCGTCCGTCCCGGAGTGGATGCTGCTATCGGCCGATGCCGTCGTGCGCGCGTCGTCCTCGGCAGCAGGTCATGAGGCGGAACTCGCTGTCACGGAGGACATCCGGACGTGGTGGGCGTCCAACGGCCCGGGCAGCGGAGAGTGGATCGAGATCGATCTCGGTGAACCGAAGGACATCAGGGCGATCCAGGTCAATCTTGCCGATCACGAGCTGGCGGCGATCAGCCCCGAACTCGCCGCTGGGCTCGACCAGGGGCACACGTGGAGGGGCATCTTCCCGACGCACACTCCCGCCGGATACACCCTTGAGGCCTCCGCGGACAGCCAGGTCTGGCTGATGCTCCACGACGGGCAGGAGAGCGGCGACGACCGCCCCCACGCGCTGATCGAGGTCGACGAGCAGCGGCCGCTGCGGTACCTCCGCCTCCGCGCCCACACGCTCCCGTTCAACGGCCCCTTCGCCGTGAGCGGCGTCCGAGTCTTTGGCGTGGGGGCCGCGCAGAAGCCCGAACCGACGACACCGAGCTACGAGCGGACTGACCCGCTGACAGCGCACGTCACCTGGGGGCCGGCCGACCGGGCGCAGAGATATATCGTCCGCTACGGAACGGGGCCGGACCGCCTCTACCACAGCCGCACCGTGCTCACGGGAACAACGGTGGAACTGGCGGGACTGAACGCCGACACCGACCTCTGGGTGCGGGTCGACACCGTCAATGAAGGAGGCGCGACCCTGGGGGAAGTGATCGGACCGGTCCGTGCTCACGCCGGGTGAGAGTGAGCAAGGACGAGTGCAGTGCTGACGCTCCTCCGTCGCCGCGATGCACGAACCACGGAGCGGGGGCGCAGCAGAGCGATGCTGTGCTCCCCCCCTCCCGGCACCTCGCGGTGCACCTCGACGAGACCGATGAGCAGTACGTCGTTCGGGAGATCGATGGGACGCTGGTCGCGCCTCAGCGGTGACGGCTACCCGCGCCGGCCGGACCTTCTAGGACAGCCGGAGCAGTCTGACATCGAGCATGCACTCCCCCGGTGTACACCCCAACCTGACGTCAGGCAGGGTGGGCAAAGGCCGTCAAAATAGGGTTAGCTTCTTCTTTTCTGACGACGGGTCGAGAAACTCATAGGTCGCAACCTGACATCACCCGTCATCGGCAACGGGAGCGCAATATATGGTCAAATATCGGCTTTTGGAAAATCTGATTAGCCAATGAGCACCTCCTTCTTAGACCGGATACGCTGCTCTGCCTTCCCGCAGGTCTCGTCAGAGTCGCTACAACATGCCTCTTTAGAATGGTTTGAGAGCAGTCATGTTGCGCTCTTCGAGCATGTCCAGGAACAGCCAAAGCATCATCGCTGTTTGTCATTGTGGTACTCGATCATCGCTGGGCGGGCCCTCCGAGCATTCAGGGCGCCAAGCGCCGGTCCCGCCTCGGCGCCGTCGTGCTGGGGGGAGGTCTACGCGGACGGGGGCGCCGATATGGCTTGTCAATCCGCCGAGGGAACCGAATGAGAGGCTGCCGCGGCTTCCATGACGCGGTATAGGTGCCGGGCAAGCGGCGTATAAGGCACCGGCGGATCTCACGATGGGTCTTGCCTTGAAGGGTTCGGCGGGCTTCGTAGGCGCGGGTTTCTGCGTGGCATCGGATGCGGGTGATCGCGATTGTGTGCAGGGCTCGGTTGAGTGTCCTGTCGCCGACGCGGTTGAGGCAGTGCCTGGTGCGTTGGCCGCTGCTGGCCCCCAGGGGTGCGGCTCCGGCGAGCGAGTGATTTCGGAGCAAAGGGGACTGAAAATGCCGGCGTTCTAGGTAGGAATCGATTCGGGCAAAAGAGCTCATCATTGTTTCGTGATCAATCAGGCAGGAACGGTGCTGCTCTCGAAACGGATCGAGAACGACGACGCCGCGTTGCTTTATGTCATAGTCGCGACCGCGGAGATCGCAGCCGGCGGCGAGGCCTGTTGGGCTACGGATCTGAACGCAGGCGGCGCGGCGCTGTTGATCGAGTTCTTGGCCGCGCACATCCACTTCTCGACCTCGGCCTGCTTGGATGCGCAGTCCTTGAGCTGTTTCTGAAGGGCATCCCGCTACCGCATCGAGGACTTCACGCTCAATGCCAGTGTAGAAGTCTACGGAAAATCCTTTGCCTTAAAGAAGGCTGGACGAGGCACCGCAATAGCCTCAACGAGGAGGGCGAACACCTGCTGGGCCTGCTGCTTTTCGTGATCCCGGCCCCCAAGAAGGAGGATGGTCCTTGAAGCTGCAGGGACCACCTTCCTTCCATCAGGTGGGGCAGCGGTTGTTACCAGCGGCCGTTGATCATTTGCGGTACACCGAGCGGGTTTTCATCCTGAAGTTCTGTTGGCAAGAGGTGCTGGGGGAATCCCTGGTAGGCGACCGGCCGCAGGAACCTTTCAATGGCAGCAGTGCCAACAGAGGTTGTGCTTGAGGCCGTTGAGGCAGGGTAGGGCCCACCATGATGCTGGGCATAGGTGACCGCCACGCCTGTGGGCCACTGGTTCCAAAGGATTCTGCCGGCCTTTTCTGACAGCACCCGGACGAGCTCCTGAATTTGGCAACCGTCTTCGCCGTGGATAGTGGCCGTGAGTTGTCCTTCAAAGGTTTCTGCAATGGGAACAAGGTCCGATTGGTCGACGTATTCCACCACGATCGATGTGGGACCGAAGCATTCGGCTTCCAGCTCTCGGGGGGCTGAGAGGACGTGCTCGGCTTTGGTGGTGAGCAGGATGGGCGATGGCGATGTTGCGAAGGGTGCGGTGCCTTGCACCAATACCTCGACGTTTGGGTGGGAAGACAGTCGCTGTAGGTTCTCCACGTATCCCTCCCGGATACGCTCATTGAGCATTTTGGCGCCAGCGGGCAGTGCGATGTCTCGTAGCTTTTCCAGCATTCCGGAACCAGCTGGCACGAAAAGCATTCCGGGCTTAACACAGAATTGTCCCGCGCCCAGAGTAAAGGAAGAAACGTAACCTTCGGCGATGCTCTGGCCCCGGGCTTCGACTGCCGCTGGCGTGACGAAGACGGGATTGTTACTTCCCAGCTCTCCATAGAATGGGATGGGTTCAGGCCGAGATGCGGCGATATCCATGAGTGCGCGTCCCCCGGCGATGGAGCCAGTGAACCCGGCAGCCTTGATTCTGTGGTCACTTAGCGCATCTATGCCTGCTTGAGTGCCGCAGATTAACGCGAAAACCCCATCTGGAGCGCCGGCGGCACGACACGCGGCGATCACAACTTGCGCGGTCCGCTCCGAGAGCCTCAGGTGGCCGGAATGTGCTTTGACGACTACGGGGTTCCCTGCTGCGAGCGCAGACGCTGTATCCCCTCCTGCCACGGAGAAAGCGAACGGGAAATTGCTGGCAGAGTAGACGAGAACTGGGCCAAGGGGAAGCTTGGTGCGGCGGGTGTCGGGGCGGGCGACTCCCGAGGGCCATTGAGGGTCTTCATGGTCAATACGGACATCGAGGAAGTCGCCCTCCCGGAGAACGTTGCCGAAAAGCCGCAGTTGGAATGCCGTTCGTTTGAGTTCACCGTTGAGCCGTTCGGTACCGAGGTTGGTCTCTGCCGCGGCCAAGGCCACGAGTTCTTCGGCGTCAACTTCAAGGGCATCGGCGATTGCGTCCAGAATGTAGGCCCTGTCGGAAGGCGCAAGCCGGCCAAAGGGGCCAGCAGCTGCGTGAGCCGCGGCGAGCACGTTCTCCAATTCCTTGGTCGTGGTGCTGTCCAAATCGCAGTGCTGGTTTGTCTGGATGGTCATAAAAGAGCTCCTTGGGAGGTGTACCGAAGCTGGCTGCTTTGAATGTGCTGACTCGGATGGCGGGCTTGTGGTTAATGTCAGGGGTCTATGTCTTCGAAGGGCGGATGCGGGAATCAGGCGTTATCCAGCGTCCAGGCAACCCTGGTGTGAGCGGGAAGAGGCATACGCATAGAGACTCCAAGAAATGGGCCTGACGGCAGCCGTCTGTCTACTGTAATCCACCGCAACACCCAAATACAAGCAATTCCCAAGCCGTAGCCCCCACTAGGTGCGTATATGTCGGATAGCTCCCTATTATTAAGAGCAGATCATCATTGACATAGCCTCCCAACTTCAGTAATGCTTGTGGAGTAAATCATGAAGGAGCACCATGGCCGACGAAGGCATTGACGAGCAGATTTTTCGCGAGCTGCAGGAAGACGGCCGGACATCCTTCAGTGACCTTGCACGGCGGCTAGGAGTTAACCGGGCGGTTGTGACTGCCAGATTTACAGAATTAACTGAGTCCGGTGGTGTGAGGATTGCAGCGGCTGTACAACCACGCGTGCTTGGGTTCGATACCTTGGCCCGTGTGGCGATCGAAACCTCGCTACCCACAGCGGAAGTAGCCGTCCACGTCAAGAAACTGGACGGATGCGTCTTCCTTTCCCTTGTCACGGGCAACGCTGGCATCGTTGCGGAGTTCACGCTCCCCAGCATCACAGTCCTTTACGAACGGATAGACGACATTCGCCGGCTGTCCGGAGTCGAAGGTGTCGACGTGCAGCTTTATCGCGAGGTCATTCGGAGCCCGCTTATTAGCACGGAGCAGCTTGCACCCGGGACCGTGATTGACCAGACGGACCGTGAGCTCATCGCCATCCTGCAGGAGGATGGACGAACCGGATTCAACGCACTTGGAGACGCCGTTGGACTATCTGCCAACGGCGCCCGGACCCGGGTGATGCGCCTTATCAGCTCGAACGTCATCCGCATAGGCGCTACCAGGCTACGGGCTGGGTCGCTGGCAGTGGGATTGGGTGTCAGGACGTCGGGACGATCAGATGAGGCCGTTGCCTTCCTCTCCTCCCAGCCAGGCATCGAATTCGCCACGACATGCATCGGAGGCTATGACCTGCTAGCCACGGTCGTCCTCGAAACAACCGCCCAATCACTTGGCTTACGCGACGCAGTGCTGCGCCTACCGTCCGTGCGTGCCGTTGATTCATGGGTCCACACCGCAATCATCCAAGAACGCTACGAACGTACGTTCGAGACCGAAATACTTCCCCTCGAAAACAGAACAAAAGGAGTTACCAATGACCGAACAGACTGACGTTGTCATAGTTGGTGCCGGATTCGCTGGACTCGTCGCCGCCCGAGAATTGAACCGCAAAGGCGTGAACACCGTAGTTCTGGAAGCCCGCGACCGCATCGGTGGCCGGACGTGGACCGACCATCGGTTGGGCCACAACCTTGAGATCGGCGGGACCTGGATGCACTGGACCCAGCCGCACACCTGGGCAGAAATCACTCGCTACGGGCTAGACGTCACTCGCGGTCCCCGTTCCGAGGAGACCTACTGGCTGGCAGGTAATGAGCTGCGCAAAGGCAGCCTGAACGACCTCATGGGCCTCATTGACCCTGGCATGACACGGTTACTGGAGGACACGATGAAGTGGATCCCGCGCCCGGATACTCCCTTGGCGGTGCCCGGGCTGGAGGAAATCGACCAGTTCAGCGTTCAGCAGATGCTCGACGCTTTGGATCTCTCTGAGGATGAAAAGAATGCTAACGAAGCAGCCTGGGTCGGTCACTTCAACGCACCTCTAAATGAATGCGCATATATCAGTGCCCTTCGCTGGACCGCCGCATCTGCCGGACATTGGCACCTCATGCACGAAGCGTCGGCTATCTACCGGCTGGCTGAAGGTACCGAAACACTCATTCAGTCCATTGCCAACGATGTAACCGGCGAGATCATGTTGAACGCCCCAGTCACCAGCATCACCCACAACAGGGACGGAGCCGAAGTCACGTACCGGGACGGAAAGCAGATCCGGGCGCAGCGCGTGGTGATCACCGTCCCGCAAAACATCCTGCACCAACTCAACGTCACGCCTGCCCTGCCGGAGAACAAGATCCGCCCCAGCCTCGAGAAGACCGCCTCCCAAGGGGTCAAGGCATGGATCCGGGTCCGTGGCCCCATCAAGCCCTTCTTTGCCTACTCCTCGCAGCACCACCCCCTGGCCGTCGTCCGGACCGAAATCATGGGCGACGACTACGCCATCCTCGTCGGATTCGGGCCCGATGCCACCAAGTTGGATGTCACCGATGCGAAGGCGGTATCCGATGCCCTGAAAGTCTGGCGCGACGACCTCGAAGTCCTCGAGGTCGGCGGCTACGACTGGATGTCCGACCCCTATGCACAGGAGACATGGCAGATCCAGCGCCCGGGACAGTTCACCAAGTACCATCTGGCGCAGCAAGCAAGCACCGGCGTGCTCCACTTCGCCAGCGCTGACCACGCCAACATCTGGGCAGGATTTATCGACGGAGCCATCGAAAGCGGCCTCCGGACGGCAGGCCAGATCCACGCCCACCTTCACCAGCCATCGCTGGCCTAAAAGGTGTCTCGCACTCTGCATCCGTGACCACGGAGACCTATCCGCCTGCCTCCAGCGCCGCAATTCCAGTATTGGCGCTGACTAGGAGAACTGAAAGGAAAACCATGCCATTTCTTGAGCTGTGGGAGCTGCGGGCAGAATTTGCCCGCGGGCTGTCCGTCATGTACGGGGAAGAAGTTCCCGCCTATAACACCCTTGTCGAGGTATCCACCGAGGTCAATGAAGACTTCCTCAAGCGTAAGGGCGCCGAGGCCGAGCGTCTGGGCAGCATCTCTCGTGTCACCGCTGAACGCCATGGAGCCATCCGCGTAGGATCCCCCAAGGAAATGGCCCAGGTCGGCCGTGTCTTCGCGGCCTTCGGGATGCACCCTGTGGGTTTCTACGACCTGCGCGACGCCTCCAAGTCCTCCGTCCCGGTCGTTTCGACCGCGTTCCGGCCGGTCGAGTCTGGGGAACTGGCAAGGAACCCGTTCCGTGTCTTCACCTCCATGCTCGCCGCCGAGGATCGCCGCTTCTTTAGCCCTGAACTGCAGGAACAGCTGAGGGAATTCATCAATGCCCGAAAGCTGTTTCCCGAAGAGCTTCTGGATTTGGCTGACAAGGCCGCCGCCAACGCAGGTGTGGACGAGTCCGATGCGGCTCGACTCCTGAATCTCGCCACAGCCGCGTTCAAACTGTCCGACGATCCGGTCGATCACGCCTGGTACAAGAAGCTCGAAGCGGTATCCGCGGTCGCCTCAGACATCGGCGGCGTGACAAGCACCCATATCAATCACCTCACTCCCCGTGTGCTGGACATCGACGATCTGTATGCCCGGATGGAAGCGCGGGGCATCACCATGATCGACGAGATTCAGGGACCGCCCCATTGGGACGGTCCCGATATCCTGCTGCGCCAGACCTCGTTCCGGGCCCTATCAGAAGACCGGTTTTTCCGTTTCGAAGACGGTACCGTCGGAGCCGGGGAGTTGCGCGTGCGCTTTGGGGAAGTTGAACAGCGTGGTATCGCTCTCACCCCGGCCGGCCGGGACTTGTACGACCGGATGGTCGCCGAAACCGACCGCCGCCTCGCCGTGGGCGAAGGCAACGGAATCCGCGTTGACGTTGCCCGCGGAGTCTGGGAAGAAAATCTCCCCCGCACCGAGAAGGAGTTGGCGCTTAAGAGGCTGGCCTATTTCACCTACGCGGTCGACAATGACGCCGTGAACTCGCACTATGGTGGTTCTTTGCAGGGACGCACCATATCGCTGAACGAGCTGATCGAAAACGGCGTCGCAGTGCCCGAACCGATTGTCTACGAGGACTTCCTGCCCCGTTCCGCGGCTGGGATCTTCCAGTCCAACCTAACGGACGAGGGAACCCGCGATGATGCCCAGTCTGGAACCGATTTCGATATTGCAGCAATGTCCCGGATCATCGGACGAACCGTGGCCGATCCCAATGAGCTCTACCAGCACCAACAGGACGAATCCGTCCGGGTCCTCGGTGAAACCCTGGGCTGCGACATCACCAGTTAAGGCACCAAGCCGTACAGGTCGCCTTGGAATCCCGAATCCGGGTGCCTTTACGGCCTCGGTGCAACTGTGGCCCTGTCGCAACCGGGCCACAGTTGCACATACCAGGCCACTATCGGCAACGGTGTACCGAGAACCCCAACGACAGCTTCATGAGCAAGGAGTTACAACGACATGTCCGCCACAACGACAGACGCCCGGACGAAGACGGTGGATTCCTTCCTCGCCGAGCTGCACCGGTTGGGGCTGGAAGGGACCATCGACGCTTCGTCCCTCACCCGGGGCCTGTATTCGACGGATGCCTCCAATTACCGGGTGGTCCCGGAGGTGGTGGTCCTGCCGCGTTCGAAGGACGATGTCATCGCCACGGTCCAGGCGGCAGGCCGGCATGGGGTTCCTGTTACCGTCCGCGGTGCCGGCACATCGTGTGCCGGCAATGCGGTGGGCCCGGGGGTGGTCATCAACTTTTCCCGGTTCATGAACCGGGTGCTGTCCGTTGACCCCGGAAGTTCGACGGCGATCGTGGAACCCGGCGTCGTGCTTGATACTCTGCAGACGGCAGCCCAGCCTTTCGGGCTGAGGTTCGGGCCTGATCCGTCAACTGCGACCCGGTGCACGCTCGGCGGGATGATCGGCAACAACGCCTGCGGCCCGCACGGGCTGTCCTATGGCCGCACGGCGGACAACGTTGTGACCATGACCTGGCTGACCGGCCGTGGGGAGGTCGTCACAGTTGGTTCCGGAACCGGCGCGCTGGATGCCATCCCGGGGCTGGCTTCGTTCGTGGAGGAGAACCTGGCGGTGCTGCGCACCGAATTCGGCCGCTTCGGCCGCCAAATTTCCGGCTACTCGCTGGAACACCTGCTGCCGGAGAACGGCAGCAACCTGGCCGCGGCATTGGTCGGCACCGAGGGCAGCTGCGGCATCCTCTTGGAGGCCACTGTCAGGCTCGTTCCCCGAGCCGCGGCCCCGGCACTGGCCGTGCTGGGGTACAGCGATATGGCCGCCGCTGCCGACGACGTGCCCAACATCCTGCCCTTCCGCCCGCTCGCGCTGGAGGGGCTGGATGCCGTACTTGTCGACGTCGTCCGCCGTGCGCACGGTGGCCACAGTGTCCCCGGCCTTCCCGCCGGAGGCGGCTGGCTGATCGCCGAGGTCGGCGGGGACACATCGAAGGAGGCTGTTGAGGCCGCCGGTAAACTGGTCGCCGCCGCTAATGCCATCCAGGCCATCGTCCTGCCCGCCGGCCCCGAAGCCACCCGGCTATGGCAGATCCGCGCCGACGGGGCAGGCCTGGCCGGACGCACCGCCGCCGGCGAGCAGGCCTGGCCCGGCTGGGAAGACTCCGCCGTCCCGCCCGAAAAACTGGGCGGATATCTGCGCGGCATGGAAGCGCTCATGGCCGAGGAGGGCCTCTCCGGTTTGGCCTACGGCCACTTCGGGGATGGCTGCGTGCACGTCCGCATCGACTTCCCCCTGGAGCGCGACGCCGCGCTCATGCGCCGATTCCTGGAGCGGGCCGCCGCCCTCGCCGCCGAGCATGGCGGCTCCCTCTCCGGCGAACACGGCGACGGCCGCGCCCGCTCGGAACTGCTGAAGACCATGTACAGTCCGGCAGCCCTCCGGGCCATGGAAAAATTCAAGGCGCTGCTTGATCCCGAGGACCTGATGAACCCGGGCATCGTGGTCCGGCCGGCGCCGCTCGACGCTGACCTGCGCCGCCCCCAGGCGCTGTCGTTGAAAGCCACCGACGGCTTCGCCTTCGCACACGACGACGGCGACATCACCAAGGCGGTGCACCGTTGCGTCGGCGTCGGGAAATGCCGCGCCGACCTTCGCCCGCAGGGCGGCTTCATGTGCCCGTCCTACACCGCCACGCTGGACGAGAAGGACTCCACCCGCGGGCGGGCACGGACCCTGCAGGAAATGCTCAACGGCGGCGTGGTCACCTTGGGCTGGAGCTCCCCTGAGGTCCACGACGCTTTGGACCTGTGCCTCAGCTGCAAGGCCTGCGCGAACGACTGCCCCACGGGGATTGACATGGCCATGTTCAAGTCCGAAACTCTGCACCAGACCTACAAGGGGCGCCTCCGCCCGCTCAGCCATTACACACTGGGCAGGCTGCCCCAGTGGCTGAAACTCGCTGCACCCGCCGCGGCGCTGATCAACATAGTCAGCCGTGTTCCTGTGCTGCGGCGACTGATGATGACCATGATGGGCGCAGACACCCGCCGGTCCCTGCCGCCACTTCCTCTGGTGCCGTTCCGCTGGAATAAAGCAGCCCAACGAACCCTCAAAGAGGCGGCCACCGGCGGTAACATAGCCGGACCGAAGGTCCTGCTATGGGTGGACTCATTCTCCGACGCCATGGCACCTGATATTCCGCGCGACGCCCTTGAGGTGCTCGCGGCGGCGGGTGCCGCCGTCAAGATTGCCGCCCCCGGCGCCTGCTGCGGCCTCACCCTCATCTCCACCGGCCAGCTCACCACCGCCAAGGCGAAGCTCCGGAAAACCCTGGACCTGCTCATTCCGCACGTCCGGGAGGGCCGGACCGTCGTCGGACTTGAACCCAGCTGCACCGCAACCCTGCGCTCCGACCTGCTCGAACTGCTCCCCGACGACCCCCGGTCAGCTGAGCTGGCCGGATCCGTGAAGACGATGGCGGAGTTCCTCACCGAAATCGGCTGGACCCCGCCCCGGGCCGCGGAGAAACTCCTCGTCCAGCCGCACTGCCACCAGTACTCGGTCATGGGGTATGGCGCAGACCAGGCTCTTCTGCAGGCCATGGGCTGCGACGTCGAAACATCTGCCGGATGCTGCGGCCTCGCCGGAAACTTCGGGATGGAAAAAGGGCACTACGAGGTCTCGGAGAAAATCGCCCGCACCGGGATTCTCGCCAGGGCTGACGCGGCGCCGGACCGGAAGATCATGGCAGACGGTTTCTCCTGTCGCACCCAGGTCCGTGATCTTGCTGCCCTGGACAGCCGCCACCTCGTCCAGGTCATCGCCAGCGCCTTACGCAAGGAGCCGCAGGTTTAGATCACGAAGCTGTAAGGGCTCTCGGCGGCAAACTTGATGACAATCGGCAGCTGGCCAGCAGTACCGGAGCCATTTTTGAGGAATGGCATTAGGGAAGTTGGAGTTCCAAGGCCACTATCCCCGGGACCGGCCGAGCGGTCTTCGTACTATGAAGTGCCAGGATACCGGCGTCAATTCGTCGTTCGCGCTCCTGCCAGTGGGTCGTTGCCCATGCTGCATGTGCACGATAACATCGCGGACCCTGCATTGAACCGGCCAAGAGGGGAATGGACATTGCGAGAACTCATGCATCTCACTTTAGTTGTCGCATCCTGGGTCAGAGGCCCTGGAGTTGCCTCAATTTGGATAGAGAAGGGACCGTTCGCCTCTAGACACCCGGTAGTGGACGCCCGTTCTTCAACCGCCCACGCTTGGTAAAACTCGGCCTTTTCGAACAGTCGGCGGCCTTCGACGGGAGAATGCAGCCAGAGGATCTTCCCGTCTTCAGTGACCGCTTCCACGGTTCCACTACTAACGACGCTTCCCTGCTGGCGGATTTCCACGTTGACGCCGCTGAGCGTACACCAGTCGTCTACGCATCGCTGTTTCATGGTCTCCCTTTGGTAAGCTCCACAACGTGATGTTTGGGCGGGACTTGCTGGGGCAAACAGCAATCCCTTATGCGGCTTCGGTAAGGTCACCCGCGCATCCCCCCGCGGGGCGAGCGGTAGTACATAGAAAGGCCAACGGCCGCCCCGGTTCGTCATTGTGAGCGCTGATGCCTGCTCCCTTTTGACTACGAGCCGTTGGCAGGCGCCCGGCCCGTGCCGCGGCCGATTACTGGGCGCCGTCGGACCTTTGGGCTACCGGCTGTGGTTGTGCATGACGTGCTTGGTCCGTGTGAAGTCCTCGATGGCGTAGATCGACAGATCTCGCCCGTATCCGGAGCCCTTGAAGCCGCCCCACGGCATCTCATTGGCAACGACTAGGTGCGCGTTGACCCACACGGTACCGAATTCCAGCCGCTCGGCGACGTCGTGGCTCCGGCGCGCATTCTCGGTCCATACTGATGCGGCGAGGCCATACTGCACCTCGTTGGCGCGCCGCACCGCCTCCTCCTCCTCGGAGAATGTCTCCACCGTAACCACGGGTCCGAACATCTCCTGCTGGGCGCACTCGGCCCCGGCGGGGACATCGACTAGGACAGTCGGGGCGATGAAGTACCCTGGGCCCGGCAACGCCTCGCCGCCGACTGCAGCGCGAATGCCCGCAGTGCTGGCGCGGTCGAGGAATCCCTTGACGTGTTCGAAGTGGGCCGCGGAGACCAGCGGGCCGACTTCCACCGTCTCACCGATGCCAGGCTCTCCGATGACGAGGGTCCCGACCTCCTGCACGAGGCGGCGCACGAGGTCCTCTGCCACTGATTCATGTACGAGCACGCGGCAACCGGCTCCGCAGTCCTGACCGGAGTTCCAGAATCCGGCCACGCGCACCGCTGCTGCCACTTGGGCGAGGTCGGCGTCAGCGAAGACGACGACCGGGCCCTTTCCGCCCAGTTCCAAGTGGACGCGCTTCAGCGAGACAGCTGCGGCGGCAGCCACAGCCTTGCCGCTGGCTACTGATCCAGTGAGAGCGACTAACGCAATGTCCGGGTGCGTGGACAACCGCTGCCCAACAACCGGGCCGTAGCCGGTGACCACATTCAGGACTCCCGCCGGCAGCAGGTCAGCGACAATCTCAGCGAGTTTCAGCGTGGACAGGGAGGTCTGTTCGGACGGCTTGATTACGAGTGTGTTGCCGGCAGCAAGGATGGGCGCGATCTTCCAGACAGCCATGAGCAAGGGGTAGTTCCACGGTGTCACGACACCGACCACGCCGAGGGGTTCGCGGCGGATGACTGACAGGTGCCCCTCCACATAGTCCTCCGCTGCGGCAGTCGTGCCGGCCCGGACGGCACCAGCGGCGAATCGCAGCGTGTCGATGGATTGGGTCACGTCGTCTCGTGACACGGCCAGGGGTTTGCCGGTGTCGGTCGATTCCAGACGGGCGAGCAGCTCAGCGTTTTCCCCGATACGGTCCGCGATCCGGTGCAGCGCGTCAGCCCGGTCTTTCGGGGTGCGTGACCTCCACGCGGGCTGCGCCGCTGAAGCGGCGGCGACGGCGGCGTCGACGTCTTCCGCAGTGCCCTCGGCGACCTGGGCGAAGACCTCACCCACGGACGGGTCGACCACGTCGATGAACTTCCCTGACGAGGCGGGGTGGAGTGTGCCATTGATGAAGTGCTGCGGCTGAGGCAGATCCGTGATCTCAAGCAGGGGCTGGCCGCCGCGTATAGCGGCGCGCAGCACGCTCTGGCTTACCGTCGCGGAAGGGGTGTTGACAGTGCTGGACATGGGAACCTCCGGGGCTGATTTAGGCTGGATGGGGGCTGGGAGAATGTGTTCGCTGACGGCCGCAATCAGGCTCGCGGCAGGGCCAGGGCGTCGGAGGTCAGCTGGGCCAGGCGCTGCGCACTGGTCTCGGAAATAGGCGAAGCTGAGATGCGTGTGGCACCCACGGGACAACCTGCCGTCTCAAGGCACCACTTAATGGCGGCGATGAAGGGCTCGGAGTCAATTGCGGCCACGATCGGGTAGACGTCCTTCCACAGCCGCTGTGCCTGCCCGAGGTCAGCTGCCTGCACAGCGTCGTACACGGCGACCAGCTGGGCAGGAACCACGTTGGCCGTCGCGGCCATGAGACCCGCCCCTTCTACGAAGGAGGACAAGGCCAAGGTGTCCCAACCGACGAAGGTTCCAACGCGGTCCCCGAGCTCGCGGACCAGCTGCACGGCCTGGGCCATATTCGGACTCGTGTTCTTGACGTAAATAATGTTCGGGCACTGCTGCGCCAGCTCGCCGATGGTGTCGACCTGAAGGTCTACCCCAGTCACCGACGGCATGTTATAAAGCATGATCGGGATCTCTACGCTATCGGCGACGCTGCGGTAATACGCCTTGACCGCGTCCACGCTCAGCGGGTCGTAGTACGGTGCAATGACCATGGCCACATCGGCGCCAACCTCCTGTGCGTGTCGGGTGAGCTCCACCGCCTCCGAAGTCCTTAGCGCCCCCGTCTGGGCTACCACCGGCACCCGCCCGGCCGTGTGCTCGACCACGGTCTCCACAACATGACGGCGCTCAGACGCTGTCATGGTCTGGAATTCACCGCTTGTTCCGTTCACAACCACGCCGTGGACACCGCCGTCAATAGAGCGGTCGACGACTGTGCGCAACTGCTTATCATCCACCTGGCCGTCTGTTCCGAACGGGGTGATCAACGGGGTTAAGACACCATGAAGCTTTGTCGTCATTGAATTCTCTTCCTGAGGAGTGGGGTGGGCGGCTCGCCTAGTACTGTGGTCCGCCGAGTGGGCCTTGCCCTAAACGTTCGGATTCTGGACGTCGGCGTTCAGACTTGGTTCAACGATAGATGGCAACGGCGGGACGGGTCAAGGGCGGATAGAGATCCCGCTCACTTTCCAGGACGACCGAAGATGTTGAACTGATTAGAAGGGCGCCTTTCACGGCGCCTGGAGCGCTTGCAGCCGAGGGCGTGGACAGCGCGCTGCTTTCGAAGCGTGATCCTCCGCGCCGGCGGGCCCGCTGTTTCAGCCCGATGCCGACGCTGATAGAGTCAAATTTCATGACGCCCAGACCTGCGACGGTTAATAACCACATGAATGATGTGCCCAGCGGCAGTCTTGAACCGGACGCCGCCAATGGGTCGGACATCGTCAATAAGTCCGTACTGAAGGCTGCAAGCCTTCTGCGCGCCCTCGCCGCCCAGCCGAGCGCGGGCGCCACGTCCACGGATTTGGCTCGTGCCACGCGTCTTTCGCGCCCAACCGCCTTCAGGTTGCTGTACAGCCTTGAACAGGCGGGCCTCGTTGACCGAATCGGCAACAACTACGTCCTGGGGTGGGATCTTGCCCGCATTGGCCGTCTCGCCGACCCAAACCCGGGCTTGGCCGAACGGGCACAGCCTATCCTCCGGAAGCTGGTTGACGCGGTCAACGAGACGGCGACGTTACAGGTCGTCAATGGGCGCGACGGCCTTGACTTGATTGCCGAAGCTGCGGGCTCCCACTTGGTGAACCTTCGCAGTCAGCTCTCTGAGGGGGGCGCGGCTCAGTGGCCGCTCCATGCTACCGCTGCCGGCAAGGTGTTCTTGGCGAGTTTGCCACTGGAGAAAGTGCTGTCACTGCTCCCCGCCGAACTGCCTGAGTATGCCTCACGCACGATCACGGACCGCAGCGCGCTGCTGCGGGAGCTGGACCGCGTGCGCGAACAGGACTACGGACTCGTCGACAGTGAGCTCGAGGAGGAGCTCGTCGCAGTCTCGCGCCCGATTCAGGATCCGGCAGGGGCCTTGGTGGCCACTCTAACGCTCAGCGCCCCCCGCTACCGCTTCAACCTCGCGAAGATTCATAACGTCCTCGGGCAGATGGACGAGGCACGTCAGGCGCTAGCCGCGGTTTGGTGGCCGAACGATACGGCCAGCTGACGCCGCCCTTTCCACTTCCGCTGCCATGACCCCTTGGGTTATCCCGCTGGTGCCAGTTCCAATAATCGCGATACCGCCGGCTCGGTATCGGGCCCGAAGCAGCCAGCGCCTCCGCGGTCGGTCCAATACACCGCGCGGCAGGCGCCCAGTTGACCACGATCCATCAGTACCAGGACACGTTGACCGCCCTCGTGCCGGTGGCCGCGGGCGAAGGCGCCGCCGCCGCATCCGCCTCGACGTTGAGCGACGTCTTCCAGGACGGCGTCGACATTTTGGACATCCCGGGCTTGGCACCGACGCATCGTTCTGCGGCGATTGGGCCAGCTAAAGTCCGTCGACATGCGCGTGGACACGATTCCCCCTGCGCAGGAATGAGCGGCAGCGTTCGTCGCACTGGGCGTGGCACCCAAAACGGCTTCTGGACGGGTTGAGCGATGATCGGCGTCCCGATGGACGCTTCGAAGGCACGACGGCCAGCCACTTCTCAATGGCGCTCTTCAGGCGCTTCCCAAAAGTAATGAAGTCACGGCGGCACGCGCCCTGCCATGACGGCAGGGAAGCGGATGAAGTTTGGCGAGCATTTGCGGATGCACGCCCGATCAGACGGATATCCACCCTCCGCTCGGACATCAGCTGCCACTGCTCACGTGCTGTCGCGCCCCGCCACCCTGGACCCATGTTTTTCACTGGCGGGCCAACCTAAAGGTTTCTGCGTGAGCGGGAGGCGGCACCCATGCGACGCAAACTTTTCAGGCAAAACGAGGTATCCGTCCCCGGGAAAGCAGCACTGATAGCACGCTTCGGCACCATTGCCACCGTAATCCGCCCAATCCAACCGAATGCGACGACTCCAGCGCCCAATAAGGGCTTGCGGAAAGGGGTGGGTCGCGTCACAATAGAAGAGCGTTCACAAAACGAACGCCGGCGTTCAAATTTGAACCGCTTGCCTTCGTTTATGAATCTGGAGGCGATGCTGCCTCAAGAGAAGACATTAAATCTTAAGGAATGCACCATGAGTCACATCGTTCGCCTTATCACCAGCACCTTCGGCCATCCACACACCACCCCGCACCACAGGGTCCAGCCGGCGCACCAGACGCTCCAGCCGACCGTCTTGGAATGCCGTCCCTACGGGGCCTCGAGCCGGCTCGTCTGCAACTCTTGGGAAGGCCTGTACCTCGAAGAAATCGATGATGCCACCTAAGGCGCTCGTCGCCCTTTAAACCCATATCTCCGAAAGGACCTTGATGCAACAGACACTCCCTGCATGGGCTCTCCAGCGCGTAGCGACACTCCTGTCGGCTCAAGAGCGAACCGAAAAAAAGTCAGCAAGCGCGGAAGACATGGCACGTCGCGCAGGGTTGAGCAAGAGCCTGACCCGGCGATGCATAAAGCAAATCAAGCGCAATTCAGACTGACCGTGTGCCCGTTGGTAACACAAGGCCTGTAACAATGGGCCGTGGGGACCCACTACCGGTCACTGGAGCGCGACAAATTGCCTAGCTCTACAGCACGGCCTGCTTCCGGTACTACTCGTCAGACCTCATAGGTCAAGCAGCCAACTACTCTACGAGTCCGTCAGTGACGACGACCGCTTGAGAGTTTCGCGGAATTCGCGCCAGTGCGTAACTGTCCTGAGCAGGTATCGCCAGTACCCGCCAATAGACCACATCACCTTCACGTGCGATGAGCTCTGCGAGCTTCCTGAACTTAGTGGCTAAGCCTTGGCTAAGCCGGAAAATCCAGCACCGAATTGACCCTTTTACCTCAGATCCCCAACCCGTTTCGGCCTGGTCGCACGACGCGAACCACCGTGATCCCGCCGGTACATCCCGGGATTGGCGTGGAGGCGGCGTGACACACCGCGGCGGTAAATGCCGAGGCACGTTATCGAAGTCCCCTCCGAGCGGACCTGCCCCGGTAATTCCTTCAGCAGTCCCACCTTGGCCGCGCTGTTTTGCAGGATGGAGAGGGTGGCGAGGAAACAAGGTCGGGCGGAGTCTGCGGTTGAAGCGGCGTGGCCGGTGCAGTTTGTCGCTGATCGTCCCGAATCACGAGGAACCGGAGCCAGCCCGACGACGCTGACGCGCCGGTCGACTGTATCGCACGCGTCCAGGCTGCCGCCGATGTTCGCGAGAAATGTGTTGCGAGTACCGGTCCAAACCCAGGCATACTCATCAGGACATCAACGCAGTCGTGCTGCCGAACAGGTCCTTGATCTGGGCATCCACGCCCTCGACATCTGAGTCAGTTGCGCTGATCTGCTCCACTTTGGCGCTGTTCCGGCAGCGGCGTTTCCTCAGCCAACTGGTAAGCCGGGGCAGTCCTACATGTCGAACGCCCCCGGGCGTATGAAAGCCAACCCACAGTATCAGTGGGACTTCTTGGGAGTAGTCGAGCGCACGCTCGAGCGCGGGGAAGTACTCCAGCAAGGTGGCCTCGAGCGTATTGATCGCCCGGACCGCTTCGAGGTGTCATCTAAGAATGCCCGCGTCGCGGCGTGTCCGCCAGGGTGGTGTCCGCCGCTTCGGGCAGTGTGAGCCATGGAGCTTTCGATGAGTGAACGCAGGGCTGTCACCAAGGCGATTGCCACCCGCTATGCCCGCTCGGACCGGGCGGCGAAGAAGCAGGTTCTGGACGAGTTGTGCGCGACGACGGGCTGGCACTGGGACCATGCCCGGAAGGCGTTGCGGTTAGCACTGGTGCTGAAGCCCGTCCGGCCCCGGGCGCCGCGGCCTCAGCTCTACGGGGCGCCGGTGATCGAGGCGCTACAGTTTTACTGGGCGGCGCAGGGGACCCCGTGCGGGCGGCTACTCGCGGCCGCCCTGCCGGACCTGGTGCCACGCCTGCGCAGGCCGGTCCAGTTCCGGGAACAAGAACAGCGGGGGGCATATGGAACAGAAAAACCGGCACATCGTCCGCCAGCCACCACCGCTACGACACCGCCGCGGAGCTGGAACCGTTGAACCGGATCTGGGCGCTCCAGCGGCTGCTGACGAATCATTTCGAGCGGCTGCAGAGGCCTCCTGGTGAAGGTCCGGACAGGGGCGACGATCAGCAAGACCTACGACCGGCCCGTGTCACTGTTTCAACGCGTTGAGACCGACACCGGCACCGTCTCCCGGGACGTGAAGACGCGGCTAGGGCGGGAAAACTGGGGCCTGAACCCGGCTGCCATCCAGCGTCAGATCCAGGCAACAACCCCGAACTCCGGACCCTGACCACCGCGAAACAGCACACCAAATCCCAGGCTGCCATCCGGGCAAAATCAACTCATTCCACGATCCGCCCGAGGCGGGCATCTTGACATGATTCCCCGGGGGCACTGCATGACTTGCCACCAGGATTTCACGCGCCGGACCCTCATGCCGACGCTATCGACAGGGACTGATATGCCTGACTGTTCAAGTCCTTACTAGACCTCTATAGGGCGGACAAGCCAGGGCAATCGCGGGCGGCGAGATACCCGGGTGCCCGGGCTCCTTAAGCTTGGAGCCTTGTCCGACCCTTCGCTCGGGCGCCCAAGGCCCAGCTCGAGGGGTTCGACGCTGTTGTCTGGGCGACTCGCGGGAGCGCAGTCCAGCGCTACGACGGCACTCGGACTCCCCCAAGCTGTCCACTCCGGCCCGAAAAACATAGATGCCATTTGTGCGGTTAAAGTACAGGGGCTGCAACAACTGGTATTGGTGGTGGAGGGCTCTGTCGCACAAAATTTTGCTATCTTGTCCTGCCGAACATGCACGAGGCCATGCCCTCGCCTCAACTGGCTCAAGCGTTCGCACTGGCAGTTTGCCAGTGCGAACGCTTGAGTGGTAGCAGGAACGCGTAGCGGTTTATTGGTGGTGACCGCCTTAATGAGTAGCCGCCACCGGCACGCGGTCCTCCACCTGGGTTTCACTCAGGTTTCTGCCCGTCATCTCGGGTGCGAGCTTCTGGGTGATGTAAGCCCCGAGCGCGCAGACGCCCGCTGCAACAAGCACAGCAGGGGCCGCACCGAAGGTTGCAATTGCCCAGGGCAGCATGAACGTTCCCAGGGCTGCGCCGATTCGGCTGACTGCTGCCGCGAACCCAGTGCCGATTCCGCGGATCTCAGTCGGGAAGATTTCGGCAGGAAAGACACCGGTGAGGGTCGCACACATCGCATTGAAGCATGAGAACACGAGGAAGCACACGAGAACTACCCAGGCGGGCGCGCCGGTCCACAGGCCGATGAGCAGCAGTGCCGCCGCGCAGATCCACTGGGGCCAGATCGCCAGCCGGCGACGGCCCAGGCGCTCGACGAAGAGGGCGCAGAAGACAACTCCGACGGTGGCCAGCGCCGTGAGTCCCACTCCGCCGGCAAGCCCGTCGGCCAGGCCGTAGGCTTCCAGTACGCCTTGGGCGAAGGTCGCAATGGCAAAGTACGGCAAGACCGCGCATACCCAGAACAGGGTGAGGAAGATGGTGGCCTTCCGGTTGGCGGGGGAGAAAATCATTGCGAAGGTGCCCTGGCGCGGCGTTTCCCGCTGAACGTCAGCGACCTCTTCGGCGTTCTCAAGGTAGCGGTTGGCGACGGCGAGGGCCTCTTCATTGCGCCCCTTGCTCCACAGCCAGCGGGGAGACTCGGGCACGCCGAGACGGGCGACCAGCAGCACAACCGCGAGCAGGGTGCTCGATCCGAGGATGACCCGCCACCCCACATCGGTAGACCGGGTCATCACGTAGCCAATGATGAACGCTGCCATGAAGCCCACGTACCAGCACGCATTGCTTACCGCCAACAGCTTGCCGCGCAGGCGGGCCGGGGAGAATTCAGCCAGCAGTGGCCATCCCACCGAGTATTCGGCGCCAATGGCTATACCCATGAGAAGTCTGGTCGCGAAGAGCAGGGCCGGGTCCGTGACGAAGAACTGCATCACTGATCCGATGAGGAACAGCACCAGGTCGGCCAAGAAGACAGGCTTGCGTCCGAAGCGGTCCGAGAGCCAACCGCCCAGGGGTGCTCCGATGAAGATGCCGATCAGTGCGGCAGACGCGGTCAAGCCTGACCAGAAGACGGACATTTGCAGGTCCGCGGTAACGGCTACGATGACCGTTCCCAAGATTCCCATGATGTAGCCATCGATGAACTGACCTCCGGCGGAGAGGAAGGTCAGGCGGCGGATGAATCGTTTTTTGAAGGCGACGCCACTGTCCAGGGCGCGTAAGGATAGGTCTGTTCGGGACATGAACACTCCTCGGGGAGTTTAGGAGACGGCTGCGGGACAGATAAGGGCAGCGGAGTCTCAAGGTTATAGATGGAGCCTCAGAGATTGGTCCGTGAACACCTCAACGTGTTCACTTTGTAGACGCAGGCGTTCAAAAGGTCCCCCAGAGCTTGGCATTTGAATGTGATCTGCGTCAAGGGTGTTTCACCATAACGAGTTATTGGCAGGTCCGATCGGGCGCTTGCCCTCACATGACCTGACGGGTTGGTGCGCGGCTCCAACGTCACCGCCGCGGCAACCCCTTGACCCAAGTCACATTCATGTGTCAGCATTGTGAACGTTGCAGTCCAGAAAGTGAACGCTGGCTGGAGGGCAGCGATGCATGATGCATCGGAGCCGCTACACCGGTGATTGACTTTCCAGTCAGCGTGGACAAGGAGTGGAATGTATGAACCAGGAGCCGCCCAGCGCGCCCGCCGCGGACGTGCCGTCCCTTTGGAGGGTGGATCCGAACATGAAGCTCCAGGTCCGCGGTCGTGTTCAGCCTGGCGATCGACGGGGGCGGACGATCGGTTTCCCAACCGCCAACTTGCCTCTCCTGCAGCAGCCCGGCATAGACGCGGGAACTTTCAGTCAGCTCCAGGACGGTGTGTGGGTCGCCATCGTACAGATCGACCCAGAGCATGGCGGCCCGGAGCACATTGCCGCGGTGTCGGTGGGCCGCCGCCCGACCTTTTACGGACGAAACGGTGAGAGGCTCCTGGAAGCGCATCTGCTGGATTTCAGTGGTGATCTTTACGGCAGAACTATTTCCGTAAACCTGCTGGAGAGGCTCCGGCGGCAGCGTCACTTTCGAGGGACTACCCAGCTAGTCACCCAACTCGAGCGCGACGTTCGAATGGCCCGCGAGTGGATCCAGGACATCACCGCAAGACAGCCTGAACTGGTCGTTTCCTGAGCAATTTGATGTCCGCTGACAGGTACGTCCAGCCACGGTTCTTTGCCCGAGACGAACATTCAGCCAAATCAACACCTAACAATCGGACATGCGTCCGCCTATTTGAATGGAGATAAACGATGCCGGACCGCCGTATGCGACTGTTCGCTTTCGACTTCCAAGCCCCCGCCCACCTCTCAGCAGGTCTGTGGCGCCACCCCCAGGACCAAGGCCACCTGTACAAGGATCTGCAGTACTGGATGAACTACGCAAAGATGATCGAGGAGGCCCGTTTTGACGGAGTGTTCTTCGCAGACAACAGCGGCTACCAGGACGTCTATCAGGGCTCGGTGGACGCCGCTCTGGCAGACGCCGCACAGATTCCCGCACTGGATCCCTTCATGGTGATCTCCGCAATGGCATCAGTCACTGAGAACATCGGCTTCGGCGTGACGGCTTCGACCTCCTATGAGCAGCCGTACGCACTTGCCCGCAAATTCTCCAGCCTGGACCACCTCACCAAGGGGCGCGTCGGGTGGAACGTCGTCACCTCCTACGCCAGCAGCGCGGGACGGAACCTCAGCAGCGGCCAGCTACCGCACAGCCAGCGGTACGACGTAGCGGCCGAGCACCTCGAAGTGTGCTTCAAACTGTGGGAAAAGTCCTGGGATGAAAACGCCGTCGTCCGTGACATGGACAACTGCGTCTACGTCGACCCCACCCGCGTCCACCCCATCAACCACCACGGCGACTTCTTCAACGTTCCGGGCATCGGGTTGTCCGAACCCTCGCCACAACGCACCCCGGTCATTTTCGAGGCCGGCACCTCCCCGAAGGGCATCGCACTGGCAGCGCAGACCGCCGAAGCCGTTTTCGTCAACGCGGTCACCGTCGCTTCCCTCAAGCGACAGGTCGACTCCCTGCGCAAGGCCGCAGCCGAGGTCGGCCGCGATCCCCAGAACATCAAGGTTCTTCAGATGCTCAACGTCATCGTCGCCCCCACCGACGAACTGGCGCAGCAGAAGCACGAGACTTACCGCTCACTCGTCAGTTACGCGGGCGCAATGGCCCGATACAGCGGATGGACCGGTGTAGATATGTCCCAGTTTGACCCGGACGTTCCCCTGGAAAATGTCAAAACCGAGGGCGGGCAGTCCACCATCTCGCTCTTCACGGCCGTGGACTCCGGCAAGAAGTGGACCCCACGTGACATCGCGGACTTCATCGGGATCGCCGGCACCGGACCGAGCATCGTGGGCTCCCCCACCACTGTCGCAGATGAGCTGATCCGCTGGATGGACGAAAGCGGCGCGGATGGTTTCAATCTCGCCTCAGCTATCAAATACCAGGACCTGGCCGACTTCATCGAACACGTCGTCCCCGAACTGCAGCGCCGCGGTCGGATGTGGACCGAATACGAAGGCTCCACCCTGCGCGAAAAACTCTTCGGCGCGGGAAACCCGCGACTGCTCCCGGACCACCCCGCCACCCGCATCAACGTTCCCCTCGTTTCCGCTCCCTGACAACAACCGCGCTGCCACCCGCCCGCCACCGGCGGGTGGCGCCACCATCAAGACTGAGGAGGCCAAGCAATGACCACCGCCACCATCAATCCCCCGGCCGTCGACCAGGTACACTTCCGCTCCGTCATGGGTTGCCTGCCCACCGGCGTCGTCGCCCTCACCGGATTCGCCCCCGAGGCCACCCAACCCACCGGACTCATCGTCGGCACCTTCGCCTCGCTGTCCCTCGAGCCGCCACTCATGACCTTCAGCGTCGCCCACACCTCAACCACCTGGCCCACGCTGCGGGCTGCCACCAGATTCTCAGCAAGCGTACTCGCCGCCGGACAGGAAGCAGTCTGTCGCACCATCTCCAGCAAGCGACCTGACAAATTCGACGACGTCGACTGGTACACCTCCCCCGCAGGCCTCCCCCGCATCACCGGCGCACATGCCTGGATCGACTGTGAACTACAGGCCGAACTCGACGGCGGCGACCACACGATCGTTATCGCCCGCGTCCTGAGCATGGACGCCGCCCACGAACGCGAACCCCTCATCTTCCACAAAAGCCAATTTGGCCGCTTCCTGTCGCCTCAAACTCTGTGACCACGCAAGGCTCCCGGCCCCGCCTTCCAGGGCCTGCGAAGTCGCCACTGTCGATGGTGACAGCGAACTCCCGTGGTCCCGGACGCAGCGGATTCATGCTCGTCCTGTTAGGAGCGGTTTTGTGGGGCAGCAACGGTGTTACGGGTGCCTTGGTCGCATCAAACAGCGAGATGTCCTGGGCCGCCATTGTCGCCGTGCGACTCATCATCGGGGGTCTTGCGATGGTTGTGGTGACCGCCTTTGCTGGCGGCCTCAAACGCCTAGAGCACAACCCGACGACCTGGCGCATTATCCTGCTGACCGCTGCCTGTACCGGAGTGTTCGCCGCTAGCTATTTCCAGTCGCTGGAATTCGTCGGCGTCGCCGTGTCAACAGTGGTAAGCCTCGGCGCCTCGACCGCGCTCCTCACTGTCGCATCAATCATCCGGGACAAGCGTTGGCCCCGGGCCGGAATCACCCTCGCACTAGTGGCATCATTGGTCGGCCTGGTTCTAGTGTGCACACCCGTCAATGAGGGAGGTGCTTCAGCTGGAGGCCTGGACTACGCCATGGGCATCGCTTTGTCAGCGCTATCCGGAATCGCCTTCGGAGCCAGCACATTAGTGAACAGCCGCCCCGTCCAGGGTCTGGGTCCCCAGGCGCTGGTAGGCCTGTCCTTCACCATCGGCGGCGTAATGTGCCTGCCATGGGCAGCGGTCAGCGGGTTCGCTTTCGCCACGATGACCCCAGCCGCGTGGTTAGCACTCGCGCTCCTGACCTTTGTGTCAACACTGCTGGGATTCCTCGCCTATTACACGGGGCTGCACCGTGGGGTGCGGCCCACAACTGCAGCAGTGTCGATCGCAATCGAACCTGTAGTCGCCGGTTTGCTCGCAGTGGTCGTTCTCCAGGAGAAGCTCACTGCTCTGATGCTAGTCGGCATGGCATTCATCTTGCTTGGTGTCCTGCTCGTGCGACCCGAAACCGAAAGCACGGGTTCACCCATTCCCCCTGCACCGTGAGCGGTGCACAGCGCTCATCCAACGGTCGTCGCTGACATATTTCGTCCTGGACGCCCCCGACAAAGAGATTCAGCTGACACTAGCGCTGGAACCGCGTGCAGCCAAAGTTGAAGGGCCTGCGGCGTGCTCATCACTCGACATCAAGACGACCAATTTGCCGTCGCCCTATCTCCGGCGGTGCCGTGCAGACCAATGCATGTACCAGACCTTCCCCCGCTATCGCCCGGTAACTGAGATCGCAGAGGTTTTCGGGAGGCAGTGGATCCCCGTGAGGCAGCTATCCCAGCAGCGGGCTGTCTATACTGCCGCCCCGAACCAGCGGGTTTCGGCGCGCCCGACGATCCGGCCCTGCCGTGGGCCCTTGACGCAGATCACATTTACGTGTCAGCATTGTGAACGTTAGATTTCATAAAGTGAACGCCGAGAGCGCGGTCCGGGCGTGCTTTGCCTTGGACTACACACAACGTTCAGGCCGCCGAATCAATAATTCTTGCGAGAGCTTCAGAAAAGGAAACCGATATGACTACTGTCCCGGGCGTCATGTCTACCGCGTCCCACCAAGGCGTCCCCACACCACAGTTGGGTACCACGGGCCCCCGTAGCTGATCCAGTTGGGAATGTTCATGGGGTGGCCAATGTAATGAAATTGCATCCGTAAAAAGGATTTCACACCTGCGGTGAAGAAGCCGTGGGCACCTCCCCCGGCAACAGCCAGCCAAAGGGTTTCAGGTTTGGGGCGATTCCTCGCCAGCATCATGTACGTCGACTACCAACCAGCAGTACCACGAAAAGAGTCAGCGCAGTGTTCAACCAAGGTATGCCCATCGGGGACGTTCATCAGATCGGCCTAGTTTATTCCGCAGGGTTCCAATCAACTCGTCGCCTAACTCACGACGAGCCCGCGAGGCGTACGGGCCCTAGCAGACGTCTCGTCCGTGCATACCTGTCGCGATCGGGAATGGCGCCGGATCAAAGCAAGCTCCTAGCGCCAACCATCACGACCCCACACAGCAACAAGCCGGTGGACATCTTTCTTGAAAGGACGCCACGCAAATGCTGTGGGAGATAGCCGGATGGACAGGGGCAGCACTTATTCTGAGTGCATACTTGGCCGTCTCCATGGGCTGGTTAAAAACAGGCAGGCGATTCCAAGCGGCAAACCTCATTGGTGCTTGCGCATTCATTGCAAATGGGGCGGTCCACGAAGCGTGGCCCTCCGTGGTCACCAACATCGCTTGGTTCCTCATTTCCGCCGCCGCGCTCGTTCGCATGCGCTGGGCAGCGCTGCCGCCCGTCGATACTCCACACGCAACCTTTCCCGGCGTCCCTGACACCGCTGGCCCACTTGCTGTGACGGAGGCCCCCGCGGAATCCGCGCGCTTTGTCGTAGAAGGCGATGCGCGCGAGGGTTGCTGCCACCCTTACGAGGAGCAAGCTGCCGCCCCACGCCACCAACACGTCTTAATAGGTCCCGTCATCCCGAACTCGAAGTCAGCGGTAGTCGAGTGGAACGGGCGGGAGAGCCTATGACGACATGAGATATTGCGCCGTTGCAGTTCTTCTCTTGCCTTCAGGGCCAGTTCGTCGCCGCGAACACAAAATCTTGGGGGTACGGACCCTCCACCACATGGAAATGATCAAGGAAATCTGACATGGATATCACTCCAGCAACCCCCAACACACTCCCGGACATCACGCCCGGGCTTTACAGGCAGGTCCTGGGCAAGCTGCCCACCGGTGTCACTGCCATTACCGGCATCAATGACGACGACGAGAAGCTCGGCCTGGTGGTCGGCACCTTCCAGTCCCTCTCGCTCGATCCGCCCCTGGTCATGTTCTGCGTGGACAAGTCCTCGTCCAGCTGGCCGAAGCTGCGCAAACTACAGAAGTTCACCGCCAACATCCTTTCCGATGACCAGATCAGTATCTGCAAGTCGCTGTCCCGGAAGGGACCTCAAAAGTTTGAGGGCCTGCCCTGCACATCCGGCCCCCTGGGAACGCCGCATCTGAATGGTGCGACGGCGTACATCGACTGCATCGTCACCGCCGAGGTTGTGGTGGGCGACCACTACATGGTGGTCGGAGCTGTCACCAACATGGAAGAAGGAAGCGGTGACGCGCTGCTGTTTCGTGGCGGCAAGTTCGGCCAGTACCAGCCCATCGAAATTCCAATCCCAGCCGAAACGGCACCAGAAGCAGCAAGGAGCGCATCATGAGCCGACGGGAAACCATCCTCAACGCATGGAACCACGCGTGGGGCGACGGCAATGTTTCCGCATTCGGGCAGTTGCTCACCCCGGACTACATACGACGTTCCAAGTCGGGCAACGACGACTACGCCAGCCTCCGGAAAACCATCGAAGCAACCCACACTGCGTTTCCAGACCTAGTCTGCGAGATTCTTCATTTCCTGGAGGACGGGGACACCGCCGCCATCCACTGGCAGACTAAGGGGACACATCAAGGCGAGTTCATGGATGTGCCCGCCACAGGCAGGAGCGTCACTATCACTGGTGCTTCCTTCCTTCGGTTTGAAGGCGATAAGCTCGCCGAGGAATGGGTGGTCTCGGATCCACGGGAACTCCTTGCGGCCCTCGGAATTTGGCATTTGGGAGCCGGGAACGCCTAGACCGCCACGCTTCCTGCGGCATGGTTGCAGCGACTAGGAGAGTGCGAACACTGGCCCACCCTAAGCCCACGCGCTCTCTGAAAATCGAAACCGCTCTCCAGTCTTCCCACTGGAAGAAGAGAGTGAGGTCGCGCTGCCTTCCAACTCACAGGCAGCGGGCCATATACCATCGGGCGTTTCACGGTTAAAGGTCTGGATGTAGGGCAGGGCTGTCGGCCCGGATCGCAATAACCGGATCGCAACAAAAGGGATCCGGCCATCCGCAGCGCAAACTATGAAGGCCCGTGAAACCCCATGGAAGAGTGAGTGTCAGTTCAATGAAAGTTGGTTCGGTGAAGTTTGGTAAGCAGCCCGCTCCGGTCGCGGACATTAACGAGGACGCCCTCGTCGTCGGGAAACCAAAAATCGAGGCTGCCGGCGTCAAGGCCGTCATGGTGGCCTTGGAGCGTGCCGTTGCCCAGGCCGGGGTGCCCCGCACGGCACAATCGCTGCTGCGGCTCAACCAGCGCGGTGGGTTTGACTGCCCGGGCTGCGCCTGGCCGGAGTCGGACAAGAAGCGCAAGGCCGCCGAGTTCTGCGAGAACGGTGCGAAGGCCGTGGCCGAGGAGGCCACCCTGCGGACCGTGGGGGCCGAATTCTGGGCCCGGCATTCAATTGCCGATCTGGCCGGGAAGACGGAGTACTGGCTGGGCAACCAGGGCCGGCTCAGCGAACCGGTGGTGATCCGCGAAGGCGAAACGCACTACTCGCCGATCTCCTGGGCGGACGCCTTCGAACTGATCGGTGAACACATCCGGGCCAGCACGCCTGACCGCTGTGTCTTCTACACCTCCGGCCGCACGGCCAACGAGACGGCGTACATGTACCAGCTGTTTGCGCGGGCCCTCGGAACGAACAACCTGCCGGACTGTTCGAACATGTGCCACGAGTCCTCCGGCTCGGCGCTGAACCCGACGATCGGCATCGGCAAGGGCACCGTTTCGCTGGACGATATCCACGATGCCGAGCTGATCTTCGTCGTCGGGCAGAACCCCGGCACCAACCATCCCCGCATGCTCTCGGCCCTGAAGGAGTGCAAGGACAAGGGCGGCAAGGTGGTGGCGGTGAACCCGCTGCCGGAGGCCGGCCTGTTCAATTTCAAGGACCCGCAGACCGTCTCGGGCGTGGTCGGCGGCGGCACGCCGCTCGCCGACGAATACCTGCAGATCAAAGTCGGCGGGGACCTGGCACTGTTCCAGGCCTTGGGCCACCTGCTGCTGGAGGCCGAGGAACAGAACCCGGGCACCGTCGTCGACCGTCCCTTCGTGGAGGCGCAGACCGACGGCTTCGACGCCTACCGCGAAGCCCGCCGGGAACTGGACTGGGAGGAAACCGAAAAGGCGACCGGGCTGGCCCGGGCCCAGATCGAAGACGTGGCCGGGATGCTCATCCGGTCCACGGCCAGCATCTTCTGCTGGGCCCTGGGCGTGACCCAGCAGCCGCACTCGGTGGACACCATCAAGGAAATGGTCAACGTCCTGCTCCTGCAGGGCAACTTCGGCAAGTCCGGCGCCGGCGCCTGCCCGGTGCGCGGACATTCCAACGTCCAGGGCGACCGGACCATGGGCATCTGGGAGAAGCCGAAGGAATGGCTCCTCGAAGCCCTCGACAACGAGTACGGCATCCAATCTCCGCGACACCACGGCTACGACGCCGTCGAGGCCATGGAAGCCTTCGAACGCCACGAGGTGGACGTCTTCGTCTCCATGGGCGGAAACTTCTCCCTCGCCTGCTCGGACACCGAGACCCTGGAAGCGGGGATGCAGCGGATCGGGCTGACCGTGCACATCTCCACCAAGCCCAACCGGTCCCACATCGTCCACGGCCGCACCTCGCTGATCCTTCCCACGCTGGGCCGTACGGACAAGGACGACAAGCACCCCAAGGGGGCCCAGTTCCTCTCTGTGGAGGACTCGATGTCCGTGGTCCACGCGACCCAGGGCAGGCTGACCCCGGTCTCCGAGCACCTGCTCGCCGAGCCGGTGATCGTGGCCCGGATGGCCCAGGCCACCTTCGGCCCGGACCACACCGTGGACTGGAAGGCCATGGCCGAGGACTACGACGTGATCCGGGACCACATCTCCCGCGTCCTTCCCGGGTTCGAGGACTTCAACAAGCGGGTCCGGTCGAAGAACGGCTTCGTGCTGCCGAATCCGCCGCGCGACACCCGGTCCTTCAACACGGATATCGGCCGTGGGCGATTCACCGTCAGCCCGCTGGAATACCTGACGCCGCCTGACGGGCACCTGGTGCTGCAGACCATCCGCAGCCACGACCAGTACAACACCACGTTCTACGGCCTGGACGACCGGTACCGCGGGATCTCCGACGGCCGCCGCGTCATCCTGGTCCACCCCGAGGACCTGACGGAGCTCGGGTTCCAGGACCGCGACCTCGTGGACGTGATCAGCACCTTCAGGAGCCAGGACCGGCAGGCGGACAAGTTCCGTTTGGTGGCCTATCCGACGGCGAAGGGCTGCGCAGCGGCGTACTTCCCCGAGGCCAACGCCCTGGTCCATAAAGACAACGTGGCCCGGGAATCGAACACCCCTGGCTTCAAGGCAATGTTCGTCCGTTTCGTGCCGCACCCCGCGGAAACCGCTGCGGATGCCCAGGCCGGCGAGTCAGCCAAGGCATCCACCGCTGGCTAGAAGCCCCCTTCCGGCACGTACGCTATCGCGGTCGTTCCATGACCAAGATATGGGCAGGAAGTCAGCTCGAGCTGACTTCCTGCCCTACCAAACTCTGCCAAAGGATCGATGAACGGTTCTGACGTCACGGAGATCACCGGTTTCCTTCGGGTGGATGCACACTCTAGGCTTGCCGGTCGACGCCCTTCTTGAGCGACACTTCTTCCTCCATGAGGGACAAAGGGTCGTTGTCCGCCTCCCGCTGCCCTCCCTAAGAGCTGACGCGCGACGATTCTTTTGGTAGACCTGCCCATTACCCAGGTGTACTTGCGGTCACGGACAGATCAGCCGCAGCCCCATAGATTCCCCGGCCGAATACGGCGAGGGTCATGCCGGCGTCCTGTGCGCTGCCGTCATTTTGAATTTCAACGAGGCCGCGCTGGCAAGCACGCCGCCCGTGTCATAGAGCTGGACATGTATACGTGCGCCCGTTTGCGCGTGACTGCACGCCGTTGCCCAGCGGGGCCTTGACGATTCTTAAAGGTCTGTCGGCCAGATTCGCCCTCGCCCGCACAATAGCGCAATGCGACCAGCTGGGAGCCTGCCCAGATCACGCCCTCCGACACCAGGAACCCCCGCCCGAGATTGAAGTCGCGACCGGGAGTTCTCTTATGGTTGACAAGGACTTGCTTCCCAGCCGGACCTCCAGCGGCTCTTCGACGGCCAGGCACCTTAACGGTAGGAAATGCGGTCGGTTCCGGATGTCCATGCGCGGTATCCGCAAGCCAGGTGCCAAGACCGTCACCAGTGCCGTGCGCGGTGAACTGCACGACCGGGCCACCCGCGCCGAAGCCATGAGCCTCATACTCGCCAGGTAGGGGCAGGGATCGACTCCGGACCGAGGGACGGACGCGGCGACCGGCGTCGTCATATCGAGGCGATGACACAACGGGGAACGCGCGCTCACCTGCTAACCCGTAAAGCACGTTTTGGTCTCATCAAAAAACACGCGGTGCGCATGATGCCGGCTGAGGAGCTTGTTGACGAGGTCATGGCGGGTCGCCTAAGTGTGACTGCACAACGGCCGGGGCCGGACGATGTCACGCGAACGACGGGCATCCGCATTTGGGTTAAGCCCGGCATGGGCGGGTGCCGAGTCTTGTCGTTCGGCTTCGCCGGCTTCGATGATGCGGCCCGTGGGGATCATGTCCAGGTTCCTGGCTTTTCCTACAACCCGCGCTGGCCACTGGTATCGCCGGCACCGGCAAATACTCCCTGCGTGATCTCCCGCACTCGAGGAATGCCCGACGAGCGGGTGGGGCAACTGGCGTGTCCGTCCAGACTCCCACACCCGTGCCGGACGGCTGCCCGCCGGACTGCCGGCGCCGCTCCCGAGGGCTATCCGAAGCCAGTCAGCAGATAGTCCTGTCAGTCTCCGGAGGAAACCTTGTCGGAAAATGCAACCTGTCGCCGAGTGTCGCCGGGAACGAACTCGTATCGCGTACCCAGCTGCCAGCTCGCAACTTCAAGCAGCAGGGAATTGATGTAATCCAGGGTGTAGTCCTTGTTCTGGATAGCTACTTCCATCATCATTCCATCGATGAGACCGACCAGTATATCGACAATGCGGCCCACTGGTGCCCGTGGAGCAAAATGCCCTTCGGCGACGCCCGCTTCAATGGCCTGCCGCAGGGCGCCCCTCCAGACATTCGTGGTCCGCGTTGTCAGGGCTCGGAGTTCCTCATAGCGGCTCGCCGCCGCACAGGTTTCGATCCAGATAGTGCAGCGTTCACGGTCAGCGACCGCATCCAAGAGCAGTGCTCTGACCTTCTCAGGCCCATCACCGGCAGCGGCAGCGCCACGCGTCCAGTTCTCTGCGCGGCGGATACTAGCCTGTTCAAGTGTTTCCCGCACTAGATCATCACGAGTAATGAAGTAGTGCTGAATCATGCCAATGGAGACGCCCGCCGCCGAGGACACGTCGCGAAGCCGGATACCGTCGAATCCCCGCTTAGCCAGCAGCCGTTCGGTGACCAATAGTATTTCCTGGCGTTGAAGGGACCCTTGGCGTCCTTGATCTATCGCGACAGGGCTCGTTGCTGGCATCTCTTACCTTCTGTCTCCTGACGACCCTCAGACCATCCTAATCGGTAACTACGGACGTCCGGTGCACTCCGCCGAGAATCATCCGCAACTTGTCCTCCCGAATGCCAACAACACAAAGAGCCAACAGGTCGTGCTGGTCCAAGGATGCGCATGCCTAGAACAATAATCGAATACTATTTCAGGATCAATCTCTGGCGCACCCGGCAGCTCATGCCAGGAGATGAAACTACGGAACTATTGACTGGCCCACGGCACACCAGTACAGTCCAATAATAATGGTTTATTAAGGCTCCGTCCGACTGTTTGCCGACTTGCCGAACCACTTCAGGCCGTCTTGGGCTGAGGCTTCCGGGAAGTCCTACCTTTCGGTCTCTTCGGATGAGTCACAACGGATCGCCAAATCACCGAAACCGGCACCCACCACACCTACTGTGGGTTTCCGGCTTCGCCGCCTCAACCAACAGCTGCCGGCGAAGTCGGGCCACGCACAATATTTTTGAGGAGTTTCTATGTCAGACAAGCGCGTAGTGATAGTTGGGGCCGGCGTCGTCGGCGCTGCACTTGCGGATGAACTGGGAGAGCTTGGCTGGACAAACGTCACGGTGCTGGACAAGGGGGACCTCCCCACACCTGGAGGCTCGTCTTCGCACGCTCCGGGCCTGGTCTTTCAGACTCACGCTTCCAGAGCGATGTCAAAGATGGCCCAGTACACGGCGAACAAGTTCAAATCGCTGACCTACAATGACGAACCCTGCTTCCTACCTGTCGGGGGTCTTGAAGTGGCCGCAACGCCGGAACGCCTGGCCGAACTCCACCGCCGTCATGGCTATGCGGCCGCATGCGGAGTGGAAGCCCGGATAGTGTCGGCAGAGGAATGCCTGCAGATCCAGCCGTTGCTCAATCCCGATGTTGTCCTTGGAGGACTTTCCACCCCTACTGATGGCATCGCAAAGTCAGTCCACGCGGTCAACGCTCAACTCGACCGCGCCCGGAGCCGCGGCGTGCGGATCCTGGACCGCCATGAGGTCCTGGACATTCTCACTGAGGGCGGAAAGGTCACCAGCGTGGTAACGGACCGCGGTGATTTCCCTGCAGACTACGTCGTTTGTTGCGCGGGCATCTGGGGCCAGAAAATCGCAGCCATGGTCGGGCTGCGTCTGCCGATTCTTCCGCTGGCCCACTGCGACGCGATCACCGAGCCCCTCCCCTCCCTCGCAGGTGCCACCGCCGAAGCAACGGGACCGCTTATTCGCCATGGCGACGGAGGAGTGTATTACCGTGAGCGCTTCGACCGGCTGGATATTGGATCCTTCGAGCATCAGCCAATCCCTGTGCACTACAGCGAACTGCTGTCGGTTGACGAAGCAGAAATCATGCCCAGCACGCTTCCGCTCACTCCCGACGACTTCGACGGGGCCTGGAAGGAAACACACCGTCTTTTTCCCGAAACGGCGGATCTTGCCATCACTGAAGGGATGAACGGTGTTTTCGCCTTTACCGCAGATGACTTTCCTCTCGTCGGGGAAGCCCCGCACCTAGAGGGCTTTTGGGTGGCCGAAGCCGTCTGGGTGACCCATTCGGCGGGGGTGGCGCGAGCACTGGCTGAGTGCCTGACGGACGGCTATTCCCGCTCATTCAACCTCAGCGAGTGCGACCTGAACCGCTTTGACAACTACGAGCTCGACGACAGTTACGTCCTTGAGCGGGCCGGCCAGAACTACTTGGACGTCTACGCCATCAAGCACCCGCTGCAGCCCATTGAAGCGCCCCGCAACCTCCGCGTAAGTCCGTTCTACGCTCGGGAAGTCGCCATGGAAGGTGAGTTCGTGCCCGTCCACGGATGGGAGATGCCGCTCTGGTACGGTGCCAATAAGCCGTTGCTGGACACACTGGAGGTCCGCGACCGGAACCCGTGGGCAGCTAAGTACTGGAGCCCGGTCGTTGCGGCCGAGGCCAAAGCCACCCGCGAAAACGTCGCCATGTTCGACATGACGGCGCTGACCCGGCTGGAAGTCAGCGGAGCCGGAGCGGCAGCTTTTCTCGACCGGCTGACCACTAAAACGGTCGACAAGGCGATCGGGTCCGTTACGTACTGCCTCATGCTTGACGAAGGAGGACGGATCCGAAGCGACATCACCGTCGCCCGTTTAGCCGAGGACAAGTATCAGATCGGTGCCAATGGGAAGTTGGACCTCGATTGGATGCACCGCCATCTGGGCACAGACCAATCCGTCGTCATCCGTGACATCACCCCTGAAACCTGCTGCGTAGGAGTCTGGGGCCCGAATGCCCGGGCGCTTGTGTCCAAGTTGACCGACCTGGACCTCAGCTCCGAGAGTTTCCCCTACTTTCAGGCCCGCCAGGGATTCATCGCCGGAGTTCCTGTCACTGCCATCCGGCTGTCGTACGTGGGGGAACTCGGCTGGGAACTTTACACGACAGCGGACTTCGGTCTTCGACTCTGGGATGCGCTCTGGACAGCCGGTGAGGACCTCGGCGTCATTGCCGCCGGACGAGGTGCATTCGCCAGTCTCCGTCTCGAAAAGGGCTACCGCTCCTTCGGAACAGACATGACATTTGAACATGACCCGTTCGAGGCAGGGCTGGGGTTCGCGGTCGCGCTGAAGTCCAGCCGTGATTTCGTCGGTAGGGCCGCCGTCGAAAAGCGGCGCACCAAGGTGGAGCGGAAGCTCGTCCCACTAGTGCTCAACGAACCCGGAGCGGTAGTCGCGGGACGCGAGCCGGTCTACGACGGGGAAACCGCCGTCGGTTACGTGACCAGTGCCGCGTACGGCTACACCATAGACGCAGGAATCGCCTATGCATGGCTGCCGGAAAAATTCTCCGCGCCCGGCACTGACCTGACCATTGGCTACTTCGGCGAAAGGGTTCCCGCTTCAGTGGCCGAGGAACCGCTCTTCGACCCACAGATGACCCGGCTGCGCAGCTAGGCCTCCATGCATGGCTGTCCGCTGAATGACGCGGGCGGTGGAGCTGCTGCTGCTGATACTCACGGTAGCAGCTCCGCCTACTGCACATCATCACCCGAATACCTGCTTGGTCGCAGTTTGAAGGGCCTGGCATTGTCCAGGCTCGCACGTCACCCGTGCCCAGCATGCCCGGCCAGCCCTTTGCGGACGTCCGCCCGGCAGTGAAGATTGTTCTGAAGGTCAGCAACGTCGTGATGAACGTCTCGCCTGTAACGGCCTCGGGCTCCCCTGAACGGTGGACCCGACGCAGTCATCGCGGTGCGCGTTGAACGGATTGAAGCGCTGCCCTCAACGGAAGCAGTTTTTGCCGCCTTTATGCCCAGTCGGCCTCGGCCGTCTGGCTCGATGGTTCGGACGCTCCCGGCCCTGGTTCCGGACAGCATCCCAGGGCTTCGCTGGCCCGTAACCGCTTTACGATCATGGCCGACAACGACGGAGGCTTCGGATGAGCCGTGCGTCATGAGAACGGGACCAGAGAAGTGGTTCATGGGACTGTGACCAGCCGGTTCCCGGGCACTCTTTTCAGCTGGCTCAGGCAGTCTTGGGTCCCAGAGGCGATACAGCTTCCGGACGAATACGATTGCGGCTTCGCTTTGGGCTGGATCGGATACGTCGGATACGAATTGAAGCGCGAAAACGGGCGGCAGTTCATGCTTCGCTTCATCGGTCCCCGACGCTTTTCTGATCTTCGCGCGTCGAGCGGTGGTGATAGATCATCAGGAGCACTGCACTTTCCTTCTCACCATGTCCGGCGGCACCCCTGTCCCGGACTGCGCTTTGTGGCTTGCAACTGCGCGCCAGGCTGTATCCTCCTCAGAGATTGCGGCCAGCCTCCTGCAGCACCATTTAGGCATCCACCCACTTTTGAGGCCCGGGACACTTGCGCCGGCTACATCAAAAGGCCCGGGCGTCCCAAAATCAGATCGCCGAAGGCAATACGTACGAAGTTTGCCTGACGACTTCCCTATCGACACGTCCCGCCGTGGATGCGCTGGCGGTCTACCGGACCCTTTCGGGTGAGGAACCCCGCCCCGTTCTCCCACTTCATCCGGCTGCCGGGTACGGCCATCGCGAGCACGTCACCGGAGAGGTTCCTTAGTATCGGCAGCCAGGGAGGCCGAGAATTGACGGATTGCCGTGTGCTCGGAAGTAGTACCGTGTCGCCGATGTCGACGACGGCAACCTTCCTTGGACGCCCTGGCGTCTGGGGCACGCTCGTGCTCTTCGGGGCAGGTGCCGCCATTCCATCTGCAGCAGCTCAACGCTCACGGGTCCCTGACCGTCCCCCGCCCGAAGATCGACGACTGCCTGCTCGATGCAGAGGAGTGGCGCTGGCGCTCCGAGGAACTCGTCGGCCTGGTCGCCGACGGGACGGTCAAGGTCAACATCGGGCGTTTTCCGCTCGACCATGCTCCCGAAGCCCACCCCGGGCTGGAGACCCTGGCTACGAGCGGAAAATCCTCCTGCTCCCCGCCGACGGCCTCGTAAGCCTTCCACGTCCAGTCGCTCCAAGTGTCCTCAGGGCAGATCTGGGTCCCGGTGCAGGAAATCCCTCTGCAAGAAGCTCCCTCGGCTGCTGGGCCTATTGCGGACGGCCACAGTGCCTGTTGTCAAAGGGCGTAGAGGCGTAGCGTCTATGCAACGGAGTACGGCGGCGTTCGAATGTTCGACACAGAGTCGCAGACCGCCGCCCCGGTCCTGAGCCGTTGAAGGAGTCGGGGATGGCTGGATGGAATGCTGACACGGCTGCGGGGCCCGTGGGGTCCGGCACGGTTACTTTGGTTGAGGGTTCGTCCTTCTGTATTTCCTCCGCGAACGGAGACATCCACCCGGAACATCCACATGGGGTTTTCCATGAAGACACCCGAATCTTGTCGCGCTGGAACCTGGCAATTAATGGGCAACCTCTGGAACCGCTGACGGCATCGATGAAGGAACCGTATCGGGCCCTGATTATTGGCCGCGTTCCCCGCTCCGATGGGTACGCGGACAGCCCTCTGATCGTGGAGCGTCTGCGGGAAGTCGGTGCGGGGATCGTGGAGGAGGTCACCCTCCGGAACTACTCCTCGGACGAAGCCGAATGCGTAGTCACCATCCACGTCGAATCGGACTTCGCGGACCTCTTCGAAGTAAAAGAGGCGCGCGTCCAGCGGTTCTGGAAAGAATCTCGCCACTCAGACGGCAACTCGTTGACCATTACGGCCGTCTGGCAGGACATTCGCAAGGGCGTGGTCGTTAACGCTAACGGCGCCGACGTCACCGCGGAGGCTCTTACCTATCGGGTGGTAGTTCCGCCACACGGGCACTGGAGCACTCTGCTGACCGTAGTCCCCACCGTCGACGGCACAGCACAGGCGGTGTCCTTCATTCGTCCGGCTCGAGGTGAGATGTCACCCAGCGACCGCCGCCGCCAGGAATGGGTCGCGAAGATCCCCAAACTCCATATGGGCAACCGTTCCATCGAGCGCACCCTGCGCCGCAGCTACGACGACCTGGGCGCGCTTCGCATCGAGGACCCGGCCCATCCGGAGCGGATCGTCGTGGCAGCAGGCGCGCCGTGGTTCATGACGCTCTTCGGCCGTGACTCGCTGTGGGCCTCGGAAATGTCACTGCCGGTGGACGCTTCACTGGCACTGGGGACGTTGCAGACCCTGGCCGACCGCCAGGGGAGCGTGGTGGATCCCATGAGCGAGGAGGAACCGGGAAAGATCCTGCATGAGGTCCGGCTCGGCGTCTCCAGCGGCCTGGCGCTGGGCGGCAAATCCGCCTACTACGGCAGCGTCGACGCCACGCCGCAGTTCGTGATGACCTTGGCCTCGGTGAGCCGCTGGGGTTTCGCGAAGGACACCATCGCCGCCCTACTGCCCCATGCGGACCGCGCGCTCGACTGGATCCGGAATTACGGGGACAAGGACGGCGACGGGTTCGTCGAGTATGAGCGCCTCAACGACCATGGGCTCATCAATCAGGGCTGGAAGGACTCCTGGGACGGCATCAACTTCGCCGACGGGACCCTGGCCGAACCTCCTATCGCTCTCTGCGAAGTCCAGGCACTCGTCTACATCGCCTACCTGTCCCGGGCATGGATGGCGTACGACGCGGGCGACGCGCCCTTGGCTGCCCGACTCACCGATGAAGCAGCGCAGCTCAAGAAGCGGTTCAACGAGGAGTTCTGGATGCCTGACCGCGGCTACTTCGCCGTCGCACTTGACGCCAGGAAACGGCAAGTGGATGCATGCGCATCGAACATGGGGCAGTGCCTGTGGCACGGCATTGTCGATGAGGACAAGGTACCGTTAGTGGCCGAACGCCTGATGTCCCCCGAGATGTTCAGCGGCTGGGGCGTGCGCACCCTGGCCAGCGACATGGGCGCCTACAACCCCGCCAGTTATCACAACGGCTCTGTCTGGCCGCATGACAATGCCATCATCGCGGCGGGCCTGTTGCGTTATGGCTTTGTGGAGGAGGCGCAGCGGATCGCCACTGCACTCTTTGAGGCGGCCGATTACACCGAAGGCCGCCTCCCTGAACTCTTCTGCGGATTCAGCCGGGACCAGGTAGCCGAGCCCGTACCCTATCCGACCGCGTGCTCACCGCAGGCATGGGCAGCAACCACACCAATCCAGCTCGTGACCAGCCTGATGCGGTACGACACCGATATTTCCCGCGGCGCATTCTGGATGGATCCCGTAATCCCGGAGTCCTACGGCGCCCTGCACATCACCAATGCGCCCATGGCCGGTGGCCGCATCACCATCGATATCACGGGTTCTGAACCTTCCGTGCAGGGGATGCCCATAGGAATGGTTTTCCACCGCGGACACAAGCCATGGCTGACGGAACTCGTGGAGCAAGCCGGGCTGGGAAATAAGGACTAGATCGACCGCATCCCCCAGCCCGGGCGATCAGCCGCCCAGCCGAGTCATTCCGGGTCGTCCACAGCTTCTGCCGACAGGGTTGACTGGACTCACTTCGCGAAGTACTCGTCCCCTTCGGAAACTGTGGAGGGCGAATACGCGTAGGTAATGGGCTTGGATATGGAAGAGCCGTGGGCGGCGCTGGTCGCGTAGCCGACAACTTCGTCCGTGTAATGGACGGGTTCCTTGTCGATTAGCGTCGACCTGCCGTCCTACAGTGATGCAGCTCAGCCTGGGGCGGAATTTTCTTCCGTTTGGTCTTCAAGGGCGGCTTTGCCCAGAAAACTGTCCTTGGACATCCTCACTGCAAATCCGAGTCCGGCCTCGTACGGGTCGCATTCATGGTCATGCCCCCACCCCAAGGACCATGCACTACATCCACGGCGCCGCCGCCGGCTACCGCGGAGACTATCGCGGGCTCGGAGCCCGGGCCTGGCTCGATCACGGCCGGGCCCGGACCGTCTGCGGTGGCTCACCAGGCAGGATCTAAGGCCGGCAATCACGATATGGATCGAGCGGACCTTCCACCGCAGGCGACGGCAAACACGGCTGGGAAAACTCACGCCCATCGAACATAAGACAATCAACCGGAGCGCGCTCACGGCCGCCTAAGACCCCGAGTCAACCAACAGCGAAAACAAGCTCCGATTCTGCGCGACCAGACCACGCCGTCAGCGGCTGGCCTGGTTCGCAGCGTCCGCAAGGGCGAGAAACCCAGCAAGGACCCTTTGCCACGTCCCGAGTTTGCGCCCCGATATCGTCACACCCCAACACCGGCGGTAGATGGACATATGCGTAGTCCGATCTGTCCGCGGGTTCCGGCGCTGCCCTCGCTCGGCATGTGGTCTCACCTACTGGGCCGCGAATGCTGCCTCAGCTGGCGTTCCAGCCAGCCGGAGCCACGTATTCACCACGGTATCGGGGTTCAAGGAGACGGAATCGATGCCTTCCCCGACCAGCCACTCGGCGAAGTCCTCATGGTCGCTGGGACCCTGGCCGCAGATGCCGACATATTTACCGCGCGACTTGCAGGCCTTGATGGCCATGCTCAGGAGCTTCTTGACGGCGGGGTTGCGCTCATCGAAACCGCCCGATACAACCGCGGAATCGCGGTCCAGGCCAAGGACCAGCTGGGTCAAGTCGTTGGAGCCGATGGAGAATCCGTCGAAGTAGTCCAGGAATTCGTCGGCGAGCAACGCGTTGGACGGAATCTCACACATCATGATCACTTCCAGGCCGTTCTCGCCCCGGGTGAGCCCGTTCTCCGCCAACAGCTCGATGACGCCGCGGGCCTCGTCCAGGGTCCGCACGAACGGAATCATCATCTTGACGTTGGTCAGCCCCATTTCGTTGCGGACGAACGACAAGGCCTCGCACTCGAGGTCGAAGCAGTCCCTGAAGGTGGGGTCCAGGTATCGTGACGCGCCGCGGAAGCCGAGCATCGGGTTCTCTTCGTGCGGCTCGTAGGCCGGTCCGCCAATGAGGTTGGCGTACTCGTTGGACTTGAAGTCGGACATACGCACAATCACCGGCTCCGGCGCGAACGCCGCCGCGATGGTGGACACGCCTTCGGCCAGCCGCTTGATGTAGTAGCCGCGCGGGCTGTCGTAGGCGGCAATCCGCTCCCGGATTTCCGCGGCCACGTCCGCCGGCTGCTCGTCAAGGTTCAGGAGTGCCTTGGGGTGGATGCCGATCTGGCGGTTGATGATGAATTCCAGCCGCGCCAGGCCCACGCCGTGGTTGGGCAGTTGCGCGAAGGTGAACGCCTGCTCCGGGGTACCGACATTCATCATGACCTTGACCGGCGTCTCGGGCAGCTCGGTGACCGCGGTTTCCTCGACGCTGAAGTCCAGGATTCCTTCGTAGATGGTGCCGGTCTCGCCGTCGGCGCAGGAGACAGTCACCTCGAGCCCGTCGGAGAGTGCGCTCGTAGCACTCCCGGTGCCAACGACGGCGGGAATCCCCAGTTCACGCGCGATGATGGCCGCATGGCAGGTGCGTCCGCCGCGGTTGGTCACGATGGCGGAGGCACGCTTCATGATCGGTTCCCAGTCCGGGTCGGTCATGTCGGCGACGAGGACGTCGCCGGTCTTGAAGGCAGCCATCTGGTCGATCGCGGTGAGGACACGGACGCTGCCGGCACCGATGCGCTGGCCGATGGCGCGGCCTTCAGCGAGGACCCGGCCGATTCCGTTGAGGCGGAAACGGCTCAGGCTTCCGGCGGCCCGGCGGGACTGCACGGTCTCCGGACGGGCCTGCAGGATGTACAGGCCGCCGTCGATCCCGTCCTTGCCCCATTCAATGTCCATGGGGCGCCCGTAGTGATTCTCGATAGCGACCGCGTGCCGTGCCAGTTGCTCGACATCGTCGTCGGTAAGGCTGAAACGGGTCCTCAACGAAGCCTCCACCGGCACGAAGTCCACGGTCCGACCGATGTCAGAACTTGTCGTGTAGGTCATCTGGAGGGCCTTCTCCCCCAGTCCACGTTTCAGTATGGCTGGTCGACCCGCCCGCAGCGCGGGTTTGTAAACGTAGAACTCGTCCGGGTTCACAGCCCCTTGGACGACCGCTTCGCCGAGACCATAGGAGGAAGTAACGAATACAGCGTCTTGGAAGCCGGATTCGGTGTCCATAGTGAACATGACGCCGGAGGCGCCGACGTCCGAGCGCACCATGCGCTGGACACCAGCGGAGAGCGCCACCTCGGCATGCTTGAAATTGTGGTGCACGCGGTAAGCGATGGCCCGGTCATTGTAGAGGGATGCGAACACGTCCTTGATCGCGCGCAGGATGTTTTCTACGCCACGGACGTTCAGGAACGTTTCCTGCTGACCGGCGAAGGAGGCATCAGGGAGGTCTTCCGCGGTCGCGCTGGACCGGACGGCCCAAGAGAGGTCCGTAGAGCCGCCATGCTTGTCCACGAGTTCTTTGTACGAGTCCCGGATCTGCACTTCGAAGTCAGGCAAGAAGGGCATATCGCGAATCATGGACCGGATGTCGTGACCAGCAGAAGCAAGTGCCGTCACGTCATCGGTGTCGAGACCAACGAGGCGATCTGCGATCTTTTGGTCCAGACCGGAGGCGGCCAGGAAGTGGCGGTAGGCTTCTGCGGTCGTTGCGAATCCATCCGGTACCTGCACGCCGGCAGAGGTGAGATTCTGAACCATTTCTCCGAGGGAAGCGTTTTTTCCGCCTACACGATCCAAGTCCTTGAGCCCGAGCTCCGAGAACCACAGTATGGTTTTGGTCATTCTTGCTGCTCCTTAGCAGTTGATGGTCTACGGGTGCGCCGCCCCAACGGTTCGGACCGGTCGCTGGCGGAAATTTCCCTAGTGCTTGAGGTTCATCCGTTGCAGGATGGTGGCTGCCATTTCCTCCACAGATACTGTGGCGGAGTTCAGATATGGGATTCTGTGCGAGACGTATAGTTGCTCGGCATTGCGAAGTTCGAATCCGCACTGTCGCAAGGAGGCATATTGAGAACCGCTTCGCCGTTCGGTGCGGATCTGGCTCAGGCGCAGTGGGTTGGAAGAAAGGCCGAAACACTTTGAGACGAAGCGCCTAAGGGGCTTAGGGAGTCCTTCACGTTCGAAGTCCTCGTCGACCAGAGGGAAATTGGCAGCGAAGATGCCGTGTTGCAGCGCCAGATACATGGTGGTCGGTGTCTTTCCGCATCGTGAGGGGGCCACCAGGATGACTTGAGCCTTCTCCAGTGCTCGCAGGCTCTGGCCATCGTCGTGTTCCATAGCGTATTCGACAGCTGCCATCCTGGATCGATACCGCTCCGCGTTCCCAAGTCCGTGTGCCTGCCCAGGCTGCCCACTCGCCTGTGTGCCGAAAGCGTGTTCCAAGAGTTCGACGTGGGCCCCAATAAGGTCCACAATGGTCGCCTTACATGTGGCCAGGATCTGCCGGACATCGCTGCTGACCGCCGTGGAAAAGACTAGGGGTGGCAGACCATGATTGCAGATCTCGTCGATGGATTTCACGACTGACCTCGCCTGTTCGGCTGTGGTGATGAACGGGACCGTAATACGATCAATTTCGTTGGCGGGAAACTGGGTCAACAAGGTGTTGCCGAGAGTCTCGGCAGTAATGCCTGTACTGTCAGAAAGGAAATAAACCTGCCGACGATCGACATTGGTCATGGACAAAGTTCTCCGTTATTGAAGGTCCTCAACAGCTGCCGCAGCAAACCTCTGATGCCCGTTCGTGCGGATGTCTCCGCAATGGCCCGCTTCCCCGCCCACGGCGAACGACCGAGCACTCCCCTGGACGGGGCAAACGCAATGGTTAGGACCGCGGGTCCCGCTTTTGGCTGCGCCGCTGTCAGCGGACTGCAGTCAGGGCGTCGTCGTAAATCCCCAGCGCCTGGCGTACTTCTTCGGGGGTCACGACGGCGGGCGGCACCACGTGCACGCGGTTGTCGGCGATGAAGGGCAACAGTCCGCGAGTCATCAGTTCCGCTTTGAGCTTGCCCATGAACGCGGCGCTGACAGGCGTACGGGTCTGGCGGTCCTCCACGAGTTCGAGGGCCCAGAACACGCCGCGCCCACGGACCTCGCCGATAATCTCGTGCTTGGCAGCGAGCGCTTTCAAACCGGGTTCGAGGTGGTCGCTGCCGATCCGGGCGGCGTTGCCGATGATGTCTTCTTCCTCGAAAGCCTCGATTGAGGCAACGATTGAGGCTGCAGCAAGGGGGTGGCCTGAGTACGTGAGGCCACCCGGGAAGACTCGTTCGTCGAAGGTGGCCGAGATTTCTTCCGAGATGATGACGCCGCCCACCGGGACATAGCCGGAGTTGACGCCCTTGGCGAAGGTGATGAGGTCCGGCTGAACGTTGAATGCATCCAGGGCGAACCAGTCACCGGTACGTCCGAAGCCCGCCATCACCTCATCGAGGATTAGGACGATGCCATGCTGGTCGCAGAGGGCCCTGACACCTTCGAGATACCCGGGCGGCGGGAGCAGGATGCCAGCAGTGCCAGGGACGGTCTCGAGGAGAACCGCGGCAACGGACTGGGGTCCTTCCAATTCGATGGTCCGACGCAAGTGCTGCAGAGCGCGCTCGGCTTCCTGCTCGGGAGTTTCGGCCCAGAACTCGGAGCGGTAGAGGTACGGTCCAAAGACGTGGACGTGCCCGCGGGAGTATTCGTTGGGGATGCGGCGCCAATCTCCGGTGGCCACAATCGCTGCGCCGGTGTTGCCGTGGTAGGAGCGGTATCGGGAGATGACCTTGTCGCGTCCGGTGTGCAGGCGGGCCATGCGGATTGCGTTCTCGTTGGCGTCCGCGCCGCCGTTGGTGAAGAATACCTTGTCCATGTTTGAGGGGGCATGGCACAGGATCTTTGCAGCTGCCAGGGCGCGGGTGTGGTTGGCATGTGAGGGAGCAACCGTGGTGAGGGTGTCCAGCTGATGCTTTATGGCTTCAATGAGCCGGGGGTGCTGGTGGCCGATGTTGGTGTTGACCAACTGGCTGGAGAAGTCCAGATAAGTCCGGCCCTCATGGTCCCACACGGTGCTGCCGGACCCGCCAGCGATGGCCAGCGGCTTCAAGGCCTTCTGTGCAGACCAGGAATGGAAGACATTGGCCGCATCCAATGCAGCAACTTCAGCGTTGGAGATGGGCAACTGGGTATGGGTGGCAGTCAAGGGAGGTCCTTTCGGGTGCAAATGGGGCTCGTCTCCATGATGGACCGAGAGAGACACGAAAAGCCTTCGACATTTGTATAGTAAGCAGAGTAAACATCTACCTTTTCCCAGGAGGGAACCCTGACGTGTCGCTAACGATCAACGCGATCCTCCAGAACAGCTCACTAAACCTCCGATTGGTGGTCCCGGAGAAAGAGAGTCTTGCGCTGGAGGCGTATGTTTCCTGGGTGCACAGCTCAGACCTGGACGACCCCACACCGTTCCTAGATGCGGGCCAATTATTGTTGACGGACGGTACACAGTTTCCTGTGGGTGACGCTCCGGGATCGCTCTACGGCGGGTATGTGGAGAGGCTGGTGAAGCACGGGATCTGTGGCCTGGGATTCGCTACCCAAGTCGTCCATGGCGTTCTGCCGCCAGGCCTGATAGAAGCATGCCGACATTACGGTCTGCCTCTTTTGGAAGTGCCCGACCGCACCCCATTCATTGCCGTCATCCGTTTCGTGGCTGATTGGCTGGCGCGGGAACAGAACGCGAGGTCTGAATGGTCACTTCAAGCGCAGCGGGCCATTGCCCGAGCTGCCCTGCGACCCGACGGTCTGCGGTCAATCCTTGCCGAACTTGAACGGCAACTTCGCGTGTGGGTTGCACTGTTTGACGCCGCCGGAAACCACATCCTAATGCCCAACAACCGTCCGCTGCCATCAGCTCTGGTGCCCGGAGTGACAGCAGCCGTGGAGAAGGCGCTCGACCAAGGAGCGCGATCGGTGACACAAATTTCGATCGATGGCGAGCAAATCACCTTGCAGACGTTGGGTCGTCGCCACCATCTCAGGGGCGTTCTTGTCCTGGGTGCCATCGAGCCCTTGGATCCGGCCCGGACGGACATCATCAACAGTGTCATCGCCTTGGCAAGCCTGGCTCTGGAACAAGCACGTTCGCTGGATACTGCCCGCCGCCACCTGCGTTCCGGTGTCTTTGAGCAGTTGCTTGCGGGGAGCACGGATGTTGCTGACCGAACAGCAAGGCAAGTGTGGGGCCGGCTTCCTTCAGAGCCGGTGGTAGTCACCGTAGCCCAGCCCCTTGGGCAGGGACAGAACCTCCTTGAAGCGCTTGAGCTCTTGTCAGACGATCACCGCGGTGCCATCTTCTACGCCCAGCGCAACGAAAACGTCGTCGTGCTGGCAAGTCCGGAACTGCTGAAGAAAGTGACGGTCCTGATGGAAAGGTATGAAGCTACTGCAGGAACTTCCGCGGCGACATATTTTGCGACGCTGGTCCAGGGACTGAAAGAAGGCGAGCGGTCCCTTCAAAGGGCACTTGAGCTTTCACGTGCAGTGGTTAGCTTCGACGAAATCTCGCAGGGCGGAATGCTGGGCCTCCTTCATGGTCAAGGGGCTGAAGTGGTAGCCAGAAGGCTCATAGAACCGCTTACGCAACATGATCAAGTGGAACAAACACAGCTGCTGCCGACTGTAACCGCTTGGCTTGGGAACAATTGCACGTGGGACCGCACCGCTCGGGAGCTGAGCATTCACCGCCACACGCTCCGGAACCGCATCGATGCCGCTGGCGCCGTACTCGGACTCAACCTGGACAGCCTAAGGGATCGTTTGGAGCTATTCGCTGCCATCGAGTTTCTTGAAGAAGGCAGGCCCCTGTCAGGGCGAGCACTCTCTAGTGACGCTTAAAGCAGGAAGGGCCTCCGGCGCGCGTGAACGCGCCGGAGGCCCGGGCTGGCAAGGACCCCTGCCGGGTCCTTGCCCTCTGTTTGGCTGCCCCTTAGTTCTGGGGGAAGCCGAGGTTGATGCCGCCGTGGCTGGGATCGAGCCAGCGGGAGGTGATGGCCTTTTCGCGGGTGAAGAACTGGAAGCCCTGCAGGCCGTAGGCCTTGGAGCTGCCGAAGATTGAGTCCTTGAATCCGCCGAAGGAGTAGTAGGCGACCGGGACTGGGATGGGGACGTTGATGCCCACCATGCCCACCTCGATCTCGTTCTGGAAGCGGCGGGCTGCGCCGCCGTCGTTGGTGAAGATCGCA
>Ga0105244_10000131_pt1 | contig 76424 bp, 71 predicted proteins | sample KBSM44metaG_FD_80423 | JGI IMG/M metagenome (GOLD analysis project Ga0105244, IMG submission 80423) | Miscanthus rhizosphere microbial communities from Kellogg Biological Station, Michigan, USA - KBS M4-4 metaG | ecosystem: Host-associated > Plants > Roots > Rhizosphere > Soil | place...
CAAAAATCATTGAGGGAGGCAAGGCCGTTTTAAGTGAAAATATAAAACATGAAATGCATGAATCCATGATTGAAATAGAAACAGGAATTTGTCAGAATATTCAGGAAGCCAGAGCAGAATTAACAAATTTAAGGCGTCATCTCATCAATATCGCCCATGAGCAGGGACTTCGTGTTTCCGGAGGAGGCACACACCCTTTTTCACACTGGTCTGATAACAATATCACCCAGGGAGAAAGATATATAAAAATCGTAGATGATATGGGAGATGTAGCCCGTGAAAATCTTATTTTCGGACTGCATGTTCATATTGGAATTCCCAACCGCGAAGAAGGGGTAAGAATTCAGAATGTCATGCGTTATTTTCTTCCTCACGTATATGCACTTTCCACCAATTCACCTTTCTGGATTGGAAGATATACAGGCTTTAAATCTTACAGACAGGAAATTTTTGTAAAATTCCCGAGAACCGGTATCCCGAGTTATTTTAACTCTCTGGCAGAATTCGACAGTTATGTAGATCTTCTGGTAAAAACGGGAACCATCGACAATGCCAAGAAAATCTGGTGGGATTTACGTGTACATCCATTCTATCCAACAATCGAATTCAGAATCTGCGATATGCCTTTAAGAATTGATGAAACCGTATGTCTTGCTGCCATCATGCAGAGTCTCGTTGCTAAAATTTATAAACTTCATCAGCAAAACCTAAGTTTCAGAAGCTATAGAAGATTGCTGCTGAACGAAAATAAATGGCGGGCCTCCAAAAGTGGTATCGAAGCTCATCTGATCGATTTCGGAAAAGAAGAATCCGTTCCTTATCCTCATTTATTGAAAGAACTTTTAGAGTTTATTGATGATGTGGTAGACGATTTGGGATGTCGTCATGAAGTGGAATACGCATGGAAAATTCTTGAAAACGGAACCGGTGCAGACAGGCAGCTTCAGATCTTTAAAGAAACAGGCGATCTTACAAAAGTGGTTGATTATATGATCTCTGAAACGGAGTACGGCATTACCCATGGTGAACCCGCTTCATAATTTTTTGGTAACTTTACAAAAAATATGATGTAATGAAAGATATTCGAATTGCTCTGCTGGACATGAACAATAATCATGTGAACCAAGGTTTTAGAAACATTAAAGAAATTTCTGAATCTTTTCAGCAGAACTCTGAAGAAAATGTTGTGATCAAAACATTTGATGTAAGATTTAAAGATGAAATGCCGGAGATCGGAGATTTTGACATTTTCATTTCTTCGGGCGGACCTGGAAATCCACATCGGGAAGGCCTTGCCTGGGAAGACAGATTTGCTTCTTTTTTAGATGCTGTTCTTGAGCATAACAAATACAATGAAGATAAAAAATATCTTTTCCTGATCTGCCATTCATTCCAGCTGGCAAGTATTCACTGGAAGCTGGGCAATATCTGCAAAAGAAAGTCTTATTCCTTCGGGGTAATGCCTGTTCACAAAACCGATGAAGGCAGAGAAGAGTTTTTATTCAAAAATCTTAAGGATCCTTTTTATGCCGTAGATTCAAGAGCCTATCAGTTTATCGAACCGGATCATCAGCGTTTCGAAGAACTTGGAATGACCATCATAGCGATTGAAAAATTCAGACCTCATATCAATCTTGAAAGAGCCGTAATGGCGGTTCGTTTTTCGGAGGAGATATTCGGAACACAGTTTCACCCCGAAGCCAATCCTGAATCTTTGATTGAAAATCTGAAGGATGAAAAAAACAGAGAAGCCATGATTGAAAACTTCGGAATGGAAAAATATCTTGAAACCATGGACAGAATAGATGATGAAGACAAAATCATTCTGACCAGACATCAAATTCTTCCGAGATTTCTTCAGTTTGCAAAAAAAAACATTTTGAAAAAAGCTGAAACTTTGGCTTAAAAGGCTGGAAGCTGGAAGAAGGATGCAGGAAGTTATTATCTATTAAGGCTACATATTTTAGAACTCATACTATAGATTATCGGCCTCGCAAACTTCCCTCTCCCAGCTCCCATCTTCCAGCTACCTACAACAATCGGGCAGAAATGTTCGATTTTTTAACATCACAAAGAAAAAAAATATGATTCCAAAATACAGAAAACAGTACAATCAGGCGTTTTCGGATGAAAAATACAATCAACTAAAAGGTATATTGGCTGAAAAAGGCGGAATAGAACCTACGTTCAGAGTTTCAGAAAGTCCTATTTTCCTTACTAAAGAGTTTGAAGCAAAACTTATTGATGCCAGCGAAAGTATCATCAGCCAGATTAAAGCAATGCCCGCAGAATTACTTCAAAAAGCCATTCCTGATAACTGCCGGGTTCCCAATGATACGGATCAGCCTCATTTTTTCACAATAGATTTTGGAGTCTGCAAAAGCGAAAACGGAGCAATAGAACCTCAGCTGATAGAGCTTCAGGCATTTCCCTCTTTGTATGCCTTTCAAAAAGTATATGAAGAGACGTACTGCGAGGTCTATCCTTTCCTTTCAGAAATCAAAAATCCGATGTCTCATGAGACATTTAAGAACTATTTGAAAGAACTGATTGTAGGAGATGAAGATCCTGAAAATGTAATTCTCCTTGAAATCTTTCCGGAAAAACAAAAAACTGCGATTGATTTTGCTCTGACAGAAAAATTATTAGGAATTAAAACAGTATGTCTGACGAAAGTGAAGAAAGAAGGACGAAAGCTGTATTACGAAAATAATGGTAAGCTTACTGAAATCAAAAGAATCTATAACCGTGTTATATTTGACGAACTGGACAATATTCCTGATCTTACCCCTGAATTTAATTTCCGGGAGGAAGTAGATGTCAAATGGATCACTCACCCGAATTGGTTCTTTAAAATCTCAAAGTTCCTTTTACCTTTACTTCAGCATCAGTTTGTTCCAAAGAGTTATTTCCTGCATGAATTCCCGGAAAATGAAAACCTTGAAGATTTTGTATTAAAGCCTTTATTTTCGTTCGCTGGAAGTGGTGTTAATTTAAATCCTACAAAAGAAATTACAGACTCTATTCAGGATAAAGAAAACTATATTTTGCAGAGAAAAGTGTACTATGAGCCTATTTTTGAAGATATCAACGGAGATTATTCAAAAGCAGAGATCCGTTTGTTGTATATTTGGCGGGAAAATGATGAACGCCCTATCCTATTGGAAAATCTTGGAAGAATGACTAAAGCCGCCATGGTAAATGTAGATTTCAATAAAAAAGATGCCATCTGGATCGGAAGTTCAAATGCTTTTTTTGGATAAAAACTTATAAAACTAATACTACATGGAAGAAAAGCCAACCGCTTTTGCAGAATTTGAAAATCACAGTTTAACACGAAGAAGAAACCTATTACCCACCTGGATTAAAATTTTCTTATGGATCTTTTTAATCGGAGGCGCACTAGCTGCCATTTTTATGATGGCAGGCTCTCTGATGACTCATATCTCTTTATCGTTATATGGGATGGATGCTAATCATCCTTATTCCATGACAGGGTTTTTGATCTGCACCCTATTCATTTTCAAAGGTATTGTTGCCTATGGACTTTGGTTTGAACAAGACTGGGCAGCACAGGCAGCAATCATTGATGCCATTATAGGAATTGCTATTTGCCTCATTATGATGGCGATTATTCCGTTTGTTAATCCAGCAATCAGCTTTACTCTCAGATTAGAACTCATTCCTTTGTATTTCTATCTTGTGAAAATGCAAAAAATAAAGAAAACCTGGGAAAACTTATAGAAACAAACCTCCGAAATTTCGGGGGTTTATTTTTTATTCCTGAAGACTTTCATCATAATAAAAAATCCCCCAACAATGGAGGACATTAAAAAAACTTGACTTGTACTTTTAGTTTATACAAACGCTGTAAATATACGGAGAGACTGTAGGTATACTCTACGGGAAACCGTAAGGATTAACTTTAATTGTTTGTATAATAGTCATCGCAGATATAGCCTCTGTTTTTAATCAAACAAACTTCGATCTGCTACAGCACAATAGATACAAAAATTGCAATACGTTTTTTGTTCCGTATTGCAATTTTAATAAGTTTTATAAAGATATCTTTACAGGTTTTTATCATCTTCCAGTAATTCCTTGGTCTGGTATTCCTGAACCAGATCAATAGCATTGGAAATAACATCACTTAAAGCCGTGATAAATGTTCCTTCTTCTGCCATTCCAATAGCATGCTTCAAGGCTTCAATTTCTTTAGGAATGATTTCGTAGCTGACATCTCTGCCTGCAGCATTAATTCCATCAATAATCAACCCGTTGATTTCATCTTCGGTTCTTCCGCGAAGATGTTTCTCATTTCGGATGATAATATAATCAAACATTCTTCCCGCAATCTTCCCGCACTCTCTGATATCATTATCTCTTCGGTCTCCAACACCGGATATAATACCAATCTTCTTTGTAGATTCCACATTTTTCAGATAATCTTCAATGGCTTCATATCCTGAAGGATTATGGGCAAAGTCAATCAGTACTTTAAAATTTTTGAATTTAAAAACATTCAGTCTTCCCGGAGTAAGCTGTGCACTTGGAATAAAGGTTCTTAAAGAATTAGAAATATCCTCAATTCCGAATCCGTAAAGATAACTTGCCAAACTAGCGGCCAATACGTTTTCAATCATAAACCGGGCTTTTCCTTCCATCGTAATCGGGAAATCTTTGGCTTTTCCTATTCTGATTTTCCAGTCTCCTTTTTTGATGGTGACAAAACCTTCTTCATACACGCAGGTAATTCTTCCTTCTTTTGCAAATTTTACGATATGAGGATTGTTTTCATCCATACTGAAAATAGCTACACTGGAATCAAGATCATTCACAATCTTCATCGAATATTCATTATCTGCATTCAATACACTCCATCCGCTCTTTTTAACGCTATCCAGTACGACACGTTTTACTTTGGTAAGATCTTTTAAGCTGTGAATATCATTCATCCCCAGATGATCTTCCTCAATATTGGTAAGAACTCCAATATCACATTGCGAAAACCCAAGTCCGGAACGTAAGATTCCTCCTCTGGCAGTCTCCAGAACCGCAAATTCTACTGTAGGATCTTTTAGAATGAATTCTGCAGAAAGCGGCCCTGTTGTATCTCCTTTTGACAACATGGTATTCTGAATATAAATTCCATCCGAAGTGGTAAATCCTACCCTGTAGCCATTACTTTTTACGATATGGGAAATAAGTCTCGTTGTCGTTGTTTTTCCATTGGTCCCCGTTACGGCAATGATCGGAATGGTAAAAGGTTTCCCCTGAGGATACAGCATATCTACCACCGGTGCAGCAACGTTTCTTGGCAACCCTTCACTTGGAGCAAGGTGCATTCTGAATCCAGGGGCTGCATTCACTTCAATAATAGCTCCACCACTTTCCTTCAAAGGCTGTGTAAGGTTCTCCGCCATCACATCAATACCGCAGACATCCAGTCCGATAATTCTGGAAACTCTTTCCGCCATGGTGATATTTTCCGGATGTATCATATCCGTAACATCAATGGAAGTTCCTCCGGTTGAAAGATTGGCTGTGGATTTCAAATAAACCACTTCTCCTCTCTGAGGAATTGTTTCCAGCGTATACTGGAGCTTTTCAAGAAGTTCTAAGGTATCTTTATCCACCTCAATCTCAGTAAGGACATTTTCATGACCATAGCCTCTTCTTGGATCTTTGTTTTCTTTCTCAATCAGTTGCTGAAGATTGAGTTCTCCATCCCCTACAACATGAGCAGGAACTCTTCTTGCAGCAGCCACCATTTTATTGTTAATCACCAGTATACGAAAATCGTAGCCCGTGATATATTTCTCAACAATGACTTTTCTTGAGTATTTCTGAGCATGTTCCATACCTACTTTAGCAGCATCCCAGTCGTTGACATTAATGGAAGAACCTTTTCCATGGTTTCCATCCAAAGGTTTTAAAACAATGGGATACCCAATTTTTTTGATCACAGCGTTTAAGCCATCTTCATCAACTACCAGATCACCTATTGGAACCGGAATGGCAGCATCGTGAAGCATTCTCTTGGTTAATTCTTTATTACAGGCAATATCTACAGCGATAGAACTTGTATTCCCCGTAATAGTAGCCTGAAATCTTTGCTGATTCACTCCATACCCCAGCTGTACCAATGAATTGGTTCCCAATCTGATCCATGGAATTCTTCTGGAAGCAGCTTCCTCCACAATACTTCCGGTAGAAGGACCAAGACGGACGCGCTCCCTGATTTCTTTTAATTTATGGATACATGCATTCAAATCATAATCTTTGCTTTCAATCAGTGCTTCTGCAATCTTTACGGCTTCTTCTGCAGCAAAAATTCCGGCATTTTCTTCAATATAATTAAATACTACATTATATACTCCCGGAGTTTTTGTTTCACGGGTTCTTCCAAACCCGACATCCATTCCTGCCAGGGTCTGTATTTCCAAAGCAATATGCTCAATGACGTGTCCCATCCAGGTTCCCGTTTCCACCCTATGGAAAAAACCTCCTTCCACTCCTTCCGAGCAGCGGTGTGTGATTAATGAGGGTAGTAATTTTTCTATTCTTTCCCGGAATCCCTCAATTTTATTGGTAGGATAATTCTCCATTTCTTCTAAGTCCAACCTCATCTGTATCAGCTTCTTTCTTCTGATGCTCCAGATGTTAGGACCTCTTAGTGCCTGAATCTTTTCGATTTTCATAGTCTATTGGCATTTTAACAGTTAACAATAACTCCTTTCAAAACCAAAGATAATGTAAAACCCTAAACGAAACTATACCACATTTAAAGATTCGTTAAAAAAAAATTAATTTTAATTAACATTTCTAAAACATTAAAAATCAACTAAAGATGGCACGAATTTCGTCAAAGAATGTTAATTATTTTTTAATTTTGCACTATGATGAAACCTGTTGGAAAATTAATCGTTATCGGAGGAGCTGTAAACAAAGGAAGTTTTGCTGAAACCGACTATGATCAGAATATTGAAAAAAACCTTAATTTTTTTGAACGTGGGATCTTAAGAAAGATCATCAACGAATCAAAACTTAAAGAGAACTCTGTGATTGAAATCGTCACCACCGCTTCTCAAATTCCTCAGATCGTAGGCTCTGAATACAAAAAAGCATTTGAGTTTCTGGGGGCAAAAAATGTAAATGTTCTTGACATTCACAACCGGGAAGAAGCTAATTCTGATGCAATGGTAGCAAGAGCCAACGCTGCTGATGTTATGATGTTTACCGGTGGAGACCAGTTGAGATTGACTTCTATTCTTGGAGGAACAAGATTTCACGATACCATTTTATTAAAATATCAGGAACAGGATTTTATTTATTCCGGAACTTCTGCAGGTGCTGCAGCAGCTTCTGAAAATATGATCTACCAGGGAAGTAGTTCTGAAGCCCTTCTAAAAGGAGAAATCAAAACCACTCAGGGATTAGGGTTAATAGATAACGTTATTATTGATACTCACTTTGTACAGCGAGGCAGAATCGGACGTCTTTTCCAGGCAGTAGTGAACAATCCGAGAACATTAGGAATCGGACTGGGAGAAGACACCGGACTTTTCATCCATAATGATGTCATGACAGCTGTAGGTTCCGGCCTTGTTATCTTAGTTGACGGAAGGTTTATCAAAGATACCAACCTTACGAATATCAACCTTGGAGAACCTATTTCTATTGATAACTTAACGGTACATGTGATGTCTATGAATGACCATTATGATCTTACAACAAAGAAACTGACCATTGAAAATTCTCAATTTAATCCAATACCGCAGGATAAATAAATTGATGTAGTCAAAAAATATACTATTAATCATCATAAAAATGGAACTTCGGTTTCATTTTTTTTGTTTAAAGTTTAAGGTTCAATGTTTAATTAGAATTTATAAATTAACTTCGTAAAAGAATATCATTTATCAATCATCATCTATAATTTATGAAAGTAATTATCCACGGAGGATTTTTCTCTGAAAGCGATCAAAGCCACGAAATAAAAACAGCAAAACAGAATTCTTTAAAAGAAATTGCAAAAAAAGCATTTGGCTATCTTAAAACACATTCGGCTTTTGATACCGTTGCCTATGCCGTTTCATTACTGGAAGATGATCCGTTATACAATGCAGGCATCGGTTCTCAGATCCAGAGTGATGGCGTTATTCGTATGAGTGCTGCCATTATGAACGGAAATACTCAGAGACTAAGTGGTGTGATTAATATTCAAAATGTACAGAACCCTATTTTTGTAGCTAAAGATCTTATCAATGAAGACGACAGGGTTTTAGGAGGAAATGGTGCTAAAATTTATGCTACTGAAAATGGTTTTGAAAATTTTTCTACAGAAATTCCTCAAAGAAGAAAAGAATACGAAGCTAAACTTGCCAATGGTGGCAAAGGAACTGTAGGTTGTGTAGCAATTGATCAGGAAGGAAAACTTGCTGTGGCCACCTCTACGGGAGGAAAAGGTTTTGAAATTCCTGGAAGGATTTCAGACTCTGCCACTGTGGCCGGGAATTATGCCAATGCTGTATGTGCCGTGAGCTGTACAGGCGTTGGTGAAGATATTGTCAGCAATGCTACTGCAGCAAAAATTGTAACAAGAGTTACAGATGGGATGAATCTTCAACAGGCCTTCAGCAAGACATTTGATGAACTTAAAACTATTGATGGATTCGCAGGTGCCATTGCTATTGATAAAGAGGGAAATGTTTATCATCAGGACTCCTATCCTACTATGGTTTTCGCCAGTTTTGACGGTGAAAATTTCGAAGTCTTCTCTTAAATTTAACATTTTTTTATAGGTCAATTTATTTTTTTGGCACGTATTTTACATTATTCATAACAACAAATTTTAATATTAATACATAAAAAAATAGAAATCATGGGAAACAAAGCAAAAGGATTATTAGCTTTATTAGGTTTAGGTGCATTAGCTTATTGGAAATATAAGAATTCAAGCCCTGAAGATCAACAAGCTGTAAAAGATAAAATCAATACTGCAAAAGACAATCTTAATAAATGGGGAAATGACCTTAAAAGCAAAGCCAATGATGTTGCTTCCCAAGTTCAGAATAAAGTGGACGAAGCGAAAACAAAGGCTGAAGATTCTCTTAGCTAACCAACATAGAGCAGTTTTTTTTAACATTCATATATAGGAAAAAGTCATCGTAGTTTTAATTACGATGACTTTTTATTTTAAATAACAATCAAGATTTTATTTTTTCTCTGCTGCCAGCGCAAATACCAACGGAATTTTATTTCCAAACTGTGGAATTCTCCATTTCCCCTTCTCAAATTCTTCTACATGTCTGAAACAAGCATATGGAGACCAGTCAAATTCTCTGAAAGTACTCAATTGTAGATCTTTTTCAATCAAATTATTGAGAACTTCAGATAAAGAATGGTTCCACATGACATATTCCTGAACAATAGGTGCAGACTGATCTGCATACGTTCCTTCATATGTTTCTACTATAGGTTTTTCATTAAAATAGTTGTAGGCAACTTTTGTAAAGTCATCGTCAAACATCCAGACCACAGGGTGAAACTCTGCCATAATGAACTTTCCTCCCGACTTTAGAAAATGATCGATAATACCGGCCCACTTTTCTAAGTCAGGAAGCCATCCTATCGTACCATAACTTGTGTAAACGATATCAAATTTCTGATCCAGAATATCAGGCAAATTATACACATCCGAACAGATAAACGCTGTGTCTGTTTTACATTGCCGTGCCAGATCTCTGGCTGTATCAATTGCTTTATCAGAAAGGTCTATTCCCGTAACCTTAGCTCCCATTCTTGAAAGAGAAATAGAGTCCTGACCAAAATGACATTGAAGATGCAGAATACTTTTCCCTTTTATATCTCCAAGAAGATCCAGTTCTATTGAGTTCAGAGAAGTTCTTCCTTTTAAAAACTCATCTACAAAGTAGAAATCCGATTTCAGGTGTGGTTCTACTTTTGCATTCCAAGATTTTTTATTAATTTCTAAGTAATTTTCCATGATTTTAGTTTAAAATAATATAAGTTCAGCCGGCAAATTTTCATTATCCAGCATATCGTGATTATAGTTTCTTCATCAATTTTTTCTTTTGCTCCAGAAATTCTTCTTCACTTAAAACTCCGGATTCTTTTAATCTTCCAAGCTGTTCGAGTTGGTCTAAAACACTGGGCTCCGATTTGATTTGAAAGGATTTTTCAGGTTGAGACATGAAATCCCTTACTTTTTCACAAAACAGCTCAGCATGGTACTTTCCTACTCCATCAATTTCTACAATATCATCGGTAACCTGAATATCTATGGAAGCCAGTAAAAATGCAGTTTCATATTGTATAGAGCTTATCTTGCTGTAAGAAAAATCCTCAACTTTCAATCCATACATGAATTCTTTATCTACAAAAATCAGCCTTCTGTCTGTAGCAACTAAAATGATATGATGATTGTTCAGTTTATTTCTGCCTTCTACGAGGTATACAATTCTTTCGTCTGGTGAAAGGATATCCGGCAATTCATGAATTTCTTTTCGGGCAAATATAGTAGGACTGATATCCAGGCTTTTAAGTTCATCTCTTATTTCGTCAAGTCTTGATCTTTCGCTCATAGCTTTAGTTTATGGATCTAAATTACTATTTATTAATTTGATTCAATAAAAAATTATTCCTCTGAAGGAATCACAACAGAAGTATGGAGGCAATACATCTTCCAGCCTAAAGTTTCATACAATAGTTTTCCTTCTTCTGTAGCCACTAAAAGGTTATTTGAAAAGCCCTTTGACAAAGCGATCTTCTCCAGTTCTTTCAATAAGAAACTAGCGAGTCCTTTCCTTTGATGATTTTTTTCAGTGATAATCCTGTCATAAACAGCAACATCATCTATAAGAGAAACACGGCCTATAGAAGCCTGCTCACCATTTTCTGCTACAACTCGGACAACAAAAGTAGTATTGTACTCAGAAAATTCTAAATGATAGCCTTCTGCAAGACTAATTTCCGGAAAATTCATTGGCTGAAAACAGGTCATCAGATATCCTTGTGGCTGTAATTTCCATCTTGCAGGTATTTTTCCTGTAAATTCATCGGGAGACGTTGATATTTTCAGATAAACCCACGGCTCATCAATAGAGTTTGCAAGTTCGAAAAAATCATCATTAAGTTCAGGAAATACAAAACGTTCTTTTTGTTTTTCATCTCCTACGAACACTCTAAATCCGGATTTATAGGGAACAGGAAAAGATACTTCTCTTGAAAGACACCATCCTTTAAGCCATTTTTCTACTATTTTTGACAATACTTTATCTTTCATGATTGGGTGTTAAAAGTTTTATTGTAATTGTTTCAGCAATTTCTTTTTTTGCTCTGCAAATTCTGCATCAGTCAAAATTCCGTTTTCTCTCAGTTTTCCTAATTTCTCAAGTTGATTAAAAATGTCTTCTGATGAAACCGGAATATTTTTGTTTACAGAACCAATTTGTTTTGAAGACTGTTCCCGAGGACTATTATAAATAGCTTTTATCCTGTCGTAGAATTTCTCAGCATCCTCTTTATCCATGAAACATTCAAACTCTACCATTCTTTCATCAAGATGTAATTTGATAATAGGCGATCTGGAATCTGTTACAAAACTTACAGCCTTAATACTTTCGTTTGGATAATCATTGATTTTTGCTGCCCCAAACATTCCTTTTGAAACAGATATCATTCTTTTGGGTGTTGCTACCAATACTCCTGCGGCCAATGTATTAACGAACTGAGCATCCGTGATCGCAATGATTTGTTCTTCTTCGGAGATCAGATAAGGAAGTTCTTTTATTTCTCCTTTGGTGAAGATGGAAAGGTTAGCATTCAACATTTCCAGTTCACTCTTTATTTTCTGATGTCTTCGTTTATAAACCTCTTTTGAGATTTGATGGGAGCCAAAATCTATAGCTGCGGGAAGATTCTGTTCTGCAATTACCACGGCCGGAACTGCTTCAGGTTTGTCTGCACTCAGCATTTTATTAATATCATCAATGCTGAATTTATTAAGATTGTACAGCAATTCATCATTGATATCACTTACTTTATTTAAACATTTATTGCATAAAACATTGCCGTCTGAAAGTATATTAGCTCCCAAAAGTGTATCCATAGATGTCAATTCTGCGTTACACAATGCACAATTATTGTTCATTTCTTTTTTACTCAAAAGTATTTAAATCTTCTCACCAATCAAAAAAAAACAACCACTGAAAATATTTCCAGTGGTTGTTTTTTTGATTGATATACTTTAGAATAAATCTGCTTTATTATTCTCCTAAGAATTCCTCTAAAGAAACAGTTTTCTGTTCCCCTGCCTCAAGGTCTTTATAGGTAACCGTATTATTTTTAATTTCTTCTTCACCCAAGAAGACAAGATTCTTTATGCCTTTCTTTTCTGCATAGGTAAACTGCTTATTAATCTTTGAATTTTCAGGATACAGTTCTGCAGAAATACCTTTTGCTCTTAGTTGTATGATCAGCTTTAAAGCTTCTGTTACTCCTTCTCCACCGAAGTTTGCAAAAAGATATTCTATTTTAGCAGAAGCCTCTTCAGGAAACAGGTTCAATTCTTCCATCACCAGATAAATTCTGTCTAAACCAAATGAAATTCCTATTCCCGGAATGTTTTTCACCCCAAAAACTTCAGTCAGATTATCATATCTGCCACCTCCTCCAATGGAACCCATGGCAACTTCATCTGCCTTCACTTCGAAGATAGCTCCGGTATAATAATCTAATCCTCTCGCCAGAGTAATATTGAATACCAGGTTCTGAATATCAACACCAAGATTCAGAGATTGGGTAAGAACATATTCAAGTTCTTCTACTCCTTTCAGTCCGATTTCGTTTCCTGCAAATTTCTCTTTCAGTTGAAGGAGGTTTTCCAATGCATCATCAGACTGGCTGAACAAGAAGTCTAATTTTTCAATAGATTCCTGAGAGATTTCTCTTTCCAGTAGTTCTTTAACAACTCCGTCTTTACCAATTTTATCCAGTTTATCCAATGCTACAGTAAAGTCAATCAGCTTATCTGTGATTCCTGCATATTCTGCCAATCCGGAAAGAATCTTTCTGTTGTTCATATGAATCGTTACAGGAACTTTTAGATCTGCAAATGATTTCAAATACAACTGAACCAATTCTACCTCCTGTAGTAAACTTTCACTTCCTACAACATCGGCATCGCACTGATAAAATTCTCTGAATCTTCCTTTCTGAGGTCTGTCTGCCCTCCAAACCGGCTGGATTTGAGAACGTTTGAATGGAAATGTCAGTTTCCCATGATTCATTGCCACGAATCTTGCAAAAGGTACAGTAAGATCATAACGAAGAGCTTTATCTGTAAGACTTTCCGCGCTGAAAGGTTTTTCTAATGCTCTTTGAAAATCATGAAGCATCTGATTCTTTTTCTCTTCTTTTGCTTCGTTGATACTTGAATTTAAAATTTTAAAAATCAAGCGGTCACCCTCTTCTCCGTATTTTCCTGTCAGTGTAGACAGATTTTCAAAACTTGGAGTTTCCAGTGGCTGAAACCCGAATAATTCGAAATTATTCTGTAAAATATTGATGATATATTTTCTTCTGGAAACTTCCTGTGCCGTAAAATCTCTCGTCCCTTTTGCTAAACTTGGCTTCATTTCTTATATGTCATTTTGATAAATGCAAAAGTACGGAATTGCATGGACTTTACACAGCATAAAAGCTGAAGAAACAATCTTCCCCAGCTTTTTGCTGTTGTGTAATCAATTATTCTGAAAAATCATACACTTTCAAGGATTTCAAGAATTTCTTCACCATAGTTTTCTATCTTATGTTTTCCAAACCCTTTGATTTCGAGTAATTCCTCTTTCCTGGCAGGTTTATATTTGGCTACAGATAGCAGCTCTTTATTGCTGGCGATGAAATAAGTGGGAAGATTCTGCTCCCGGGCTTTTTCTGATCGCCAGAGTTTCAGTGCATCCAGTATCTTTTCTTCATCTGTATTCAGTAAATCATTCTCTGCAGAATATTTGACTGTCTTTGGTTCTTTTACCGTATTTTTTGCAGGCTTTGCATCTTCAAAATACAATATTACAGACCAATACCGTTCTTCACTTACAAAAGCTGTTTCCACTTTCATAATCTCGTTGACTTCCAGAAAATCATCCAGCATTTTCTGGTCTTTGTAGAGAAACTCTTCAGGAAGCCTGATTTTAAAAACTTTTACTTTCATCATTTGTGTTTTTAGAATTATTTACCGCCTAATAACAGGATCTCGTCTACACGAATTTCTGTGACATACCGCTTCACTCCGTCTTTATCATCATATGATCTGTAGGTAAGCTTTCCTTCGATGGCAATTTCTTTTCCTTTGGGAACATATTTTTCAAAAATTTCTGCTGTTTTCCCAAATGCAATAAGATTGTGCCATTGGGTTTCCTCTACCTTTTCTCCTTTGGCATTCGTGTAATGATCACTGGTAGCTAAGGATACACTGGCTTTTACATTTCCGTTATCGAAGTTTACCATTTCAACTTCTTTTCCTGTGTAACCAATTAAGGTTACTTTGTTTCTTAGTGACATAATTTTTAGATTTTAAAGATTAATAATTCAGATCAGAGACGTTCACTGTTTTCTCAAATCTCTGTTGCAAAGATTGTGATGTTACCCAATCACAGTCGGTTATAAACTATTTAAATCCGTTTGTAGTCGTTTGTAAACGGATAAAGAAATAAATAGAATTCTGTGTAAAACAATATTTATAAAGATTTAAAAGCGTTAATTATCACTTTTAAAGTAAAAATTAAATAATGAAAAGCCCTATCACAAAATAAAATTCTTCTTTTAAAAAACATTGAAAAATAGGTGTATTACAAGGATTTTTTTTGTCTTTAATTTAATTTTTTTTTGCAAATTTGTAAAAATGTCTGATATGCAAAAAGAAAAACTTCGTACAGTAAGAAAGATGAAAGGTTTCACTCAGCAGCAAATGGCTGAAGTGATCCCTACCGATGTCTCCAACTATAGCAGAAAAGAAAGCGGTGCTGTATCTATAACACAGACAGAATGGGACAAACTTGCCCAATATTTAGAGGTTCCTGTTGAAGAAATCTACGAAGAAGAGGAAGCAAAATTCATCTTCGAGAATCCTGTATTTAATGATAGCCCAGGTTCAAACGTCGGTAATATCACCGCCAATAATGTTGGAAATATTACTAATGAATTAAGCATAGAGATTATTAAAACGATGCAGGAATATATAGGTCTGCTAAAAGAAGAAATCGAAAGACTTAAAAAATAACAGTATAAAAGTTAATTACTAAAAAAACTATCAACAGAGTTTTTTAATCTCTCTTTTTACAGTAAACAAGATAAAAAAGCGCTCAGCAAAATTGCTGAGCGCTTCCTACTTAATCATGCAACTAAAAATAAAAATTGAAATTTATATTTTTCACATTCAACAATGCTTTTTGCCTCTGTTCCGATACTAATCAGCCGGTTAAACTGAAGGCCTGCTTTTTCAATGATCATTTATAATCCGGTATAAGTTTTTTTCATGGGATTCTGTTTCTTCAGCAAGTTTGGATATCGTCTTTGGACCAGAAGCCAGCAAATCTGCAATATTGAGTTCAGCTGCTGTTTTTACGCATCCGGTTAGCCATAAACCACCTAATATTTCAAACATTTTAAAAGTAAATTCTGGTTTAACGGGTTGTTTTTCCATGGTAAGCATTTTAATAGAGTATTTGATTGACTTTATTGGGCATACAATGATATGTACATCATGAAAACAAGAACAAACCCGATAAGTTTGTTCTTGTGTGACATGTGTCAAGTTGAAAATAAGCTTTAGTAATGAGATTAATCTTTGGCTTGGGAAATCCTTGTTATACTATCAATAGTAGCATCCAATGTGGTATCAGACTTTATTTTAATAAGATACCCGCTACCTATAGATAAAGGATCAGCAACACTTACCAGGTAAAATACCAGATTTCCGGATGTTACCCCATTGGGAGCAACTGCAGTCTGATCAATGGAAAATGTTGAAGGAGGGAGTGGATTGGAAAGATTGACCGTCACAAAGGCTACAGAACCATTATTCTTATTGGAATAACTGACAATGACTCTCCACATATGAACCTGCCCGGCAATAGGGTTTTCCAAAAAATGTCCTGTAGTAGGATTGTATATATCTCCGGGCACAGGACTGATAATATTTTCCGGCCATGTGGTTGTGGGAGGAGCAGCAAAGTCTGTGACAATATTCATCGGTGTTTGGTAAACAATATTTTGATAAGTCATTAACGGGACACCTCCGGAAGATTTAAATGCAAATGTGGGTTTCACTCCTGCTCCGCTATTCAGCTTAACAACTCCTTCATTGGCCGTTGTTAATGTCTGCGAAGAAATGACGGTACTCCAAACGGTTCCGTTATAATACCTTAGGGTCTTATTGGTGGAATCATAGATAATCATTCCTGCCGTGGGTGCTGGTACATTGGCTGGCGGGTTCGCATTTCTGGAGAGTACAACGGCTGAATTAGCTGAGGTAACATCTAGAACTCCTTGTGGAGAAGTCGTATTAATCCCAACCTGTCCAAATACAAATGAGGAAAACAGAATACTGATCAATAAATTGGATTTTTTCATGGTTTGTTTTTTTGAATCTTTATCTCAAAATTACAAAAAAACACAATACAGTGAAATAAAAATCGTATTTATTTACTGAAAATAAGACAGTTATATAAACAATAAAATTTTATGAATAAAAAAATAATGAAAAATGTCGACAAATACTAAATTTTTCAAAACAAAGAGAATTAAACAGAATTTCTTTTTATAATATTAATTTTTTAATCAATGAATCTTCTTCTATTGAAAAAACACAATATTTAAACAAAACTTTCCAGAATGAGTTTATTTTCAGATAATACATGAATAATTTATTATGTTTCAGGGCTAAATAATCATTTCATTCTAAGAATAGATTTATTCCAATAAAATGATCTCCTTCTCTCGCAGCTATCCATTTACAAACGGATAATTCCGTATCTTTGTGAAAATTCATCTATGAAAAGGAACATCAATATTTTTGAGTTTCCTCTCAATTTGGGACTTACAAAGAAAGAACATGAGACAGAACCCGGAGTTCGAAAACTTCCGGATTGGCTCAGAAAATTTGATTTTCATAGCAGAATTAATCCTAGTGCCGTTTTTAGACTGGAAGCTCCGGCGTATTCTATGGACTTTGATCAAGAATCAAAAGTCAGAAATGCAGACCAGATTATTGAGTATGCTAAACAGCAGGCCGACTGTATTCTCCGCAATTATGAAAAGAATACATTTAATATTATTCTTGGAGGCGACTGCAGTATTCTCATAGGAAATGCTGTAGCTCTGAAAAAGCTGGGAAATTTCGGACTATTTTATCTTGACGGACACACCGATTTTATCCCACCCGAACTGTCTGAAACCGGAGGCGCAGCAGGAATGGATCTCGCAATCATTACCGGCACCGGACACGAAAAGCTAACCCATATTAATGGTTTAAAACCCTATCTATCTGAAGAAAATATTTTCTGTTGTGGCAATGCGGAAACAGATGATGAAGAATATGTTACCCAAATTATCAATTCAGGTATTCATTATTTTGATCTTTATCAACTCAGAGAAAATGGTTTCAGGAAAACCGCTGAAGATTTTCTGAAAATGGTGAATGATAAAGGGTTGGATGGATTTTTCATTCATTTTGATGTTGATATCCTGAAAGATGAGATTATGCCTGCCGTAGACAGCAGAATGGAAGACGGAATCAGTTATGATGATCTCAGGGAAATGTTGAATCCTTTATTGGAAGATCCATTGTGCTTTGGAATAGAGATTACCATTTTGGATCCTGATTATGATGAAAACGGAACGTATACCCGTCCATTTGTAGAAAATTTAATTCAAATTATAAAAAATAAAGAAGAATAAATGAAGAAGACTATCAAAAGAACATTCAGAGTTTCAAAATATGTGATCTACAAAGAAACGCTTGTTGATTACAAGGAGCATTTCTGGTCATTTCTGGGAGCCTTTTTTGGAATTGGGATCATTGCATTTATCCAATCCCACACTTTGACAGAAACTGAAAATATCTTCCTGATCGGTTCTTTTGGAGCATCAAGTGTTCTTATTTATGGGGCCATCCAGAGTCCTCTGGCTCAACCCAGAAATCTTATAGGCGGACATGTTCTGTCAGCATTGGTAGGGGTCACCGTTTATCAGTTTGTACCGGATATCATCTGGCTTTCCGCTCCTTTGGCGGTAGCATTTTCCATTGTACTGATGCAGTATACAAAGACTTTGCATCCACCAGGCGGAGCTACAGCCCTGATTGCGGTAAGTTCTACAGGAAAAATTCCGGAACTGGGATATTGGTACGTTCTCTCCCCTGTTCTTTCAGGATGCATCATCCTGCTTCTTGTAGCCCTGTTTTTTAATAACATTACCCCAAACAGAAGCTACCCTAACCACAGCATGTTCAAAAAACTGTTGAAAAAAAGACACACCCATCATTTAAAATAAAAATCATGAATTGCCTGGAATGTGGCGAGAAAATCATCGGAAGATCAGATAAAAAATTCTGCAACGATGCCTGCCGGAACGCCTACAACAATAAGCAGAATAAGGATTCTAACAATTTAATGCGGAATGTTAATAACAAACTCCGTAAGAATTACCGCATCCTGATGGAAATCAATACCGATGGTAAAACAAAAGTTTTAAAATCCAAACTGGATGGCTTAGGTTTTGATTTCGATTATTTTACCAATCTGAAAGTTTATAAAAACGGCTCTGAATACAAGTTTATTTATGATTACGGATATAAACTTCTGGAAGATGACTTTATACTGATTGTAAAAAATCAGGCATAACCCACACCCCACAAGTATAATATTATGAAAGAAGTTGTTCTCATCACCGGAGCCAGTGGCATGATCGCTAAAGAGCTGGCAAAAAAAATAGGTAAGGAATACGAGATTAGGCTTCTGACCCGAAAAAAAGTGCATGACTATGAGTATGAATGGGACCTCACAAAAGGAATAATTGATGAAACCGCTTTGGAAAATGTTTCTCACATCATTCATCTTGCAGGTGCCAATATTTCAGAAAAACGCTGGACTCCCGAAAGAAAAAAAGAATTGATCTCCAGCCGAATTGATTCCGCAGAATTACTCCGAACGGCTTTAAGAAAGAATAAGATAAAGCTTAAGTCTTTTATTTCAGCTTCAGGAATCAATTTTTATGGTACAGAAACTTCAGAAAAGATTTATTCAGAAAATGATCCTCCAGGTAATGACTTTCTCAGTGAAGTGGTCGTTTTATGGGAAAGAGCAGCTGATGACTTTAAAGAACAGGATCTGGCAGAAAGGGTGGTCAAAATACGAACTGCCGTTGTTCTTTCTGAAAAAGACGGCGCTTTAAAAAAAATGGTACCTCCTATTCAATATGGTATCGGATCTCCGCTGGGAAGTGGCCAGCAATATATGCCATGGGTTCATATTGAAGACATTTGTTCTATTTATGAATTTGCTTTAAAAAATCCTGAAATGGACGGAGCGTATAATGCTGTATCTCCACAACATGCCACCAATAGAGAACTGACAAAAAAAATTGCCCAGGTACTTGAAAAACCTTTGTTCATGCCTAATGTTCCGGGATTTGTCCTGAAATTGTTGTTCGGAGAGCTTGCTACTGCTATTCTGGAAGGTTCCAGAGCTTCTTCGAAGAAACTTCAGGATGCAGGTTTCCACTTCAAATTTCCGGATCTGGAGAATGCTTTAAAGGATTTATTAAAGAAGCAGCCGTACAAAAGATAGAACCCTTTAATTAAAAAATATTTTAACACCCATTGATTATAACACAGAAAATATTCTAATGAAAAACCCCAATATTACCCTATTAAACACAGAAATTCTTTCAGATAACTGGTATATTTTAAACAAAGTCACTTATTCAGTATCGAAAAAAGACGGAACCACAGAAACTCAAAGCAGAGAAGCCTACGACCGAGGAAACGGAGCCGTTATCCTTCTTTATAATACAGCCTTAAACACGGTTATTCTCACCAGACAATTCAGATTACCCACATACATCAATGGAAATTCTACAGGCATGCTTATTGAGGCCTGCGCCGGACTGCTGGATAATGATAATCCGGAAGATTGTATAAAACGGGAAACTGAAGAAGAAACCGGATATAAGATTTCCCGCGTTGAAAAGATATTTGAAGCGTATATGTCTCCTGGATCTGTAACGGAAATTCTTTATTTCTTCATTGCAGAATATTCTCATGAAATGAAAATCAATGACGGAGGTGGATTGGAAGAAGAAGGTGAAAATATAGAAGTTCTGGAATTATCGTTTGAAGAAAGTCTGAAAATGATTGATGCAGGAGAAATTAAAGATGCAAAAACAATCATGCTTTTACAGCACTTACGAATCAAAGGAATCATGTAGACATCAATGATGATTGATAAATGATGAGTAAAATATTATTCATAACTTCTAATTTATAATTAAATAAAAATGCTTCAAGATCATATTACAGTTCAGAACCGTTATAAAGACTTTATCAGGAAAATCAGCGAAACGGAAGTAGTGTTTGCATTAAAAGATGATAAAGGATATGCAACCTCCTACTCTAACGAGGCAGAATACGAAGATGGTGAAGAAGTACAGATTATCTGTTTCTGGTCTGATGCTGCAAGAGCAAAATCATGCATAGAAAACGAATGGAATCAGTATGAACCTTCTCCTGTTCCTCTTAATGAATTTGTAGAAAACTGGTGCCTGGGTATGAATAGTGACGGATTATTAGTGGGAACTAATTTTGACAGCAATCTGTTGGGTTATGAAGCTGAACCTTTGGAAATTATCCTTGACATTATTGAAGAACTTAAAGCTTCAGAAAAATCATTGGAACTGAGAAAGTTTAAAGACATGGAAGATCTGGAAAAACAGATCAGAGAAGTATGGGAAGAGTAATCGTTGATATAAAATGAAGGTTTTGGGAAAAAAGATCATTAAAATAACCGCTTTATTTTTAGTTCTTCTTTTCAGTATTTTAATGCTGAAAACTATTTCCCAGTACACTTCTCTTGAAAAAAATATCGGGTTTCTTGCCTTTAAGCAAAAGGTTGTAAATAATCCGTACTGGATGGCTTTTTTCTATATTCATATCTTTTCCATAACGCTTTGTCTTCTGGCCGGTCTTACGCAGTTTTCAAGTCGGTTTTTGGATGAAAACAGAGATCTTCATAAGATTATTGGGAAAATATATGTTTACAATATTCTGATCATTAATGTTCCGGCATGTTTTGTACTTGGACTTTTTTCCAATGGAGGAATAATCGGAATTACAGGATTTCTGATACAGGATGTGCTCTGGGCATATTTCACCATTGCTGCCGTACTTTTTATCAAAAAGGGGAATATCAGTAAGCATAGAACGTATATGGTTTTAAGCTATGCCGTAACCACCACAGCTATTACTTTCAGAATCGTTAAGAATCTGTTTTATAATGAAACCCGCCATGATTACGAGCTTTTTTATGGATTGAATGTCTGGGCAGCCCTTTTTATCAACCTTTTGATGGCTTACTTAATTCTCAGAAAAGATTTACTGCTACCTGGAAAAATCAACATTGGAAAAGAAAATATACAAGCTAAGAAAAGAAATCAGAAAAAATGAGGCGATAAATATTAAGGTATTAAAAAGTACCGCATATTTATTATTCCTGGTCCATTTACCAAAAAAGCGCATAATCAGATAAGAAATACCTCCAAAAAGAGCGATAATAAAAAGAAGGAAAAAATAATATATCATGGTTTCGTGTTAATTCATGTAAATCTATCATTTTAAATCTAAAAAAACAATCCATAACGGGATCACAGCTTTATAAACAGCCTTAATTCTGATGAAAATTGTTGTTAATCATTAATTTATGAAAATAAAGAACCTTGACCACCTTGTCTTAACAGTGGCAGATATTGATAAAACTATAGAATTTTATACGCATGTTATGGGATTTGAAGTGGTTGTTTTTGGGAATGACAGAAAAGCACTCATCTTTGGAAATCAAAAAATTAATCTGCATCAGAAAGGTCATGAATTTGAGCCTAAAGCAGAGCTGCCAACCTGTGGTTCTGCTGATCTTTGCTTTATTGCAGAGACCGATATTCATGAGGTGATGGAAGAGCTAAAGCAGAAAAATGTAAACATCATTGAAGGGATTGTAGAGAGAACCGGAGCTGCAGGCAAAATCAAATCGGTTTATTTCCGTGATCCGGATCAGAATCTTATTGAAGTAAGCAATTATTATTAATAAAAACACCTCTATATCAGCTTTTTACTATTCAATTTTCAGGATTTAACGGATTAAGATTTTTAAAATATAAAGGCAGCAGTATAAAATCCATATAAAATTTGCAAAAACCATTGAGAAAATCTATTTAATCCTTTATATTTTGAATTTAAAGCCTTAATTTTGCATAGAAATTCAGAAAATTCGGATTCTTTCAACAATTTATGTGCATGAAAAAAATGATGATTGGGCTTGCTTTGGCCTTATCCATTACAATCTGGGGGCAAAAAACTCCTGCAAAAGCAAATAACCTGACTCCTTACAGCTATCAGACTTTTAATTGTGACAATAAGGGGTATTTTGATTCGGCTAAATATAAAAAAGAAGAAATAGACGGAATTAATAAACTTTTGTATCAGTTCAATGGCGTTGTATTTGACACCCAGCCAGTTTTTAAAATTGCCCAGCTTGAAGAAATCCGTAAAAACAGAGAAACTTATCTACAGGAGCTTGAAAAGCAGTATGAAGAAAAGAAAAAGGAATTATACAGCCTTAAAGTAATTGATCTTCCCAAATGGAAAAAATTAATGGAAGAAACCATTGATTCTTTTGAGAATGAATACCAGCTTAATAAAGAAGAAATCCTTGCTTATTCTGATCCTTCTACGCTAAGAAACAGTAAATATTACACTACCTGCAGAGAACAGATTGATGCAATATCCTCTCCCGACAGAGAAAAAATGTTTGCTGCATGGAGAAACTATACGGAGCTTAAAAGCAGAAATAATGCAGATCCAAAAGGAGTAATGGCAAGATTTGATGCCAAAATGAATGATCCCCAAAAAGAAGATTATGCATTAATTGATATGATTGGTCTTGGTTTTCACAACTGTGCCAACAGCAGTTTCAGACAGAAACGTAATGATGAAGATACCTCTTACAAAGATTTTGATAAGATCTTTACAAAACTGAAGAGAACTTGTGATGAACCCTAGGATGATTAAAAAATTGAAAGATTTAATTATTGAAAAATACAATAGCAGCACTCGGATTGAGTGCTGTTTTTTTTATTTTAGATTGAATAAAAAATTGCACAGAGGGCTTAATGAGCTGTAAAAGTTAATTTTACATATTCAATGATTTTCATCTTTATTATTTTCTCTACTTCTTAAACCCAAATAAATTAAAAATGAATAAGTTATGATTTTGTGGATTTAATTTCTTAATTTTGCACCCCGAAAATAAGGATTAGAGATATGAAAAAAATTGGTGAGCACAGAACACTTCTTGGAGTAGATAAAAATGTTACTTTAAAAGAATTAAAGACGATTTACAGAAATGTGATGAAAGATACGCATCCTGATAAATTTATTAATGATGAAGCCGGAAAACTGGAAGCTGAAGAAAAAAGTAAATCTGTAATTGAAGCCTATCACTTTTTGGTAAGTATTAATTCTGAAACACAGGAAAAGTACAAAGAAGAATATACTGAAACCATTACAAAATCTAATATTCAGGATTTTTATCTTGAAAAATCAATTTTAACGGTTCAGCACCTGAACGGAAATATGTATGAGTATATGGGAGTTCCTAAAAACACTTATATTAAAATGATCAACGCTGATTCACCAAGCCGTTTTGCAAGAAGACACATCTACGGAAACTTCGTGTACAGAAAGTCCGGAGAAGCGATGGCAGATTAATTTTTTACATTACAATATATAAAAGCTTTCAGTTTTTGCTGGAAGCTTTTTTATTGCCAAAACCGGATGTTATGTTTTGGCTAAAGCCAATATTGGCTGTTATAAATTTAAGCGGGCTAAAGCCCGCTCCTATTGAATATTTTCTTAATGCGCAATAATCATCATCAATAGAAATGGGCTTTAGTCCATTTACAATAACAAATAGTATCCAACGGCTTTAACCAAAACCCATATAACCCAATTTTAAATCATCAAATATCAACAAAAAGCGCCTCAGAAAATCTGAGGCGCTTTCGGTTAATTAAAGGTTTAATTTTATTTATCTACATGTTTCGAAGTAAATCCATCTTCACTTAGCTCTCTATGTACATATTCAGCTTTCATTTCAGCTTCATAATCCACTTTTTCATGTTTACCCATTCTTCTTAAGATAGAGTCAAATATTGAATAAACTACCGGTACAATAATTAGGGTCAGGAATAATGACGATGTCAAACCACCGATAATTACCCAGGCTAATCCATTGTTCATTTCTGCTCCGGCACCTTTTGCAATTGCAATCGGGATCATACCGAAGATCATCGCGATAGTAGTCATCAAGATCGGACGAAGACGTGCGTGGTTTGCCTGAATTAAAGCATCATGCGTACTTGCACCAGCCGCTTTCCTCATATTCGCAAAGTCGACAATCATAATTGCGTTCTTCGCTACCAAACCAATCAACATGATCATTCCCAGCATCGTAAATATGTTTAATGAATTTCCTGTGATGGCAAGAATAACCATTACCCCGATCAATGCCAGAGGAATAGAAAATAATACCACGAAAGGATATACAAATGAGTCATATAATGAAACCATTACCAGATAAACCAATACAATAGCAGCCATTAATGCAATTCCTAAAGTACCGAAACCTTCAGTCTGGTTTTCCATATCACCACTCCAGATGTAGCTTACTCCGGCCGGTTTGGTCTTTTCGTTATCCATAAATTTAGCCGCCCATTCATTGGCTACATCCCCTACAGGACGGCCTACTACTTTAGATTTTACCTTTACAGAAGGTGCTTTATCTCTACGCTCCAACAAACTTGGTCCTGAACCCATTTTTACTTCTGCAAACTGGCTCAGTCTTACCTGTTCTCCTTTAGGATTGGTAAACATAAGATTTCTTACATCTTCAATAGACTTTCTGTTTGCATCACCAAAACGGATATTAATATCATATTCATATTCTCCGGCTCTGAATTTCCCATCTGTATTTCCGTTAAATGCAGTTTGCATTGTTTGTCCTACACTAGAAAGATTTAAGCCTAAAGAAGCCATTTTATCTCTGTCAATATTCACCTGTACTTCAGGACTTCCAGAGTCAGTTGATAATTCTGCATCTACAGCACCAGGAACTTTTTTAAGTAACTCAAGAATTCTGTTTGCTTCTTTATTGGCTGTTTCGTTATCCTGAGCTGTCACTACCATTTCAATTGGTGCATTGTCTGCTCCCATTAATCCAATTGGTGCTGTTTTAAATTCAACTCCAGTGAACTTTTCTTCTAAAGCTCTCTTGATTCTTGCGGACTTGATATCTGTGCTCTCATTACGTTCAGATTTATCTACCAAAATCACCTGAATCTCTGACTGATACAATGTAGCCTGCGCTCCACCAAAACCTGATGACTGCTGACCAACTGTTGTGATCATATCTACAACATCTTTGTCTTCTCTCAGATATTTTTCAACAGCAAGAGTAATCTGGTTGGTTTTTTCTACAGATGCATCCTTTGGTAACTCCATCTGAACAAGGAACTGTCCTCTATCCATTTTAGGGAAGAATTCACCTCCAATAAATCCAAATGCAACCAACATAAATGAAGAGATCAAAATGATAAATGTTACAATAACCGTCATTACTCTTCTTAATGTCGTTTTCAAGCACCATTCTAAAATTCCTGTGATCCAGTGTGTGAATTTTTCCAGTTGCTTTTCGAACCAAAGAATAAATTTCTCAAAAGGATTTTTACCTGAAAGGTGTACCAATTTACCATATCTTGAAGATAGCCAAGGAATAATTGTAAATGAGGCCAATAATGAAAGCATTGTCGCAATAACTACGGTAACGCAGAACTGTGCCAGGATATCAGCAACCAATCCTGAGCTCATTGCAATCGGTAAGAATACCACCACAATTACCAATGTAATCGCCGTTACGGTAAATCCAATTTCCGATGCACCATCATATGCCGCACGAATTCTGCTTTTCCCCATCTCCATGTGACGATAAACGTTCTCCAAAACTACAATTGCATCATCCACAAGAATACCAACAACTAATGAAAGTCCAAGTAAACTCATCAGGTTTAAGGTATATCCCATAAGATACATTCCAATCACCGTTGCAATCAATGACATCGGAATAGAAACCATAACGATAAACGCGTTTCTGATGTTATGAAGGAAGAGTAACATTACTACTGCTACCAGGATAATCGCTAAGAATAAATCGAAAATTACATGGTCTGCAGCTTCAAGCGTAAAGTCTGTTGTATCATCTACAATATTTATTTTAATCCCCTGAGTTTTGTAATTATTCTGAACATCAGCGATTGTTTTCTTAACTAAATCTGAAACGGAAACCGCATTGGCATCAGATTGCTTTTTAACCTGAAGTAAAATCGTTGAATTCTGGTTATATCTTGCCACTTTCTCCACATCTTTCTGTGTATCAAAAACGGTTGCAATATCAGATAAACGCACCTGAGCTCCATCTTTATTGGAAACTACAAGATTATTCATTTCAGCAACATTTTTGTACTTTCCAGAAAGTCTGATCGTAGATCTGGAAGTTCTTGTTTTCAAAGCTCCCGTTGGGAAATCCAAGTTTGAAGAAAGAATTGCCTGCTGCACATCTGCAATGGCAAGACCGTATCCCTGCATCTTCTTTTCATCTAAACTTACCTGAATTTCTCTTTCCTGCCCACCTACAAGGTCTACCTGGGCAACACCGTTTACACGGGAAAAAATAGGCTCAATTTTTTTATCTAAAAGATCGTAAAGATCTTTATTATTCAGTTTATCACTGGCAATACTCAAAGTCATGATCGGAAGATCATCCAGTGAGAACTTTTGCAAAGAAGGAGGATCTGCATCGTCGGGAAGATCTGCCAAGATAGCATTTACTTTTCTCTGTGCATCATTCAAAGCATAGTTTACATCGGCACCGGTATTCAGCTGCACCATAATAACCGATAAACTTTCGTAAGATGAAGATTCTACTTTTTTCACGTTTTCCAAAGAACCAACAGCATCTTCAATTTTTCGGGTTACCGAAGTTTCCACCTCAGCAGGCGAAGCTCCCGGATATACCGTAGAAATGGTTACCATATTGGTTTCAAACTTTGGAATCAACTCATACCCCATCATGGAGTAACTTAATAAGCCACCCAGCGTAAGTATCGTAAATAATACGATAACCAGCGATGGCCTTTTAATGGATATTTCTGCTAACTTCATCTTCTGCTTACTTTACGATATTGATTTTTGAACCGTTATCAAGATTAATCTGTCCGCTGGTAATTACCTGTTCGCCTCCATTCAGTCCGCTTAAGATCTGAACTTTGTCACCGTATACTTTACCAGTCTGAACTTTAATTAATTTAGCAGTACCATTATTTACAATAAATAACTGTCCTGAACTTACTCCGTTTACAAAAGCTTCTGCAGGAACAGTCAGCATATTTTGGGTTTCAGCACCGTGATTTGTTTTAAATGTAGCAGTGGCATACATCCCTGCTTTTAAGTTTCCTTTATTCTGAACTTCAATTTCAACCGGGAAATTTAAAGTAGCATCACTTTTAGGAGCAATGAATGTAATTCTACCGCTGAAAGAGTCTTCCGGTAAAACATTAACATTAATTGAAACTTCCTGACCGAGCGCGATTCTGCCAACCTGGCTTTCGTCTACCAATACAGAAAGTTTAAGACTGTTGATATTAACAATTTCAAACATGGAAGTCCCTACAGAAACCACTGTTCCCGGCTCAACCATTTTCTTATTGATGGTACCACTGATACCTGCACGAATGCTGGTGTCATTCACTCTTACTCCCTGAGCTTTCACAGCAGCCTGTGCATTTTTCAGCTGAAGTCTTGAGTTATCAACCTGCTGTTTTGTAACACCTCCTGTTTTAAAAGCATTTTCGTAACGCTGATTATCGATAATCGCATTTTGCAAATTATTCTGAGCCTGTGTAACATCCACTTCGATGGCATCTCTCTTGATCGTTGCCAGCACCTGTCCTGCACTCACTCTTGAACCTTCTTTTACCAAAACGCTTACAATACGTCCTGAGATCTCAGAAGACTGGTTCATTTCCTGCTTAGGAATGAAAGTCCCGTTGGCAGAGTAATCTGTATCAATATTTTCTCTTGTAACGGTTACAATATTAACGTTGATTTTATCTACCTGCTTGGCAACTTCTTTTACTTCCTGTGTTTGCTTTTCTTTGTTCCCGGCAATCTTGTAAGCGGCTAAACCTATCAGTACTGCTGCTACGATGATATATATTAAAGTTTTTTTCATTTTAGTTTATTATAAGTTTTGTAGTGTGTTTAGTTCACCCTTAGCTTTTATCAGCTTGATCTCGGCCTGTTTGTAATCCAGCAATGCATTAGAATAGTTCTGTTTCGCCTGTGTCAATGCATTTTCAGAATCCAGCACCTCAGTAAGGGTTGCTAACCCATATTGATAATTTGACTGGGTATTTTTCTGAACTCTTTCTGCCAATCCTACATTATCTTTCATGCTTTCGATATTAATCAATGCATTTTCCATGTTGGTGACTGCATTTTTATAATCTAAACTTAAGCTCAACTGAGTGTTTTCAATGTCAACATCAAGATCCTGAATATCAATTTCTGCCTGATTGATCTTTGCTTTTGTAGCTCCTCCTGTGAAAATAGGAATATTTACATTCAAACCAATTGCTGAATAATCACTCCAAAGAACCCCTTTACTAAGACCGTTTGTCAACGGGAATTTTGCTCCGTTTGCTCCCCATCCGTAGTTCGCGGTAAGATTTACTGATGGATAAAGATAAGCTTCGGTTGCTTTTTTATTGAAAACCAAAAGTTCCCTGTTTTTATTCAAAACTTTGATCTCTGTACGGTCATTAAGATTGACATTGCTCGCAATCAGCTCAGGTTTTGGTTGAATCTCTTTTTCTTCAAGCTCGATGTCTGTAGAAATCGGGATTCCCATATAAAACTTCAGAGCATTTTTTGAAAGTTCAACAGAGTTGATTAGAGTCTGCTTATTGGAACCAATATTCGTGAGCTGAACATTTGTCCTGTCTAAATCGATGGACTTTGCCAAACCATTATCAACAAGGCTTTTAATAACATTTCTTACTTTTTCAGTATTGGCATAGCTGGCCGTTACCGTTTTAAGATTTTCCTCCTGTACAAACACCTGATAATAAGCTGTTGCTACATTTTCAATAATCTGTTCATTGGTTAACTGAGCATTCAGTACATAAAACTCTCTTGTAGATTTTGCCGCTTTAAGTCCTGTAAATACTCTTTGGTCAAAAATCGCCTGCTGAAGTTGTACAGAAGCTGTTGAACCCCAAGGCTGGCCAAACTGAGCTCTGATTTTTTCTCCTCCAAATTCCAGCAAAGATTCCTGAATAATCGGATTATAGGTTAAACCTGCCGTGGCAGTGACCTGTGGCAAAGCACCGGCTCTGGCTTCATCAATCTTATATTCGGCTTTTTTGACCTGTAAAGCAGCTTTTTTAGCTTCTGCCTTATTTTGAAGTGCCTGTTTTATAGCTTCCTGCAGGGAAACCTGCTGCTGGGCAGACATCAATGTTGAGCCGAAAATCATAAATGCTGAAGCTATCCCAATTTTTAGCTTTGTAGCAGTTATACGTTTTCTATTCATAATTTTATACTTCGTTTATTTTTTATTTAATTTTCAGTCATTATTTACTTCTAATTGACGAATCATTTTCAGAAATACTTTAGTTTTTTTTAGTTTTTGAACAACATATTGATAATAATCTCTTTTCGTTCAGAAATAATCTTATCATATTCTTCATCATTAATTAATAAATTCTCCATAAACAATGGTCTTATGGCGCTTGGAAATACTAATAGAGCAACCATATTAAGAATAAACTGAACAGGTGCCATTTTCTCAATATTTCCCAATTCCATTTCTTTTTCGATATCCTTGTACATATCATTCAGGATATCTTCTTCAATTTCTCTTTGATGGCAGGTTCCTTTATTAATCTGTGATACGATATACGTTTCCAGATACGGATACTGAAGACTTGTAGAAAGGCTGCTTTCTATGAATTGGCTGATCTTTTCTTTAAAAGGCAGATCAGAATTCTGAATGATCTTCGATTTTTCCTGTTCTACTCTTTGCGCTTCATCAAAGATGATCTGGATCAGCTTATCCCTTGAACGGAAATAGTAATTAATAAGGGTTCTGTTCACTCCAGCTTCATCTGCAATCTCCTGCGTAGTAGCATCAAATTTTCCTTTCACAAAGAACAAATTCTTCGCTGTCTCCTTGATCAATTCCTGTGTTTGGTCTTTTTTTGCTTGATTTGACATTTTTGTTAAACAAATTTGTGCAAATTTATAGTAAAATTTATTTTTGACAAAATTGTTAAACAAAAAAATTAAACAAAAATGTCATGACATCCATCATGTTTCTTGATTGAAGTTTGCAATTATTTATCATTTAACAAGAGGCCTATTTTTATATCTTTGCCGCAAAAATTAATAACCGATGAAGAAAATTCTTTCGCTGTTCATGGTTTTGAACGCGGTACTTCTATTTTCACAGAAAAAGATTTCTGAGGAAAATTCTTATCATTTTTATGAAAATAAAGGTCAAATTATTGATCAAGACGGAAAAGAAAATAATGATGTAAAATATCTTTTTCTCTCTAATGGTCTTAATGTACAGCTGCGTTCTAATGGATTTTCTTATGATGTATATCAGGTAGAAAAAATAAGTGAACCTGTTAATCATAAAAACCCAAAATCTTATGATCAAAAACAGGAAAAGGTTAAATATAAATATCATAGAATAGATATAGATTTGGTTAACTCTAATATCAATTCTGTAATAATTCCCGAAGAAAAATCTCCTGATTATGATAACTTTTATAATGTTCCCGGAAAACCGTCTGGGATCTTAAATGTTTATCGCTTTAAAAAGATTACCTATAAGAATATCTACAATAATATTGATCTTGTTTTCTTTAAACCAAAAGATACTCTGAAGCCTGTTGAATATAACTTTATTGTAAGACCCGGTGGAAAAATATCAGATATCAAAATGAAATTCAACGGAGCAGAGACATCATTAAAAAATAAAAAAATTGTGATGAAACTTCGTTTTGGAGATATGTATGAAAACATTCCTCTTTCCTGGATTACAGATGGAAAATCTAAGAATGAAACCACTGTCAATTATAAATATATTGATGAAAATACTTATGGTTTTGCCGGAACACAGGATTCATTCACCAAAACTTTAGTTATTGATCCTGTACCTACTCCCATATGGATTAAAAATCATCCAAACTGGGTATGGCAATCCAATACATATTATAGAGTATTAGCCAATTCCAATCAGGAGGTTTATACTGGATTTACTACTATTGCGAGATATAATATTGCTACCAGCACCTATACAATAATGGACTCCAACTCTCAGAATTATGGTTATATCTGTAAATTTGATCCTGCAGGAAATAAAATATGGGGTGTATTTTTAGGAAATCATCAATTCAATTACGGAGGGGATGAAACCAATTTACTGAAGGATATTACCATTAATAATAACAATGAAATATATGCTATTGGCCAGGCAAGAGATTCCCAGGGAGGTACAAATAATATAACAACTCCCGGTGCTCATAAAGAACATACGAATTACCAGGGACAATGGATGGGATATGACATTGATTCTTTCATCATGAAATTTAATGATAATGGTGTAAGAATATGGGGAACGTATTTCGGAGGAGATCAATTTGACACAGCCAATTCTATTGTATTAGATACAAACCAGAACTTAATTATTGGAGGACTCTCCACCGGAAACAACGGAATTGTAACACCTAATGGAAATATCCAAAATAATCCTAATATTTACAATGGAGTTTCTTTCATTGCAAAGTTTTCTCCGAATGGACAACAAATGTATGGCTCCTATTTTTTTTTAAAAGAATCGGGAATAAAAAAAATTGACAGAGATAGTAATAATAATATCTATTTAGCCGGTGATGTTTATCAAGGGTATAATATTACCGGGAATGGAACAGCAGGTACTCATCAGCAAACTTTGATAGGAGAAGGTAACGCATTTCTAGCTAAACTAGACAGTAATTTTCAATTTTTGTGGGGAACCTATTATGGCGGTAGAAACGCGTATGGTATTCAGCACAATTATAATGAAGGGAGAACAATAGTTAGAGATTTAAAAGTTGATAAAGATAACAATGTAGTTTTATTAGGAAATACGGATGCTAATGAAAGAATATCAACTTCAGGAACACATCAGCCAATACGCACATCTAATCTTGGTGATGATATCTTTTTAACAAAATTCAATCCTGCAGGAAATCAAATTTGGGGAACTTATTTCGGAGCAACAACAAGTAATGCTGTAAATGATGATCAGGCCTTCGGACTTTCCGTAGATGATAATAATAATCTTATATTTTCAGGGCAGACATCAAATGCAGTTCAGATAGCAACTCCAAATGGTTATATGCCAGATAATAACAATGGTTATCGTTCAGGTTTTTTTACTAAATTTAATCCGACAGGTAGTCAGGTCTGGGGAACTTATTTTTATTCATCCGTTCATTCCATCTATGCAAAAAGTAATAATATATATACCTTAGGAGGAGCCCAGGTTAATAATAATTTCGCTAAATTTTATGATTGTGCTGCAGGAATATCTGTCACATCAAACTCTCCGGTTTGCATCAATTCAACTGTTCAGCTTAACGCTACAGGAGGAACAACCTATAACTGGACTGGGCCTAATGGCTTTACATCAAACCAGCACAATCCAACAATACCTAATGCAACAACAGCCCATTCCGGTACATATACCTGCCACGTTTCAGGGTCGGGGGGCTGTGATGGAACTTTTACCGTAAACGTTATTGTAGGTGACAATATGGCTCCGGTTCCGAACACTACCTCTCTTGCAGACATTACAGGAGACTGTCATACAATAGTAACAAACATGCCTACCGCTACAGATAACTGTGCGGGTACCATTACTGCAACCACTACAGACCCTTTATCTTATTCGATCCCTGGAACTTACGTTATTCATTGGACTTATAATGACGGAAATGGAAATACAGTTACTCAAAATCAAAATGTAATAATATCATCTCCTGCTCTTCCAACAACTACAAATTCCCAACAAACATTCTGTGCTATCAACAATCCAAAAGTTTCTGATATTCAGGTTACAGGACAGAATATAAAATGGTATGATGCTGCAGGAAATATTTTACCTGCAACAACTGCTCTTGCCAATGGGCAAACCTATTATGCTACTCAAACCATTAATGGATGTGAGAGTAATAAAATAGCTATTCAGGTGACCGTAAATACGACACCTAAACCTACAGCCAATGCCAATCAGGATTTCTGTGCGTCTGCCAATCCTACGTTAGAAAAAATTGTTGTAACAGGTACATCGCTTACGTTTTATAATGCTGCAGGAAATATTATTCCAATGACAACTCCGCTTGTAAACGGACAAACATATTTTGTAACCCAGACCTTAAACAACTGTGAATCTGAAAAACTGGCAATTACTGTAACGTTGTCCACAGATAATGTACCAGCAAAGGATATTACACAGGTACAATGTAATACAACTACGGCAAACTCAATGGTTGTGAATCTTCACTCTTATGAAGCCAGCATTATTAATAATCCAGGAAATTATATTTTCACGTATACTGATACTGCAGGAAATCCTATTTCCAATCCCTCAGGTTATGTTTTAAATGTGGGAACAACGCTTATCCATGTAAGAGTTGCAACTCCAGATGGGTGTTTTAAAGTGGTAAGATTAAACCTTACACTGAATCCTAAACCTATTGTTCAGCTTCCTGACACCCTTGATTTCTGTGAAGGAAAATCCGTTGTACTGGATGCAGGATCTGGATTTAAGTCTTACGAATGGAATACCGGAGCAACCACCCAAACCATTACAGTAGCCACTCCGGGAACTTATACAGTGAAAGTAACCAACATTTTCGGATGCGAAAATACAAGTTCTACTCAGGTGAGTTATTCTGTTTTAGCTCATATTGTTTCCGTGAATATTACCAACAATACAGCTACAGTTATTCTTTCTCAGAGCGGGAATTATGAGTTTTCTTTAAACAATTTCACATGGCAGGATTCCAATATATTCACCCACTTACAAATGGGAGAATATACCGTATATGTGAGAACAAAATCCGGATGTACGATCGGAAAGAAAAACTTCTCTATATTCAACATTCCTAATGCTATTAGCCCTAATGGTGATGGAATCAATGATACCTGGAGAATTGCAGGATTGGAAAACTATCCGGGTACTGAAGTCAGCTTATATGACAGAAGAGGTGCTATGGTATATAAAGAAATTATTAAAAACCGACCTTTCCAATGGGATGGAAGATATGAATCACATGCTGTCTCTACAGGAAATTACTGGTATACCATAAAAGTTTCTGACGGAAGAATCTATAACGGATGGCTTCTGATCAAGAACAGAGAGTAACAAAAAACGAGCAGAAATTTCTGCTCGTTTTTTTATGTTATAATAATTTGATTTTATCCTCTGTGATATCGATGATTTTATCTTTATAAAGTCCTCCGATTGCCTTTTTAAAGTTCTTCTTACTCATCTGAAGCTCATTCTTGATCTCTTCAGGAGAAGACTTATCTGATACATACAGAAGTCCGTAATTTTCCTCCAGCTTGTCCAGAATCTTCTGCTTGAACTCATCAATATTTTCAAAACCTTCCGGTTGTAAAGAAATATCTATCTTCCCGTCTTCACGTATTGTTTTGATGTATCCACTTTCTTCTGACAGCGGATATAACTTTTTGAAAACATCGGAAACATAGATCAATCCAATATATTGTTTGTTGATAATCACGTTCCAACCCAGCTCACTTTCATTCATCATGATCAGATCTACTTTATCTCCTTTTTTGAACGGAAGCTCATCATACTGCGGATTTCTCTTAAACTTTGTAGTCCCTGTAATCAGTTCCATATCTTCATCTACATACAAATAAACCAGATATCTTTTTCCTTCGATGATTTTAGTTTTCTGCTGCTTGTAAGGGATAAATAAATCTTTAATAATTCCCCAATCCATAAAAGCTCCACTTGGAAGACTTTGCACACAGCTCATTACCGCAAATTCACCTACTTCAGCCAATGGAATTTCAGTAGTAGCTTTCAATTTATCATCATCCTGATAGACAAAAACTTCAACCTCCTCACCTACTTCTTTTTCATCCTGAATAAAGATTTTAGGCAGAAAAGCCTTTTCACCGGATTCATCTACGAGGATCCATCCTGAATTAATTTTTTCTGAAATTGTTAAAGTTTGAGTTTTTCCGAGTTGCATTGATGATAAAATTAGCTGACAAAGGTACGGAAATTTGAAGATGCCATCCTAGTCAATACTGTTATAATTCTTTTGAAGACTTATTTTAGCCTTTCATAAAGACTGTAAAACGCTTACATTTGAATAAAAAAACAATCATGAAAAAGTATTTCATCCTACCTTTTTTCCTTTCGGTTATCTTTTCAAATGCTCAACTGCTGGAGAAAACAGCGGTGAATATTTCATATCGATATACCGGAAGAAATGTTCTGCAGGCCGGATTAGAATACAGATTTGGAGATAGCTACGAAGGTTCTATTATTGCGGGCCCTTCTTTGCTGTATACCAATGTTAATGAGACAGATAAATTGATTCCCGAAATGAATATCAATTTTCTCCGTGCCGGATTGTTAGTTGGTGTTTCCGCCAACCCCTATTCAGTAGAATCAAGAATAGGGGTGTCATTATTTAATGCTGTATTTCTCAATACCGGATATGCTTTTCCTATTCACAGAGATAAATATTTTAAAGGAATAACCTTTGGAATACAGCTTAATATCGCTCCGAAACATTCTAAGTTTTATGATAACCTGAAAATAATGTAAAAGAACAAATTCAGATGCATTTTTATTGATTAAATGATCTTTAAAACTCCGCTATCTGCTCTTAGGCTTGCTCCATTTACCGCAAGAGAAAGAGGACTGGAAAGGTATACAGCCAGACTGGCAATTTCTTCAGGATTTATAAATCTTTGTAAAAGAATATGCGGATTGGAGGTCTGGATAATAATTTCTTTCATTTGATCCACAGTCAGATTTTGAACTTCGGCTATTTGCTTCACAGTATGAGCAACCCCATCGCTATAAGTAGGTCCACCTAAAATGGTATTAACCGTAACGGCACTTCCTTTTGTGAGTTTGGATAAACCATTACTTAATGCTGACATTGCAGCTTTTGTCATTCCATAATGAATCATATTTTCAGGAACATTGACCCCTGATTCGCTGCTGATAAAAATAATTCTCCCCGAGTTTTTTTTGATCATTGCTGGAAGCAGCTTTCTTGATAAACGCATCCCGCTCATCACATTAATTTCAAAATAATGATACCAGTCTTCATCCTTTAATTCATAAAAATCACTGATTCCGAAAACGCCTACATTATTAATAAGAATATCAATATCCTCCAACTCCTCAAGCAGCTTGTTAAGATCTTCTTTTTTAGCAAAATCTGCCACAATTCCAAGCACATCGGCTTCTGGAAATTCCTGTTTGAGTTTTCTCTTTGCCTCTTCCGTTTTCTCAGCATTTCTTCCATTGATGACCACTGATGCTCCTTCCTGTAATAATTGTTTTGCAATTGAAAATCCTATTCCTTGTGTTGAACCACTAATAAATGCTTTCTTTCCTTTTAGTTGTAAATTCATTGTTTTATTTTTGTAATGATCGTTAAATAAATAATTAAAAAAATTTAATGCAGTAACTGCAATTGTAATTCAATCTGAGTTTTCAAAATCTTCCTGTCCGGATACATTCTGCGAAGAGAATTAATCCCACACCAAAATGTGAGCAGGTATTTCCCCAGAATATCAGCCGGTAATGATGACTTCAGGTTTCCCTTTTTTTGCTGAGTTTCGATGACAGAGGTATATAGTTTCTCTGTTTCTTTTAATATTTCTGCTGCTTCCTCTTTCAAGTCTTCATCTACGAATGTCATTTCCACAAGCGTATTGGCAACGATACATCCTTTCCTATGCTCATCGTATTCAGCATTGGCAATATTTATAAAGAAATTTTTGATGACTTCAATGGGATTCTCACTGTTTTCCAAGGTGTGCTTAAAAGTTTCAAAATCTTCTCTTCGCTGTTCCAGGCTTTTCTTAAAAAGCTCTTTTTTACCTCCTTTGAAAGTATTATACAAACTACCGGCACCTGCTCCTGTTGCAATGCTCAGATCAGAAAGTGAGGTTGCTGTAAACCCTTTTTCCCAGAATATTTTCTGCGCTTTTAGAATCAATTCTTTGTCCTGATAAATATTGGGTCTTCCTTTCATTTATTTTTGTAATAATTACTACAAAAATATAAAAAAAGAAATTATCTGACTACTTTTTTTAATTAAAAGATTTCCGGAACTCCAATGGAGTTTGTTTTGTACTTTTTTTGAATAATTTACTGAATGACTGAGGATATTCAAATCCCAGTTGATAAGCAATTTCTGTAACTGTTAAATTGGAAGCTGTTAAAAGTTCCTTAGCTTTTTCAATTAAATGCTCATGGATATATTGTTGCGTATTCTGCCCTATCATATTGCGCAGCAAATCTGTCATATAATTGGGTGAAAGGTGAAGTTCATCCGCAAGAAACTGAACTGTAGGCAGTCCTTGGGCAAAGGTTTGTTCATTATTAAAATAATCTTTCAAAATTTGTTCAAGCCTGGCAAGAATATCATTATTTACAGATTTTCTGGTAATAAACTGTCGGTTATAAAAACGGTTGGAATAACTCAACAAAAGATCAAGGTGAGATACTATAACATCCTGGCTGTAATGGTCTATATTATTCTTCAGTTCCTGCTGTAACTGTTGTAGCAAAGATGAAATTACAATATTTTCTTTTTCTGAAAGATGCAGTGCTTCTGCTATGGAATAAGAGAAAAAACCATAGTGATCTATATTTTTCCCTAAAGAATATGAACGGATTAACTCAGCCTTGAATACCAGCATATATCCTTTAACAGGATTATTTTTTATTGATGTTACTGAAAATACCTGTCCTGGTTTTGTAAAGCTCATCATCCCTTCATCAAAATCATAATCTTTAAGACCGTATTTAAAATTCCCGTTGCTTCCTTTTTTAAGAGCAATGCAATAAAAATCATTGGTAAAATGCTTCCATATATCGCTATGCTCATAGCTTAATGATTCAAAATCAATTACACTTATCAAAGGATGATCCGGCTGAGGAAGAGCAAACAAACGATGCAGTTCCGAAATAGAACTTATGACATAAGGTACTGAATGAGGCTTTTTCATTTACTCAAATTTACATATTATTTAAAATCTGTAGAAAAGGAAAGGTGCTTCCATTGTTCCAGTTCTTCTGTTTCATTTTTTCTATGTTCAATAATTGATTCATAACTATCTTTTCCTAATATCAGATGCAATGGCGGATTACTTAAAATACTAATGTTATAAAGTACCTGAGCTAGTTTTACAGGATCACCAGGCTGATGACCATGGAAGCTTTGAAGCATATCAATATGTTTGTCCAGGTGATAATCTTCAATCTTATTTTCTGCAGCCATCAAAGTTGCCTCACTCATAAAACCTGTACGAAACATCCCGGGAGCCACTACTGTCACATTAACCCCGAAAATTCTGACTTCCTGCGCAAGGGCTTCTGAAAGTCCTATGACCGCAAATTTTGAGGCATTATAACTTCCGGTACTGGCATAGCCAACATATCCCATATTGGAAGAAATATTGATAATATGTCCTGAACCCTGTTTTCTCAGAAATGGCATAGCATGTCTTATAACATTAACCATCCCAAACAGGTTTACATCCATTGTTTTACGAAATTCTTCATCCTTTATTTCTTCTATACTGCCTGCTAAATAATAGCCTGCATTATTAAGAACCACATCAATACCGCCAAAATACTTAATCCCTTTTTTTACAGCATTTTTTACATCCTCATCATTAGTAATATCAACTTGTAAAGAGAGGAAATTTTCTGTATCTCCATTATGGGTAGGTTGCATATTCCGGGAAACTGCTATTACTTTATCTCCTTTATCTAAAACTTCTTTTACCACTTGTTGTCCCATTCCTCGTGATGCTCCGGTTATAAACCATACTTTTTGCTTATTCATAATATATCTTATTAATGAGGCAAAGTTCGGATTTCGGAAAGATCAGGCCGTGTTCAAATCATTGTTTATTGTATTCAAATACAGGATTATGAATACATCCAGGGAAAAAGATGAACGCGAGTCTTATTATAAATTTGAAATATAATCCATCAGTTCCCGTTTGCTGCTTTCAAAATCAAAGGCATCATATACCATGAAATATCTGTCTTTATCGGCACAATTTCGGTACATAGACTTCGCCAGTGCCAATTTTTTATTATCAAAACTGAGGGCTTTTACCAGATCTCTTATTTGTGCAGAAGTAAACATTGAGGTACGCATCTGCTGATTGATCATGGCTACTTTCCCGTCATCAAACTTTTCATTCCTCATCATCATATCAAAAAACTGGCGGAAAGAATTGTTATCCATCACATTTCCTTGGTTATACCAGTCATCTGATTGATTTCCGTAAGGATTATTCCAGATGTCATTCCAATCATTAAATCCATACTGATTCTGAACAGGATAAGAATCCAATAAAAAGAGACCTTCATTGGTGAAAAAATCAAGTACCACTCTATTGTTATTGCGAAGCATCAACGTTGTTCTGTACACCAAGAAACCACTTTCATAAATTGAAATGGGCATTCTCCCTGATGACAAATCAAAGAATCTGTATTTTCCGGAACCATTGGCCATCATCTGATCTCCAACCTCAACGGTAAAAAAGCCCTGCTCAGGAATTCTGAGAAAAACTTCTGCATATCCGTAGTTTCTGTTCCACTGATAATTTGGATTATTATTTCTGTTTCTCTGAGGAATAGTATTATTTCCAGGTCTCATCCCATCAGGGCTTTTGTTTCTTTCATTTAAGATTTTGGGAGATCTCATTTCTGTAGCTGAAGCTTCATTTTTTAATAATTCTCCTGCCTTCCCCGCTTGTTGAGCAAATGAACTCATTCCTGCCAAAAGCATCCCACTGATAAAAATCTTTTTCATACATGAAATTTTCAAAAACCATCTCCATTTTTATGCCAAACCCATATAAAAAAGGCTGTATCAAAAAGAAACAGCCTTTAATTTTTAAATATTTAAATGATTAAATCTTTTAATCAAATATTACATATGAATTGGCCTTTTTGCCGTAGCATCCAACGCAGCTTCTTTAATCGCTTCTGCATAAGTTGGGTGAGCATGAGAACTTCTTGCGATATCTTCAGCGCTTGCACGGAATTCCATAGCAATTACTCCTTCTGCAATAAGGTCAGCAGCTCTTGCTCCTATGATGTGCATTCCTAAAACCTCGTCTGTTTTTTCGTCTGCAATAATCTTAACAAGACCATCGATATCACCGCTTGCACGGCTTCTACCTAATGCTCTCATTGGGAAAGATCCAACTTTGTAAGCTACTCCTTCCTCTTTCAGCTGCTCTTCAGTTTTACCAACTCCTGCAACTTCCGGCCATGTATAAACAACACCAGGAATAAGGTTATAGTTGATGTGAGGTTTTTGTCCAGCTAATGTTTCAGCTACAAAAACACCTTCTTCTTCAGCTTTGTGAGCCAGCATCGCCCCTTTGATAACGTCACCGATTGCGTAGATATTCGCAACATTCGTTTGTAGGTGGTCGTTTACTTTTACTCTTCCTCTTTCGTCAAGTTCTACTCCTGCTTTCTCAAGGCCAAGACCATCTGTGTAAGGTTTTCTTCCCACAGAAACTAAACAGTAATCTCCTTCTACTACTACTTCTTCTCCTTTTTTATCTTTAGCCGTGATCTTTACTGTATCTCCGTTTCTTTCAACCGCAGAAACCGCAGTAGAAAGCATAAACTTCATTCCTTGTTTTTTAAGAACTTTAGTCAATTCTTTGCTTAAAGCTCCATCCATTCCAGGGATGATTTTATCCATAAATTCAACAACCGTTACCTGAGCTCCCAATCTTAGGTATACAGAACCTAGTTCAAGACCGATAACTCCACCTCCGATTACTACCAGATGCTTAGGAATTTCTTTAAGGTTTAAAGCTTCCGTAGAAGTAATCACTCTTTCTTTGTCTAAAGAGATGAAAGGCAGTGCAGATGGCTTAGAACCCGTTGCAATGATTGTATATTTAGATTCGATGGTTTCAGAAGAACCGTCGTTTTTCGTCACTTTAATCTGAGTAGCAGATTCGAAGCTTCCTACTCCTTCAAAAACAGTAATCTGGTTTTTGTTCATCAGGTAGCTGATTCCGTCAGTGTTTTGTTTGATCACTTCGTTCTTACGCTCGATCATTCTTGCGATATCTGCCTGAGGCTCGTTGATGATAATTCCGTGACCTGCAAAATTGTGTTTTGCATTTTCGAAATGTTCAGAGCTGTCAAGAAGCGCTTTTGACGGAATACATCCAACGTTAAGACAAGTTCCGCCTAAAGTTGAATATTTTTCAATAATTGCTGTTTTGAAACCTAATTGTGCTGCACGAATAGCAGCCACATAACCACCGGGACCAGAACCTATTACGGTAACATCGAATTGACTCATGTTATTGTATGAATTTGTTTATTATTATCTATCTTAATTCTCACAAATTTACATATAAATTACCAAGCACCAAAGTGAGTTTTATCAATTTTAAAAATGATAATTATATGCTTTAGTTTTATGAAAAGTGTTATTTTATGAACTTTATATTTTCTTCATTCCCTTCCTTCAGGTAAATTGCGGTGAAGACCAGGGGTTTTTCAGCTGATGCATTATCAAAATGAAGAATTTTCACATTTTTAGGTTCGTAAAAAGCATTTCCTGCATGAAGCACCACTTTTTGTTGTCCTTCAATCTGAAAAACAGCTTCACCAGAATTTATGATTCCTAAAACGGGACAGGGATGCAAATGTTCGGGAGCTCCTTGTCCTGCAGCCATTGTTATTTCCTGAATTTCTGTAGATTTAACATTCTGATCAAGAGCCGTTTTTAATAATTCTTTTCTGGAGATGGTCTTCTGCTGAGCTGCTAAAACAACGGAGTTCAGCATCAAAATAACAATTATAAATGACTTCATTGATTAGATATTTAATGTATTGAATCAGTATATAATATTAGATATTCAGTTTTCCTTGTCCAAATGTACCTGTGCTTTCAAAAAAAGAACCACCATACACATACCAGTCAAGGCTTTCCAGATATTCCACTGCATTTTCCGGAGTAATCTGTGAACGCTCTTTTTTCGAAACAATTCCTTTGTACCATCTTGCTGATTTGGAAAAACTTTCATATTCAACAAAATAATGAATCCATATTCTTTGGCACAGCTTGCACTGTTGAATCGTTACTTCTCCATATCTTCCGTCTGTATGATCTATACCTAATTCCGAACTTCTGAATTCAGTATAATTGAAGTCAGGTTTTTCACAGGCACATCCTAATTTTTGGATTTTATTCATTGATATTGATTTAATAAAGCCCCAAATCTAAGAAAATAAACCTCCATAAGGCAAATAATATGATGAGACTACTTCATTAAATCCAGCAAAACTTTCTCATATTTATCCAAAATAATATTCTTAGAAAAACGTGATTTAATCGAGTTTTTTATAGCATCTCTGTTGTAATTGTTCTGCAATACGGTTACAATCTGCTGGGCAAAACCATCATAATTTTCAATATTGGCAATTTCACCATTTATATTGTGCTGGATAATTTCATTGATTCCCCCGGGGCAGTTGTTGGCTAAAGAATAGGTTCCGCAGGCTCCTGCTTCCAGAAGAACATTGGGAAAACCTTCATATCTTGAAGAAAGAACGAATAGGTCAGCATATTTCAAGTACTGATAAGGATTCTCCTGTCTGCCATGGAAGATCACTTTTTTCAGTCCTAAAAGTTCTTTTGTCTGAAGCAGAATATCTTTATCTTTTCCATCTCCCAAAATATGAAGCATTATATTCTGATTTTTCAGTCTTGAAAAAACCTTCAGTAAGTTGTCAAATCCTTTTCTGGAAGATAAATTACCAATGGCAACCACATTTTTATAATTGTATTTGAAGCATTCGGGTTTTAAAGATACTGCCATTTTATCTTCAATGAAATCAAAGTCTACAGGATTATTGATCTTGACAATTTTTTTCTTTTTAATATTAAAATTATCCACCAGATCTTTCATCATATCATCACTCTGCGCAATGATTCTCTGATAGTTATTGTAGAAATTATAGAAAAACTTAATCTCCTTACGGGTTACATGTTGGGTAACCACATTGGTTTCCCGGGCAATGAATTTCGTTCTTGGAAAGAGTTTTATAAATAGAGATAAATAGGCATTTACCTCTCCGAAACCTGAGAAAACAATATCTGGTTTTCTTCTGTAGATTTCCCCTAAAATAGGTCTTAATGAGTGTCTTATTCTTTCGGTATTGATATCGATAATTTCGACATCTTTTTTCAGAAAATTCAAATATCCGCCTTGTTTACGTAACAGCAAAATCTTAGGTTCAAACCGATCCCTGGAAAGATGATTCGCTATAGTAGTAACAATCCTTTCTGCTCCCCCGGTTTCTAGGTCCGGCAGAATAAATATGACAGATATCTTTTTCATCAGTGTAAAGTTAGTAAAAAGTTTGATTAAAAGTCGAATATAGGAAGGGTGAAGATTGTTGTTTTAATGGTAATTAACAGAAATTAACTAAGCTTTAAAATCTGATTTGATTTTACTATTTACTGTAGACGTAACACGCTATAAAAATAAAGTAAGCCTTTCTGAGGAAAAGCTTACTTTATTTAATTAATATTCTAAAAAATATTGATTTTTTTAATTCGCTACGTCACTGATAAATTTAATCCTCAGCATTCTCACTTCTTCATCAGACAATTCATCCCCGAATTCATCCAGTAGTACCTTCATACTGTCACTTTCAGATTCGTTCATAAATTCCATGAAACCGTCTACAATATCTTCATCAAAATTATCTTCAATATAATAGTCGATATTCAGTTTTGTTCCCTGATATACAATCCTTTCCATTTCTTTCAGGAGTTCATCCATAGAAAGGTTCTTGGCTCTTGCTATATCTTCAAGATCAATCTTTTTATCCGTACTCTGGATAATGAAAACTTTGTGGCTGGATTTATTGGCTACCTGTTTCAATACCATATCCTGGGTACGTTCTATATTATTCTCTTCAACGTACGTTTTAATATAGTCTGCGAATTCTTTACCATACTTTTTGGCTTTTCCTTCACCTACTCCATAGATTTTGGTAATTTCATCAACTGTGATGGGATACTGAACCGTCATATCCTCCAAACTCGGATCCATAAATACGGTATAAGGTGGAATTCCGTGTTTTTTGGCCACTTTCTTTCTCAGTTCTTTCAACAGGTTGAAAAGGTTCTGATCCAGACCTCCACCCGCCTGCTGCTGTACCTGGTCGCTTTCTGCTTTTGCCTGATTAAGATCAAATTCCCTGTCTTCAGCAATCAAAAAGATATTTTTAGATTTACCATTCAGGACATTTTTCCCTTTTTCTGTAATTTTTAAAACCCCATAGGTTTCAATATCCTTCTGTAAAAAATTCTGAACAGTAGCCTGTCTTAGAATCGTTTTCCAGTAGTTATCTTTTTCTTCTTTTCCAAAACCAAAATGAGAACTTTGTTCCAGTTTATAAGATTTCGTCACGGCATTTTCTTTTCCTACGATGACAGAAATCAAATCTTTAGACTTGAATTTTTCTCCAGTGTTACTGATCAGTTCCAGCGATTTTTCCAAGTCTGCAGTGGCATCCTTTAATTTTGGCGGATCGGATGAATTATCACACATCATTGCTCCGTCTCCGTTTACCGGATCGAAACTTTCTCCAAAATAATAGAGTATGTACTGTCTTCTACTCATTGAAGTTTCAGCATAGCCTACCACTTCATTTAAGAGCTGCAGCCCGATTTCTCTTTCAGAGACAGGTTTCTGTGCCAGGAATTTCTCCAGTTTTTCAATATCTTTTGGATCATAGAATGCCAGACAGTGACCTTCACCTCCGTCTCTTCCTGCTCTGCCGGTTTCCTGATAATAGCTTTCCAGTGATTTCGGAAAGTCGTAATGGATGACAAAGCGGACATCCGGTTTATCAATTCCCATCCCGAAGGCGATCGTGGCTACGATCACATCCACTTCTTCCATCAGGAATTTATCCTGATTCGCTACTCTCACCTTCTGATCAAGACCTGCGTGGTAAGGAAGTGCATTGATTCCGTTGACCTGCAGAAGCTGGGCAAATTCTTCAACTTTTCTTCGGCTCAGGCAATATACAATTCCTGATTTCCCTTTACGCTGATTGATAAATTTAACGATTTCCTTATCTACATTAATTTTAGGACATACTTCATAGTATAGATTAGGACGGTTGAAACTTTCTTTGAACACCAATGCATTTGTCATTCCTAAAGTTTTCTGGATATCATCCTGAACCTTAGGAGTAGCAGTAGCCGTCAAAGCAATCACCGGTACATTGGCGATTTTGTCTATAATCTGTTTCAGATTCCTGTATTCCGGTCTGAAATCATGTCCCCACTCTGAAATACAGTGAGCCTCGTCGATAGCAAAGAAAGAAATTTTCACTTCTTTCAAAAAATCCAGGTAATCATCTTTAATTAATGATTCAGGAGCTACATACAGAAGTTTGGTTTTGCCGCTTTTGATATCGTCAAAAACCTGCTTGGTCTGCGTTTTGTTTAATGATGAATTCAGTACGTGGGCTACCCCATCTTCAGAAGAAAGACCATTCACGGCATCCACCTGATTTTTCATCAACGCTATTAAGGGCGAAACTACTATTGCTGTTCCTTCCGAAATAAGAGCCGGAAGCTGATAACATAATGATTTTCCGCCACCTGTAGGCATTAAAACAAATATATCCTTCCCATTCAATAGGTTATCTATAATTTGTTCCTGCTGGCCCTTAAATGTAGAAAACCCAAAATACTTTTTCAATTCGCCTGATAAATTGGCTTTTTTTGCGCTCATCTAATTTTCTATTGCTAAATTTGCATCTCACCCAAAGTTATAAAAATTCTGCTTAAAATAAAAGCGAACGAATTTATAAAAAATAAAATTTATATTAAATATTCTTTTTAAAATATAACGTTTTTTAGGAACTTTTTTGTATACCTTATCATCATAAAATGGATAGAACCAACATTATATCAATTGCAAAAAGCACTTTAGAAATAGAAATTTCTGAACTCGAAAAATTAAAAAACAGAATTGATGACCAATTTGCCCATGCCGTAGAGATCATTCACTCAGCAAAAGGGAAGCTCATTGTGGTAGGAATAGGGAAATCTGCCCATGTTGGTAATAAAATTGTGGCTACATTAAATTCTACTGGTACTCCTTCTCAGTTTTTACATGCTTCGGAAGCTATTCATGGCGACCTTGGAGTTATTCAGAAGCAGGATGTTGTTTTATGCATCTCGAATTCCGGAAATTCTCCAGAAATTGCCAATCTGGTTCCTTATTTAAAGGATTATTCTTCTGCTCTGATTGGAATGACAGGAAATAAGAAGAGTAAACTCGCTGAGTTTTCTGAGGTTATTTTAGATACTCATGTGGACGTTGAAGCTTGTCCTAATAAATTGGCACCTACCAGTTCTACCACCATTCAGATGGCATTGGGAGATGCTTTGGCTGTGGCATTAATGGAATTGAATGATTTCAAGGCTAATGATTTTGCAAAATTCCATCCGGGAGGAAGCTTAGGAAAAAACCTGACTTCCAAAGTAGAACAGTTCCTTTCTTCACAAAAGCCTCAGGTTTCTGAAGAAGCATCCATAAGAGATGTAATTATCTCAATCAGCGGTTCAAGCCACGGAATCACAGTGGTAACGAATGAAGACCAGATTATTGGTGTTATCACAGATGGAGATTTAAGAAGAATGCTGATGAAAGGAGAAGATATCAGTAAGGTATCCGCTAAAGATATTATGTCTGCCCATCCAAGAACCATTGAAAAAGATGCTTTGGCCAAAGAAGCTATGAAAATTCTGAAAGGAAATAATATCGGCCAGCTTGTTGTAACGGAAAACGGAAAATATTTCGGGATTATAGATCTGCATAAACTGCTGGACGAGGGAATTAATTAGAAGGTAAAAATTCAGAAGTTGGAGGTTAATAAATAAAAGATAATAGGCAGATTAAAAGTAAAATTTAACTAATAACCTGCAGACTCTTACTTCTGTCATTTTTTTCATAAATTTGCGCTTTAAAAATTGTATTCTGTGAGTGATGGTAAAGACATGTCCTTCCTTGGACATATAGGAGAATTAAGAGGGCATCTGATCCGTTCGATTATTGCTATCATAATTGCGGCTTTTGTGGTTGGTTTTAATATCAACTGGATTATGGACCATATCTTTTTTGGGCCCACCAGGAATGATTTCCCAACCTTCAGAGTTGTTAATCATTTTTCTAGAATGATTTTGGGAGAAGACAGTATTCATCTTCCAAAGGACTTCCCTGTTCGTGTACAGAGATTGTATCAGCAGTTCAATGTGATGATGGCTGTTTCTGTTTTTGGAGGAATGGTAGCTGCATTTCCTTATATTGTATGGGAATTATGGCGTTTTATCGGTCCTGCTTTGCATCCAAGAGAGAGAAAGAATTCTATCTATATTATTAATGCGGTATGGATACTTTTCATGACCGGAGTATTATGCGGGTACTTCTTAATCCTTCCGTTTGCGGTTAATTTTGGGGTTATCTTTAAGATTTCAGACATTATTGTTCCGCTTTATGACTTAAGTGATTATACCACTTTATTTTTACAGGTAGTTTTGGGTATGGGTGTTATTTTCTTATTCCCTATTCTTATCTATTTCCTTACGAGCATCGGAATTCTTACGCCTATGTTTATGAAAACGTACCGTCGTCACGCTATTGTTTTGATTATGGTAGTCGCTGCAATTATTACTCCTGCAGACGTTTTAAGTATGCTGATGGCTGCATTCCCGCTTCTTATCTTATATGAATTCAGTATTATGATGTGTACATTCACTTATAAAAAAGTACAGAAGAGCAACGGAAATCTTCCGGCAGTACAGAAATAAACAGTATTTTTTACTAATAAAAGCTTAAGCGCTATGATTCAATTGAATCGTAGCGCTTTTTTTATTTGAAAAAATTAACATTAATTATATTTATTCTTAATATAATTAAAAACAACGATGAAATTCAACTAAAATTATAAAGTTATGAGCAATTAACAATGTATCACTAACAAAAGATTTAAAAAAATAAACTATCTTTAAAACTTTAATAACAATCAATAAAAAAATATGAAAAAGAAAATTATTTTCGTCTGTGCATTGGCATTAAGTCTGAGCGGTTTACAAGCACAACGCTGGGAACCAGTCTCGGAGAAGATCACGCCAGTAAGAAAAGAAGTAAAAGTAGAATACGCCTACAAATTTGATCTTTCTGCATTGAGAAATCAACTCAAGAATGCTCCTGAAGCAGGAAAAGGAGGAAACCCGGTAATTGTTTCTCTCCCTACAGCAGACGGAAGAGTTGAAAGGTTCTCCGTGTACAGCTCTCCGGTAGTAGAAAAAGCGATGGCGGAAAGGTATGAATTAGGTGCCTATTCAGGTATAGGACTGGATAATCCTCATAAACAAATCAGATTCAGTACTGCTCCGAACGACTTCCAATCTATGGTATTCAATGCCGATACCGGAAAATACGAATTTATAGAACCCATCAACAAAGAAAAGGATGTATATGGAGTCTTTTTCAAATCTAACAAATCTCACGAAGATCCTTTCGAATGCCGAACTTCTGAACCTGAGAAGGTAAAAAAGGAGATGAATAAGCTGCTTAAAACAAAAAATGTTTTGAAAGGGCTGGGCAACTCTAATAAAAGTAATGAGCAAAAATACAGAACTTATAGAATTGCCATCTCCGTAAACGGTGAATATACCCAACTTGCCGGAGGTGTTCCTCAGGCTGCAGCCCGTATTAATGCCACAATGAACCGTGTAAATGGTGTTTTTGAAAAGGATTTTGGAATCCATATGATTGTACAGGATCTTCCACAGCTTATATTTGTAGATCCCACGACGGATCCTTATTCGAATGTAGTAGTAAATCCAAACGGTACATATAGCGCTCCCGGTGCATGGAACCTCCAGCTTCAGCAAACCCTTACCAACACTGCCGGTGTAGGTAACGCTGCCTATGATATTGGACATTTCTTTGGTCACAGAGGCGGCGGCGGAAGTGCAGGAGATGTAGGAAATGTCTGCAGAAATCCTGCAAGCAACAATGATGCAACTTCTAAAGGGGCAGGAATTACTTCACCTTCTACTCCGGACCAGCCTTTTGGAGACAATTATGACATCGATTTTGTAGCTCACGAAATTGGCCACCAGTTTGGTGCTGCACATACCATGTCTATTGCTTTGCATGGTGCTCATATGGAGCCGGGATCCGGATCTACGATTATGGGATATGCCGGAATTACCAACTATAATGTTCAGATGCACTCTGATGCCTATTTTCATACTAAAAATATTGAAGAAGTAGGAGCTTATGTCAATTCTCAAGACTGTGGAACGATTACAGCGGTAGCCAATACCCCTCCTTCAATACAGCCAATGCCTAATAAAATGATCCCTAAAGGAACAGCTTTTGTGTTAACAGCTTCAGCAGCAGATACACAAAATGACCCGATGACTTATACCTGGGAGCAATATGACCTGACTACTTCTGCTTTTGGCCCGGTAAGTGCAACCAGAAATAATGGGGCAAATTTCAGATCTATAATGCCTACAAATTCTCCTACACGTTATTTCCCTAAATTGTCAAATGTTCTTAATGGAACCCTTACCAGTGCTGTAGACTGGGAAACGGTATCCAATATTCCAAGAACAATGAATTTCAAGGTAACGGTAAGAGACAATAATCCGGATGCTGCACAACAGCAGACACAGAGCGGCCTGATGAAAGTAGATATAGGAAATGAAGGCCCTTTCAAAGTAACTTCAACTACAGTTTACAATAATACATCAGGAGCTGTTACCTGGGATGTGGTAAACACGAATAATGCTCCATATAATGTACAAAACGTTAAAATAGATTATACTACAGACAATGGAAGCACATGGACGGTTATTACTCCATCTACAGCAAATGACGGATCCGAACCATTTTCATTCTCTTCTCTGGCAACAGGGGCCAGTGTAAAAATAAGAGTAAGTGCCATTGATAATGTATTCTACGCCGTTGGAAATGCTACTGTTTCTGCATCTGCAAGTGCCTGTACAACATCTGCTCCGGCAGGTATTACGGTAACAGGTATTACAAGAACTTCAGCATCTGTAAACTGGACAGCGTTAGTAGGAGCAACGTATTCTGTGATGTATAGAAAAGTAGGAACAGCTACATGGACTACTGTTCCTGTTTCAACAAATTCTTATAATATTTCAGGACTTACTGAAGCTACTCAATATGAAGTACAGATAGCGAATGTTTGCGGTGCATCCGTTGGAACTTATTCAGCATCCACAAACTTTACGACATCTTCATTTGCTAAATGTTCAATAACCGGAACAAATGCAGCTGACGAATATATCTCCAATGTTACAGTAACCGGTGCAGGAATGGGTCCTGTTTCGAATAGCAGCAACAACACTCCTTATACAGATTATACTGCAGATCCTTCGAAACTGATCACCCTTATGTCCGGATCTTCAGGAAACAATGTAAGTATAACCAAAGGATGGACAGGTGCTCAGTATAATGATGGAGTAACAGCCTGGATAGACTTCAACAGAGACGGAGTATTCTCCTCTTCTGAAGTCATCTACACCAGCGCAGCTAGTACCATATCACCTGTTTCCGGAACATTCTCCGTACCTGCAGATGCTTATACCGGAGGAAACGTAATCATGAGAGTTGTATTAGGATATGAAAGCCAGCCAAACAGTGGATGCAGCAACCAGCAGTATGGCGAAGTTGAGGATTATCCGGTATTGATCCAGCAGCAGCTTTCTACCAGTGAGACTGTGAAAGATAAGAGTTCAATCCAGATCTACCCTAACCCGGCAAGTGATGTATTGAATGTAACTCAGATTTCATCGAAGGCTCAGTTTATCATTACCAATATGGCAGGTCAGAAAGTAATGAATGGCCAGATTAATGATAATAAAATCTCTGTTTCAAAATTAAATACAGGAACTTATATTATTTCAATTGAAGATAAAGGAACGACTACAAATCTGAAATTTATCAAAAAATAAAACCTCACCCATTTTTTTACAGCCCGGCAATGACCGGGCTTTTTTTATGCCTTTTTAAAATCTTGTATTTAATTTGATTTCCGGCATCTGGCTATTAATTTAATTTTATACTTTTGAAAAGATTTAATAATAAAAGTTTAAATGAAAAAATTGTCATATACACTCTTATTTGCATCAGGACTGGTTTTCGGACAGTTCTTTGAGAAGGGTAAGGTTTTCACCAAACAGGATACATTAAAGGGTTCCAATACCGAATTCAGAAATTTTTGGGATGTCAAAAAATATGATCTTTCCGTAGAGCCTGATTTTGAACAGAAAAGCATTAAAGGAAATAATAAAATCAGCTTTGAGATCATCAAAGATGTTACTAATCCTGTTTTCCAGATTGACCTTCAGCAACCGATGAAAGCTGATAAAGTTGAAGGAAACTTTCCTATTGCCAATTATAAGCAGGATGGAGACTTTATTTTCATTACTACCAATAAAAAATTCAAAAAAGGCGAAAAATACACCATTAATGTTACCTATTCAGGGAATCCTACCATCGCTAAAAAAGCACCCTGGGATGGCGGATGGGTTTTCACTAAAGATGAAAAAGGAAATCCATGGATGACTGCTGCTGACGAGGGAATAGGAGCTTCCATATGGCTTCCTACCAAAGATATCTGGAGCGATGAACCTGATAATGGAATCATTATGAAAATTGTAACGCCTAATGATCTGGTAGGTGTGGGTAACGGCAGACTAACTGATAAAAAAACAACGGGCAGTAAAACTACTTATACCTGGGAGGTTAAGAATCCCATCAATGCCTACTCCATTATCCCGAGTATTGGAAAATACGTGAATTTTAAAGATGTATTTGAGGGTGAAAAAGGAAAGCTGGACCTGGATTATTGGGTAATTGACTATAATCTGGACAAGGCAAAAAAACAATTTCAACAGGTAAAACCTATGCTCTCAGCATTTGAATACTGGTTTGGTCCGTACCCGTTTTATGAAGATTCATACAAACTTGTAGAGTCTCCTCACCTTGGGATGGAACATCAGAGTAATGTAGCCTATGGAAATAAATATCAGAACGGCTATCTTGGCAGAGATCTTTCAGGAACAGGAGTGGGCTTAAACTGGGATTTCATTATTATTCATGAAAGCGGCCACGAATGGTTCGCCAATAATATTACCGCAAAAGACCAGGCAGATATGTGGATCCATGAAAGTTTCACCAACTATTCCGAGACTCTTTTCACGGAAAAATATATGGACAAAAAATCTTCAGAAATCTATGTTCAGGGGATCAGGAAAGGGATAGACAACGACGTTCCTATTATTGGCCAGTATGGCGTAAGAAATGAAGGCAGTGGAGATATGTATCCGAAAGGAGCCAACATGCTTCATACGATAAGACAGGTAATCAATAATGATGACAAATTCAGACAGATTTTAAGAGGTTTGAATAAAGACTTTTATCATCAGACCGTTACTACTCAGCAGATTGAAAATTATATCTCCTCAAAATCGGGAATTGATTTCTCAACTGTTTTTGATCAGTATCTGAGAACGATAAAAATCCCAACTCTTGAGTATGCTCAAAATGGGGATACTTTAAAGTTCCGTTATACTGATGTGGTAAAAAATCTGAAATTACCCATCATCATCAATGGTGATCAGACCATAAATCCAACAGAAGAATGGCAGACCGTAAAGCTTAAGAAAAGTACTCCGGTGGAGCTAAACCCTAACTATTATATTAATTATTCTAATACTAAATAAATAAAAAAGGCAAATTTGCACCCGCAGATTTGCCTTTTCGCTTTTTCACAGTAAAAATTTAAGAAAAGTTTAATACTTTCTCCGTAACAAAACGACAAAAAAAGCAACTATTTAACTATTAATGTAAACCTAATGAGAAAAACAGTACTTAGCCTTGGTATTTTTGCTGCTTTTTTAGCAAATGCTCAGTCTATAAAAACAACTATTGACCTTGTCAATGTAAAAGATGATAAAGTAGCCGTTACCATGGAATTCCCGAAAATGAAATCCGGGGATATTAAATTTCACTTCCCAAAAACAGTTCCGGGTACTTATTCTGTAGACGACTATGGAAGATTCATCGAAGGAATCAAATTTTACGATAATAAAGGAAAAGAGCTTACTTATACCAAAGTAAATGACAATACGTATTCCCTGAAAAATGCTCAGGCACTTTCCAAAATCTCTTATCTTGTGAATGACAGTTTTGATGATGAATTAGATACGTCAAAGCATAAAGCCGTATTTTCACCTTCAGGAACAGATATTGAGGCTGGAAAAGTATATATGATCAATACCCACGGATTTATCGGATATATTGAAAATATGCAGGATGTTCCTTATCAGCTTGTCGTTCAGAAACCTACTGATTTCTACGGAACAACAGCTTTGGTAGATCAGGACAAATCTGAATCTACAGATACTTATACTCTTGCCAATTATGCTAAGGTGACAGATTCTCCGCTGATGTATACAAAGCCTGATTATATTACCTTCAATGCCGGAGGAATGGATCTTGTATTAGGCGTATATTCTCCAACAGGAAAATATAAAGCAGCAGATTTTAAAGATAATCTCGAAAAGATGGTTGTTGCCCAGAAGAAATTCCTTGGAGACATGAATACCAATAAGAAATATGCTATCATGCTTTATCTTTCCGGTGGTGACGGTCCTAAAGTGAAGGGATTCGGAGCATTGGAACACCACGAATCTACAAGTGTAGTGCTTCCGGAAGCAATGCCGAAAGATGCTATTGACAACACCATTACAGATGTGGTTTCCCACGAATTTTTCCATACTGTAAATCCTCTGAAGACGCATTCTGAAGAAATTCACTATTTCGATTATGCAGATCCGAAAATGTCTCAGCACTTATGGATGTACGAAGGCGGAACGGAATATTTTGCCAATCTTTTCCAGATTCAGGAAGGTCTGATCAATAAAGATCAGTTCCTTGAAAGAATGGGAGAGAAAATTGCCAACTCCAAGAGCTATGATGATACCATGCCATTTACGGTAATGAGTAAAAATGTATTGGTAGAGCCTTATAAAGATCAATATCGAAACGTTTACGAAAAAGGAGCTCTTCTGGCAATGTGTCTGGATATCGAGCTTAGAAAACTTTCCAACGGAGAAATGGGATATCGTGATATGATCAGAAAACTGTCTCAGAGATTTGGCGAAAACAAACCGTTCAAAGATGATAAACTGATTGATGAACTGGTAACAGTAACAGGATATCCACAGGTAAAAGAATTCTACAACAGATATATTGCAGGAAACCAGCCGACCCCTTATGCACAATACCTGAGCATGGTAGGCGTAGATATTAAAAAACAGGAAAGCCAGCCTCTGTTCTGGTTTATCAAAGATCCGAATCAGACAGGTTTTGATGAAAAGACCAATGCTTTTGCTTTTGATGATCATTCTGCATTGTCTCCATTTGCAAAAAGTATCGGATTTAAAATCACCGACCAGGTACTTGCTCTGGATGGAAGAACGGTAGATATCAAAAAAGTACAGGATTTTATTGGCTATACAAGAACCATCAAAGACGGACAGGAAGTTACGGTAACTATTCTAAGAGATAATGCCGGTAAGAAAGAGAAAATGACATTGAAAGGAAAAGCTATTCTGGATAAAATGACTATGGAAACGCTTACATTCAAGGCTAATCCAACTCCGGAAGAACTAAAATTACAAACACAGTGGCTCACTGGTAAAAAATAAAGAGAAAAGCGGGGAAATTTCCCCGCTTTTTATTTTCATAGTTGATAAGTCTAAACTTGTCATTCTTTTTTAATCGTTATTCTAAAGGTACTCCCTTTTCCTACCTCAGTCTGGGAAATTTTAATATCTCCGTTGTGGTATTCATGAATGACTCTTCTTGCTAGTGACAACCCTAGTCCCCAACCCCTTTTTTTGGTAGAATAACCGGGATTAAAGGCATTTCTTGCCTGTTGCTTTGTCATGCCACTTCCATTGTCTTTTACCTCAACCAGAATATTTTTGTTTCTTTCAAAAACTGACATGGTAATAGCACCCTCGCCTTTCATGGCATCCACAGCATTCTTCACCAGATTCTCAATCACCCAGCTCATCAGGATTTTATTATGAGGTACCAAAACCGTGTAAGTAGGAAGATTCAACGTAAAGTTAATTTTTCTGGAAATCCTGGTCTTTAAATAGTCATAATTCTCCTGAATCGTTTCATTGAAATTTCTGTCGTTCAGTTCGGGAATAGAACCTATTTTTGAGAATCGTTCTGAAATTGTTCTGAGTCTTTCAATATCTCTTTCTATCTCATGTACGCCTTCTGATTCAGGATTATCCAGCTTCATAATTTCTATCCACCCAATCATGGAAGATAAAGGTGTCCCGATCTGATGAGCCGTTTCTTTAGCCAGACCTGCCCAAAGGTAACCTTCATCTGTCTTTTTAATTGTCCTGAAAAACCAGAAAGAAAAACCGAAATACAACAGAATAAACAGTCCTAAAATATAAGGAGAATACCGGAGATTATTAAGCAGACGCGAGTTGTCGTAGTATACAAACTGATTGTTTCCATCCGGTACTTTGATCTCAATAGGAGCATAATTCTTCTCCATATTCCGGATCAGATCCTGAAGTTCTTCAGGATTCTTTATGGTAGTTTCAGGGATATTCCTGTAGTATCCAAGATCAAGAATAGGGTTTTTGTATTTATCTGTTACAATAAACGGAATGGTATTGTTGATATTAAGGATATCCGGAAGCAGATCCAGAACATCCGTATCAGGCGTTTTTACTTCCTGTTGTATTCTTATGGCTTTGGAAAGAAGGCTGATCCTTTTAATCTCCTCTTTTCTGAGAAAATTAATAAGCGATGTTGAAGCCACTACAATGGCAATCACCAAAGTAGTCATCACCACAAAAATGATCCAGTTATTCAGCCTTGTAAGTATGGATTTTCTCAAAGTTATTTTATTTTAAAACATTCAGAATTTTCTGCAGCTCTGCATTCCCACTTCCCTGATAGTTGTTGATAATAATCGAAAATACATATTTTTTCCCATCTTTTGCCGTGTAATATCCCGCAAAAGATTTGGTATCTCTCATGGTTCCGCTCTTCATCTTCATTCCATTATCCTGAACCGGGAAACCATCGTAATAGGCTTCAAACCAATTTTGTTTTTTCGCATATAAAAGAGCCTGTACCTCTGCTTTGGCCGCCACATAATTCTGTGGTGAAAGCCCGCTTCCGTCAGCAAAATTGATCATATTAGGATTGATTCCTTTTGATTTCCAGAACTCCTTCAGATAAGAAATTCCACTTTTGAAGTTTGGATTTCCTTTTTTCTCTTTTCCTAAAGTTTTAATCAATGTTTCTCCATACAGATTGATGCTTTTTCTTAAAAACCAGTAAACGATTTTATCAAGAGTCGGCGATTGATAAGTCAGAAGAATATTATTTTTCGGAGCTGTCAAAACTGTTTTTCCCTCTATTTCAAGCTGTGAATTCGTTACTGCTTTTCCTGAAAGTTCAATTCCTGATTCTTTCAGCCACTGTTGTACTTCTACTGCCAGCTGTAAAGGTGGATTAGGTGTAGAACCGGAAACGGTTACTGTTTTTCCTGACGGAAGCATTCCGTTAATCAGAGCTACATCAGAATGAGGAGCTGTAAAGATCAGACTTTGATCTGAGCTTCCTCCTGTTTTCAAGTCATTCAGCCATTTCACGCCTTCCAGCGGATAAGAAAAGCTTTTAAAATCAGTTCCGTTAATATTGATATCAAACTGGTTTTCTTTCCAGTTTATTCCCCACACTCCTGCTCCATAGTAATTGCCAAGATCATCCCACGGCCATCCGCCCGGAATCGTCTGATGATCAAAATAAGAATCATCAATGACAAGATCACCTGATATTTTCGTTATTCCTGAAGTTTTAATGGCATCTATCAGTTTCTTTTTAAAATTTTCAGGTTTATAGGCATCGTATCTCCAGCTTCCTAATGTAGGATCACCGTTGGAACTAATGAAAAGATTTCCGTTCAATGTTCCTCCGGATATATTTCCGGAATAGCTAGAGGTGGTTGTAAAAGTATAATTTTTCCCTAAAGTTTCCAATGCTGCACCTGCAGTAAAAATCTTTTGTGTAGAAGCAGTAGAAAGTCCCTTGCTGCCCTGGTATTCGTAGATAAAATTACCGTTTTCATCTGAAACATAAAATGATAAACTGGAAGAAACGGCTCCCGAAGAATCCATCAAATCCTTCGTTACTTTATCTAATTTCTGGGCAATATTCTGTGCGGCCACTACCTGTACGGAAAGTGTGAGAACAGCAAGTGTTTTTTTCATTGCATTGTTGTTTGGGGTCTAAACAAATAGGGCTCAAAACAGCTCACTCACAGTAATGATGATCGATGTACTGAACCTTTTTAGTATCTCTAAATTCTAATCAAATATAGTTAAAATAAAAACTTTTCATACTCCCTGAGATCATCGGAGGTGAAAAGAATCTGATGGTCAGGAGATTTTTCAAACGACTGGTCATATTTAAAATATTTCTCATAATCATCTTCATCTAAGAAAATATCCATCTGACATTCTTTTATATAGTTTGATTTTTCGCCGTAATCCTGAATAAAATATCCGGAAGGATTCCAGGATTCATGATGACAACGCAGGCAATTTCTTTGGTGTACAGCTTTATATCCACATATTTCACAATCATTTAAGCTTTGGAACAGCAAGGAAATTTCATTTTGTTTGCCTTTCGGAAAAAGTGAACGTGGAATCATTTTTAAAAGCAGATAATAATTGGGTTCCTGCCATGAGAAATATTTTCTCTCTTCAAAATCATCATATTCTTTTGTGTAAAGCCATAATTTCTGAAGATCATATTCTACTTCAGCTTTCACAATATTTTTAATATTCAGAACGGTCTTATGATTTCTTCTGACATTCTGTTTGTCATCAATTTCAATAACCGGCTGCTGTTCCAGAAAATGATTCAGACATAAGGTGGTCTGCCATGAATCGATTGTTCTGATTTTGCCTTCCCCGCTACAGATCTCACAGGTTTTAACAGATAATTCTGAATATTTATCTTTGATTTTTTTAAGTTTATTATTGAGTGTTTCGTCTTCAGAATACGTATAACATCTCAATTCGCCGAACTTTTCCTTACCAAAGACACGGTGTTCCTTATTCCAGCCTGCCATGGCAAATTCATACAGCAAGCCACGGATCAGATCATTCCATCCGGTACTGTTCACTGAAAAATTAGTGAGGTTACGTTCTATGAAAAGAGTAATTTCTTCTGTATTCATTAAAGTTTACTGCCAGCCTCAATTTCGTAAGGTTCTTTATCTTTTTCAAAAATCCTTGTCAGTTCACTTCCTTCTACGGTTATTAGGTCAGCCTTTCTTCTGATCCAGTTTCCTTCTCTAAGGCCCACCACTTTGATATCGTTTTGGGTAAGAAACTCTTTAATACGGGTTTCTCTGGTTTCTCCGTTATGTTTTAAATCCGGGTTAGGATCCAGATAATGTGGGTTGAGATTGAAAGGAACCAATCCCATACAGTCAAAACTTGGCGGATATACAATCGGCATATCATTGGTAGTTTTCATGTTCTGTCCACCAATATTACTTCCTGCGCTACATCCAAGATAAGCTTTTCCACCTGATACATTTTCTTTCAGGACAGACATCAAACCTTCCTCGTGTAATGTTTTCACCAATAAGAAAGTATTTCCTCCTCCGGTAAAATATCCTTTTGCATGGTTCAGGGCTTCTGTTTTATTTTCAAACTCATGAAGTCCTTTCACTTTTACATTGATTGTTTCAAAGAAAGAACGTGCTTTTGCGGTATAGTCGTCATGAGAAATTCCGCCTGGTCTTGCGAAAGGAATAAACACAATTTCGTCAATTCCTTTATATAATTGGATTAATTCTTCTCTTAAATATTCCAGATAGTCTCCCCCAAAAAGGGTAGATGTAGAAGCTAATATAATGTTCATCTGATGTAAATTATAGATATTAATAAAAAAATGAATGACAAAGATAGCCTTCAAACATGAACGAATCAAAAATTAAATTAAAAAAAACCTCAATCCCGTTAATATTTTCTAAAAAAACTTAAATCCTCTAAAATTTTAGATTTTGTGGAATTATTATTGAATTTTAGATTTCGAATTTAAAATATAAGATTATGAAAATGAGTAAAATTAATAGTAGAAACCTTTTTTTAGGGTTAATACTGGCAGGAAGTGTAAGTCTTGTAAACGCACAAACGACTCAGCCTGAAACTTCAGCAGCAACGAGTCAAACTACGAATCCAACAATTGAAGGTCTTAAAAAACAGATCGCAGCCAATCCCAAGGATACAGAATCATTAGCGAAACTGGCTGGTGCTTATCAGGAAGCTTCAGACTGGCCAAACGCCATTGATACCTGGAAAAAAATATCTGTTTTATTACCGGACTGGGCTCCGTCTTATTACAGCCAGGCTTATGCCTATCAGTCTGCAAAAGATGATGCCAATGCAAAAATTGCTTATGAAAAGTATATTGCAACAGTAAAACCTGAAGAAGTAGAGCAAAATAAGAAGAATCTGGCATACGCCTATTTCTATCTTGCCTTTACAGAACAGCAAACTGATCCTAATAAAGCAAAGGAACACATTGCAAAGTCTATACAGTATGACCCAACCAACGAGGATGCTGTAAAGCTTAGCAAAACATTAAATTCTTAGTAAAGAAAATGCCGGAAAGTTTTTCCGGCATTTTTATTATTTACTCTTTAAATGATAAATTCTTTTCTCTTCAAAATTTCTTTATTCATTCTTAAAAGTAAAAGTTCATCATACCACATCTTGATTCCTGACTCTTGATTCTTGATTCTCTTACATCTACTCAATCATCTTTCCATAAAAATCTGTTTCACCGTGCAAGTGCCGGATGATCTTCTCAATATTCCGCTGGATGCTGGCTTCCGTTTTTAAATTGTTGATATAACGGATCAGCTCATTTCTTCTTGAAGGAATCAGGTTATCAAAATTTTCTGTGGCCAGAGCACTTTCTTTGATTGCTTTTTCTAATTGTGGATGAATGGAAATACTTCTGTCTGAATCATCATATTCCAGAGCAACCTCAACAACTTCTCCAATTCTTTTTGGGGAATTCTTCAGCATTGTCAGATTGATATACAGCCTCCACTCACCCAGATATTTCATCAGGTTTTGCTTAAATTCCTTCCCATTTACCGTTCCTTTTACAGCAATAGGACTTTTGCTTCTTTTCGACGCAGTAAAAATCTCTTCCAAAATTTCTTCCGGAATAAAAACAAAAGGATTAATGCCTATGATTTCTAATGGAGCTGTGAAACTGTTGTTTTTCATGGATGCAAATTTAAATTAGGCTAGAAACTAGAAACTAGAAACTAGAAACTAGAAACTAGAAACTAGAAACTAGAAACTAGAAACTAGAAACTAGAAACTAGAAACAAAAATAACAGTTTGATGAATAGGTATGGAGTTTCTTTTTTATTATTTCAAAAACAATTACTTTCATACACTCCCGCATCCAAACCCTCAAACCCTCTCACTCTCCTACCCACAAACCCGAACCTCGTAACTCAAAATTCATATCTCAGAACCCAATTAATTCCCTATATTTGTATCAATAAATCTATTTATCAAAATGAAATTTTTTATTGACACAGCTAATTTAGAGCAAATCAAAGAAGCCAGAGATCTTGGAATTTTAGATGGGGTAACCACTAACCCATCATTAATGGCTAAAGAAGGTATTCAGGGAGCGGAAGCGATCAGAAACCACTATAAAACGATCTGCGAACTTGTAGACGGAGATATTTCTGCTGAAGTTCTTTCTACAACGTATGAAGAAATGATTAAGGAAGGAGACGAATTGGCTGCTATTCACCCTAATATCGTTGTAAAAATTCCGATGATCAAAGACGGAATCAAAGCTTTAAAATATTTTTCTGACAAAGGAATCAGAACAAACTGTACTTTGATCTTCTCTCCGGGGCAGGCTCTTTTGGCAGCAAAAGCAGGAGCAACTTATGTATCTCCATTCCTGGGAAGATTAGATGATATTTCTACAGACGGTTTGAACCTTATTCAGGAAATCAGATTAATTTTTGATAACTACATGTTCGAAACTGAAATTTTAGCGGCTTCTATCCGTCACTCAATGCACATTATTGATTGTGCTAAAATCGGAGCTGATGTTATTACCTCTCCACTTCCTCCGATCTTGAGCTTATTGAAGCACCCATTAACAGACAGCGGATTGGCTCAGTTTATTGCAGATTCTCAGAAATTAGCATAATCACTGATCCTTATTCAGATATAATAAAACCCGGAAATATTGTTCCGGGTTTTTATTTTTTAATGTATAAACTTATTTCAATAATCTTTGATTCCGGGCACTGGTTAATGCAGCCAACATAAGGCTGAATAGAATGAACATTTTTTTCATGGTTAGTTTGGTATCGTTTTTAATTTTCTGCAGAAATATTTTTTACAATCCTGCAAGGATTTCCTACTGCGACTACATGATCCGGAATATCTTTTGTGACAACACTTCCTGCTCCAATCACCGAGTTACTTCCAATAGAAACTCCCGGGAGAACAACAACATTACCTCCCAGCCATACATTATCCCCCACTTTGATGGGATGAGCATACTCCAGTCCTTCATTCCTTTGTTTTGCATCAAGTGGATGACCTGCTGTATAAAAACTGCAGTTGGGACCGATGAATACGTTATCACCAAACTCTACTTTGGCGCAATCTAAAATAACAAGATTATGATTGGCATAGAAATTCTCTCCAACCGTTATATTGTATCCGTAATCACACCAGAAATTAGGTTCTATGCAGATATTTTCTTTGATACTGCCGATTATTCTTTTGAGGAGTTGGTATCTGTTTTCTGAATCAGAATTTTTCAATCCGTTATATTCCTGACACAGATCTTTACATCTTATCCGCTCCTGAATTAATTCCTGGTCATAGTTGGCATTGTATAAAAGCCCGGCTGCACATTTTTCCTTTTCTGTCATGAGATATAATGTTGATTATTATTACTTATTGTTCCTTGAAGATAATAAATATATCATAACATAATGAATTGATATTTGTCACTTTTCCCTTGATTTCTTTTCCCAAAATAAAAAACAGGATGACAAAAAATGCCATCCTGCAGATATTAGAAAATATATAATTTTTAATTCACCAGATCCGGTTCTATCGGATTGTTATCCTTTTTAAGAGCCTCTTTGGTATTTTTTTCTATTTCTCTGAATACCTGATTAGGGTCTGAAATTTCTTTTCCATCTCCTGTTCTGACCTTAAAGCTTACCTTCGTACCATCTCCGCTTTTCATCATCATTTCTCTCATATTCTTGGCAGGATCATTTACATAAGCTTTCCATACTTTTCTGAACTGATCTTTTGTTACTTCAAGTTCTTTTCCACCTATTCCCAAAACCCTTACATTATCCGGAAGCTGCATTTCGGTTTCATCAGCCGGAGCACCAATTGTTTTGTTTCCTATCATCGTCATAATATGAGAACCTGTAGCGTCTTCAAGCTTTACGATTAATCCCGGAAGTCCATAGAATACGTAAGGGCCATCCTGAAAAGGAAGATCTGTTGTAAACCATGCAGTCCATTCTCTACCTCCAAAACTGGCAACAGCTTTTTGAGTCTGGTAAGTTCCGATTTTTTGTTTTTCAGGCAATATTTTCCATTCCGGTTTTTGATCTTCTTTTATTTTATACTTATCTGTGGAAACGTTTTTGAAAAGATAGGTTTTAAAATCCGGGTATTGTTTGGTTACCTTATAAGAAACCAGACCGGGTCTTTCTCTTCTGTTCACACTGATATTTCCGCCTCCGGCTTTTAATTGTTTTTCAAGCTCTGCTTTTCCGATAGAATCTGCAACAAATTTATCTCGGCTGTAATAGCTTGATCCATTTTTATCAATATCCAGAAGCATCATTTCCGTCTTTACTTCCTGCTTGTTATTGGAATCCGGAATAAACTTGTATTCATAGAAGAACCTGTTGACCTGAGCACTGGCAAGTACGCCCAAAAGCATAAAAAATAGGATTTTACTTTTCATAGTGTATGATTAAAAGGCTTTGCCTATCCTGAAATTGACAAAGCCTGATGGAACTTTTATTTCTTTGTTTCGATTCTAACTTCTCCCTCCTTAAAGTCTCCTTTTTTCTGGGTATTGACATTCACTCTCGATATATTACTTGTATCTAATGAATTTACATCATCCTTGGAGACTTCTCTCCCGTCAATATAATATTTGTATTTTACGTCGTCATTGCTGTTTATTTTAAACTTTTTGACTCCGTTCATCGCAATATTTCCATTGCCGTCTTTTTTAATGAAGTCTGCATTCATTACAAGAACATCCGGTGAACCATTCGTGACTTTGATAAAAGCACCATCTCTGAAACTGAATGATCTTTTCTCGGCTTCTGCGCGGGCTTTTTCAACATCTTTTCTGATCCGGTCTGCATCAATCCTGATTCTTTCAGTCTGTACTCTTATTCTATCTCCTTCAGCTCTTGCTCTGTCACTTTCTACACGTGCTTTTTCTCCTTCTACTCTGGCCTTAGTTGCTTCTTTCATTGCATTTCTGGCTTCTGCCATTGCTTTGCGTACTTCTTCTTTTTCTTTAGAGCTCAGATCCTTATAGTAAACGGTATTGTTATTTTTAAAATAAACTACTTTGGGTTCTTTGGGCTCTGTAGGCGGTGTAGGAGGAACTACTATTTTTCCTATTTTTGCAGCCTCTCTTCCCGCTTTTTTTGCCGCTCTTTTTATTTTTCGAAGCTCTTTTTTATCAAGAGGATCCATATTTTCAAGCGCCTTCATTTGATTCTTCCACTCAACAGAGTTGAAATATTTATCAACTTCAACATTGGCTGTGATCTCTCCTATTTCTGATGCCAGAGTACTTATTTCTTCAATTTTATCACTGAAAGCATCACTTTCAGGCTCCAGACCTTCCAGCTCTTTCTCTTTTTCTTTCAGCTTTTTTTCCAGCCCGGATAATTTTGTATGATCTTCCGGTGATATAGGTTTCAATTCTGCAATTTTTTCCTGACCAGATTTTTCAGGTCTTAGAGTATCTTTCTTGATTTCTGAAACTACTTTTTTCATAGAAAGATTGGTTTCCTCAATTTCTCTGTTCTTTGCATTTACCAGATAAGCAAAAGCTATTGTAAATACAACTGGCAATGCAAGAATTCTTCGCGCATATCCGAACTTGGTTTTAGGTTTTTGTAACATCTTAAGTCTTTTTTTAAGGTTTGAACTTAGAAACGGACTGGCAACAGGCAACTGTGTTCCGGAAAAGTGGCTTGTTAAAAGCATCTGCGCAAATGCTTTGGTGTCCGATTGTTTTACGGCTTTTTTATCAGCCAGGTATTCGTGGATTAGATTAATTTCTTTTTTGATGATATGAAAAAACGGATTGAACCAGAAAACAGAGGTAATAATTTCGATAAAGATCTTATCAAAGGAATGCTTCTGTTCAATATGTACCATCTCGTGCTTTAAAATCTGCTTTCCGATATCAGAATTCAAGGTGATTGTATTCTTCCAGAACAGGTTTTTAAAGTAGGAAAATGGAGCTTCGGTAAGGTCTGTACGGTAAAAGTTGATCCCGTCAAAACTTTCTTTCTGAAATTGGTTTTTAAACTGCTGGATTTTGAAAATCCCATACAACAGCTTTCCTAAAAAATAGAGAGAAACCAGTCCCAGAGTTGAAAAAATAATGTTAAAATAAAGGTTACCATTGTCTATGTTTTTTTCTGTGTTAAAATTCTGAATCTTATTAAGAAGCATGTAAACATCATTATTAACCTCTATCGTAAAATCGTCTACTCTGATGAGTGGCAGTAAGAGTGACATCACAATTGCTGCCAACAGATAAAACCTGTTATAATGATGGAATGTCTTGTCCTTTAAAGACAACTGATAGTACAAAAACGTTACACCTGAACATAAAATAATTTTCCCAAAGTATAAAAGTATTGCTTCCATAGGTATTAATCTTTCTTTTTCAGTTCATCTAATAACATTTCCAAATCTTCTACTGTCATTTCATTTTTTTCTACCAGAAACGAAACGGCACTTTTGTAAGAACCTTTAAAATAATTCTTTACAAGACTTTTCATCGTTTTCCCGGAATACTGTTCTTTTGAAACAAGCGGAAAATACTCATGCTGTCTTCCATGTACACGATAATCTACAAATTCTTTGTCCTTCAATACTTTTAAAATGGTAGAAACGGTATTGGTATGCGGTTTCGGTTCCGGAAAAAGATCAAGAACATCCTTTAGGAAACCTTTTTCTATTTTCCATAAATACTGCATTACCTGTTCTTCTGCTTTTGTTAGAGTCTGAATTTTCATATCCTGTTCATTTATTAATTATAATGATATAAAACCTGTCAATTCTATATCACTAATAAATTAGTTATACAAATGTAGAAATAAAATTGACTCAAACAACTATTTTTTTAGTGATAAACTTATTAAAAACGTAATGTATTGAAAATCAAATAAATAAAATTAGTTAAAATTTATTAAATTTTAAATGAATAGGACTATCCACTGTCTACTCTGCAGAAAATCATTTAATACATTGCAATTTTACACTGAAAAAACTCAATTAATATCGAAAAGTTAATTGACTTAAAGAATACGTAAGTGAAGCTATCCGATTTTAGAGCAGTCATCCTTGTCAAGGTTTAGAACATTGACAAGGATGAAAAGCCTAGTAAACCCAAATGACTTTATGATCTAAAATAAAATTACAAAGCCTCAAAAAAATTCATAATCACAATTGTCAGATTCAAAGTAAAATTTGTCCGATTGATCAGATTTTCAGAAAAACATATCCCAAAAAGTCCTGAAATTTGAACAAAAAACAAAGAGATATGAACCGTTTTTGGGAAAAAGTAAAAACAAAAAATATTCTGGTTATTGTACTGGTTATTTTTATTGGAATTCAGTTTTACAGACCTGAAATTAAGCAAAAGCCAATAACAGGTGAGATTCATGTTCCCAGTGATGTAAGAGCGATACTGCAGCGTTCATGTTTCGACTGCCATTCCAATCAGACAGAATTGAAATGGTTTGACCAGGTTGCTCCGGCATACTGGCTCGTAGCAGATCATATCAAAAAGGGAAAAGAAGGTCTGAACTTTTCTGAATGGGATCAACTGGCACCTCCGGCACAAAATGCAAAACTTTGGGAAGCTTTTAATCAGATTAACCTGAAAGCGATGCCTCTTAAAAGCTACGAATTGCTTCATCCGGAAGCCAAGCTTTCTGAAAATGATATCCGTATCCTGAAAAACTATGTGACTTCTCTTGCTCCAAAGCAAAAACCTGATACCGCAAAGGTTTCCGCTTACAACAAACAGCTGCAGCAAATTAATACAATCCATACTGCCGCACCCAAACCATCAGTACCCACTGCATTGAATGGGATCAGCTATATTCCTGATTATAAAAACTGGAAACCCATAAGTTCTACAGAAAGGCTGGATAACGGAACAATGCGTATCATATTCGGAAATGATATCGCTGTAAAGGCAACCAAAGAACATAAGACCAATCCATGGCCAGACGGAACCATATTCGCGAAAGTAGCATGGGAACAGATCATAGACAGTGATGGCAATGTTACTGCCGGAGCTTTTAAACAGGTGGAATATATGATTAAGGATTCTAAAAAATTCGCATCAACAAAAGGATGGGGATGGGCAAGATTTTTATCTCCCAAACTTGAACCTTATGGAAAAACAGCCGATTTTGCCAACGAGTGTATCAGCTGCCACCGCCCCATGAAAGACAATGATTTTGTATTCACCTCTCCTATTAACCATTAAGCTATGAAAAATCTGATCGTTTATTTACTACTATGCTTATTTACTGTGAGCTGTGGTTCCAAAAAAGAATACGAACCCGTGAATGAAAATGCGTCCCTTCCTGCAAGTTTTGATTTTAATGCAATGAACTTAAAGGTGGTAACCTCTTCAATCAATCATAAAAAACAGACCATGATGACTCTGTATGGTAATGATTCCGCTATTGATGAGTTGAAAGATCATCCGGAAAATAATAACCATAAAGAAAGAATACTGGCTCTTATTACCTGGTCGCAGAAAGAAGATCCCTATTGGTATGGAGCAAAAATCCCCAATCATTTGCTGTCTGTAGAAATTGTTAAAAGTAAGGAGCCTTTTTCAGAAAACTCAGAGATTTTGTATCAAAAATACGAAGGGAAAGAACTTAGGAAAGCCAACGCAGACGGAAGAGACAGAATCCGTACAATACTGAGTATGAAACCTTCCATAATGCCTTAACACAGGTTTTTTAAATCACATATAAAAAAATAATATTCATTAAAACTATTAAAAATGGAAAAATTCACATTCAGTTCAAGCCTGATAACAGGATGTATTTCAACAGCATTACTGCTCTTCACCTCTGTTGCCTGTTCGAAGGATAATCAGGATGAGTCGTCCGATCCTGCCGTTAAAGAAGTTCAATTGAGGAATGATGCAAGTCTTGGCAGTGTTCTTACCGATAAAGAAGGACATACCCTTTATTATTTTGCAAATGATGCTACTGCCACCAATAATTGCACCGGAGGATGTGAACCGGTATGGCCCATCTTCAATATAGATAACCTTTCTTCCGAAAAACTGGGAGCCGGATTAGAGCTTTCTGATTTTACTACGATAACAACAGGTTCAGGGAAAAAACAGGTAACCTACAAAGGAAGACCTCTTTACTATTATGCACCTTTGGTGAACGGAACCAATGTAAAAGAAGAGGCAGGGAAAACCGGAGGCGAAAATATAGGAGGCGTTTGGTTCGTTGCCAAACCAGATTATACCATTATGCTTACCAACGTCCAACTTGTAGGACATGATGGGAAAAACTACACTTCCACTTATACGGAAGGCACAGGAAAGACATTATATTTTACAGATGCTAAAGGAGTAACATTGTACACCTTTAAAAATGACAAACAAAATAAGAACAATTTTACAGCTTCTGATTTCTCAAATAACGGAGTCTGGCCAATTTATGAAACAGATAAAATTGTTGTTCCTTCCGGACTTGATAAAACACTTTTCGGATCTATTACCATATTCGGAAGAAAACAGCTTACGTATAAAGGATGGCCTCTTTACCGTTTTGGTCAGGATAATATGATTATGGGATCTAATAAAGGGGTTTCATTTCCTGTTCCCGGCGGTGTCTGGCCAGTGCCTGTAAAGAATATGGCAGCAGCTATGCCTTAATCTTGTGTTTTTATAAAAATCTCTGTGCTAAATAACGGATGTGCTGCCGTGCCGTTATTTAGCTTTTGTATCTTTGTGACAGCTTAACTGCCTGATTTTTATTTATGATCTATGCAAAATATATAAACACAAACGGAAGAAAGGTATTCAGGATTGATCCAAGAATCATTCTCTTTAGTGCTCTTTTTATGGGGATTCTGGCTTCGGTACCCAAAATACTCCGTATGCATATTACATTGGGAGAGCTGATGATAGATTTCTCCATATCCTTTTTATTCTCGCTGTTTGTATGGTATTTTAATATCTATAGTCTGCCTAAGTTTTCTATTCAGAATATATCAACACGATTTTTCAATAAAAAACTGGTGATCAGCTTATTCATCGGAGTGCTGGTGATGGCCGCAATAGTACTTATTCATCATGTTATATTTCCGAAATATGGATTTAACACCATGGTATTGATGTATGAATTCCGGGGAGTACTGATCAATCTGACCATTTATATGTTTCTGTATCTTTTGTATCAGACTTATAATTCTCAGCAGATTAAATTTGAGCTTGAACAGATCCGGACAGATAATCTGAATGCTCAATACGAACTGCTGAAACAGCAGATTAATCCTCATTTTTTATTCAACAGTCTCAATACCTTGAAATCTATGATTGATATAAAAGATGAAAGTTCGGGTGATTTTGTGGTCAGACTGGCAGATTTCTACCGTTTTACTTTAGATAACAGAAAAATGGATCTCATTCCCTTAAAAAAGGAACTTGCCATATTGGATGCCTATGTTTTTCTTCTGACCTCAAGATTTGAAGATGGTATAGAATTTAAAATAGATATTCAGGAAGAGATATTAAACTCCTATATTCCTCCTTTTACGCTGCAGCTGCTGTGTGAAAACTGTATCAAGCATAATATTGTATCACTGGCTTATCCGTTAATCATAAAATTATACAGTGACTCCGAATATATTGTCATTGAAAACAATTTTCAGCCTAAGAATATTCCACAGGAATCTGCAGGAATAGGAATTGAAAATATCAGAGAACGTTATAAGCACTTTGCAGAAAAGGAGGTGACTATACTTCAGAATGATTCTAATTTCACCGTCAAATTACCCATAGTAGATGAAAGTTTTAGTAATAGAAGATGAGATAAAAACTGCGAAGGCACTGGGGCGAATGATCGTCGCTGTACAGCCGGAGGCTACCATAGTACAGTATATTGAAAGCGTTGCTATGGCTGTTGAATATCTTTCTGGCTCTGAACTTCCGGATGTTATATTTATGGATATTCAGCTGGCAGACGGTAATTGTTTTGAAATATTCAATCAGATCAGGATAAAAGTTCCTGTCATTTTCTGTACCGCTTTTGATGAATATGCTATAGAGGCCTTCAAAAGTAACGGAGTCGATTATATTTTAAAACCCTTTGAGAAAAAAGATATCCAGTCGGCTTTTGAAAAGATCAACAATCTTAAAAATTTCTTTCAGCATTCTCCTTCTCCCGACCGGAAACTGGAAGATATTCTGAATAACCTGACAACGGGAAGAGGAAAAACCAATTTTCTGGTCTTCTCCAACAATAAATACAGTAATATCCATGTCGACAGAATTGCCTGCTTTTACAGCCAATTTGGAAATACAGTACTGGTGACCCTTGATCAGAAAGAATATTCAATTTCTCAGTCGTTGGATGAGATAGGACAGCTGGTTTCAGGAACTCAGTTCTTTAGGATTAACAGGCAATATCTGATTAACTTTGCAGCCATTGTTGAAGTGGAACATTATTTCTCACGAAAACTTCTGGTTAGTTTAAAAATTACCACTCCCGAAAAACCTCTTGTCACCAAAGACAAAGCTTCCCGTTTTCTTCAATGGCTTGAAGAACGGTAAAATGATCAAGTAAAAAACAGGAAATATGACATTAAATAAATCTAAGTTTTATAAATTAATATTAAAATCTTTTTAAATGAAAAAAATACTTTTTATCGGAATGGTGCTTATAGGAATCATAAGCCTTTCATCATTTATTACATCAGATGATACTACAGGTCCAAAACCTGCAAAGTCCATTTATGATTTTAAAATTGAGTCCATAGACGGCGGAAAAATTGATTTTTCCGAGTACAAAGGGAAATACATTCTTATTGTAAATACAGCATCCAAATGTGGCTACACTCCTCAATACAAAGGATTGGAACAGCTGTATAAAGATTATGGTGACAAACTGGTTGTGGTAGGCTTTCCTTCTGATAATTTTGCAGATCAGGAATTCCACGACAATGTTGAAATCAAATCTTTCTGTGAAAAGAACTATGGAGTAACTTTTCCGCTTACCACTTCTGTGGATGTAAAAGGTGCTAAAATCACTCCTGTATTTGATTATCTTACCCATAAATCTCAAAACGGAGTAATGGATGCGAAAATAAGCTGGAATTTTAATAAGTTTCTGATCAGCCCGGAAGGAAAATTATTGGAGTACTTTGATTCTAAAGTAGTTCCTGAAAGTGATAAAATCACCCATTATTTCAAGTAAATAACTCTAAAAAAAACACTACTATCATGACTATAGTAGTGTTTTTTTATTCTTTTGCTTCATTGTTTTTCTTATTATACTTAGATCATCATCATATAACTCCCCAATAATATATCCAAACGAAAGCAACTGAAATACTATACATTAACAATTTAAATTACAAAAATCACTTCGATAAAGACCCCAAACGCATCATTTTTACAACAATGGATCCTATACATTAGAGATTTGTTAAATTTTATTAAATAAATATTAAAATGTATTTGTTTTAACCGGGAAATTATATTTATTTTAGTGCTTTAAAAATTTCTCATGAAAAGATATAATTTATTGATTGTACTATTACTGCTTATTTTCAATGTTACTACAGCACAAAAGAAGGGTTCTCCGGCTGCTGATCTCAGCATTCTAAAAGATACGAAATCAAAAATCGAAGCTACCGTTCCATTGGTAATTCAACATCTTCAAACTATTGCAACTAAAGAAGGAGATAATAATATTGTCAACAACGGAAAAATAGCTTTAGGTAAAGAATATGGTATTTTAGAATCTGAATGGTTTTTATACAGAAACAATATGAAAAACTGTATCCTGAACAATTCTTCCAAGAAAGCTAAAAAATGTATGGAATATCATAACAATATGATGAGAGGTACCATGATCAATTACAACAATTATATCACCAACCTTACAAGAAAGAACGGATATCTGGGAGTTGAAGGTGATACAAAGTTTGAATTTAAACCTGCCGATATTGCTACAAAATTAAATGAAGCTTATTTCAATGCAAATGATGCAGCAGGAAGAATGAAAGCTGATCAGAAAAGAGACTTTTTAGGACAAACGATGTCTGATGACAACAAGCTTACTCCTTACGCTCAACTGGCACAATAATATCTAAAATCATATTTAAAAATAAAAAAAGAGAACTGCAGTTTGCAGTTCTCTTTTTTTATTCAAAAGCAAAAAATCTCCGCCGGAAAAAGCAGTTTTGTGGTACTAATCATAAAACCCTTGGGGAAAAAGTAGAAAATTTGGCAGAGATTTTTTTGCATACACTCTACAGATCAACTGTCCTACCCATGATCTGTAAGAGCTTTACAAAAATAGGATTATAGCCATCTGCTGGCTGAAAATACCTGTAGAATTAAATATTCAGAATTGTAGAACTAATACTACTTTTATCTTTGCTTCCACCAATGGTAGTAGTTATGCAGTCCGTCATACTCAAATCCACAACGCGGGTACAAAGTGTTTCCTATATCATTCGTTTTTTCTGTTTCAAGCATCAGCCCGCATGCACCTGTTTCCTCGCACCACTGCTTACTACGATCAATTAATGCTACAGAAATTCCTTTCCCTCTGTAATCAGGATGAACAAACAGATCACTTAACAGCCATTGCTTCTGTAATTGAGTATAATGGAATAATTTGTAAAGCTGTACAAAACCTACTGCTTTTCCATCGGCTACTGCAAGAAAAATATCAGACTCACTGTTTAAAAACCGTTCTTTGAGAAAAGCCTTTCCTTTTTCAACATCTGATTCCTGTCTGTAAAAAACACGATAGAGATTGAACAATTCAGCCGTTTCATCAAGATCCTCAAGACTTGCCTTTTTAATAATGTAATTCATCGTTATATATATTTTTATTAACACGACAAAAGTAGCCTTAAACAGGACCAGTGATATCATCCAGAATATTATTAAAAGTATAGTCCAGATAAATTTAATATGGGTTTCTCTCATTCATTTTCCATAAATACCGCACGTTTCGGATTGTATCACGCTGAACAAGTCCAGATTTTTACAGAATAAAATCAAACCAATGAAAGAGATCATTCATAAAATCGAAAACGCAGACTGGCAGCACCTTACGGAAACAATGCATCAAAACGGATATGCCATTATTCCTCATCTACTGTCTGAAGATGAATGCGAAATATTAAAGTCCAGCTACGATCACTCTCCGTTTTATCGTAAAACAGTTATTATGGCCAGACATCGTTTCGGCCTGGGAGAATATAAATATTTTAACTATCCATTACCTGAAGTTATTCAAACCATACGCTCAACGATCTATCCCCATCTGGCATCTATTGCCAATTCATGGTTTAATGCGTTGCATATCGATACTCAGTTTCCCTTAAATCATCAGGAATTTTTACATCAATGTCATACTAATGGCCAACAGAAAGCTACCGTCTTAATTTTAAAATATGGAAATGGTGGATTTAATACGCTGCATCAGGATTTATATGGAGACCTGTATTTTCCTATTCAAATCGTGTTAATGCTCAGTGAACCGGATAAAGATTTTACAGGAGGTGAGTTGGTGCTTACCCAACAGATTCCGAGAGCACAGTCAAAAGCTATTGTTTTAAAGCCTAAAAAAGGAGATGTCCTTATGTTCACAACGCAATTTAAACCAGAAAAAGGAGCCAAAGGATATTATAGGGTTAATATGAAACATGGAGTAAGTGAAATCAGAGAAGGAAGCCGCTATGCTTTGGGAATTATCTTCCATGATGCAATCAGTTAATTATTAAATAGTCAATACATGAGCTATGATTCAACATTCTCAAATATCTCCTGAAAGCCTGAGAAGCAAAATACACTGCAGAGAAATTCGTTTTGGGGGAAATATGAAACTGAAAATCTACGGATTACTCAGTTGCCGGTCAGGAAAAAGAATGAAGAAAGAAAACAGGGTTTTCTTCACAGAGGAAAAAGAAGCTTTACAAAATAACTATCGTCCCTGCGGACATTGTATGAGAGAAACATATAAGCTGTGGAAAAACCAGTAGTACTGACCATATAATCCTTCTTCCTATTTATTTTACCCAAAATGTAAATTCAGTTATAAAAGTTTGTCTCTTCAAATTATTCCGACCTGAGATTGCTTCACTTTGTTCGTAATGACTGGATAATAAATGAAAAGAGAAGCAATATTATATTGCTTCTCTCGTTTAGTAGCGGGAACCGGACTCGAACCGATGACCTTCGGGTTATGAGCCCGACGAGCTACCTACTGCTCCATCCCGCGATATTGTAGTACAAAGATAGGGCTTTTTCCATAAATTAAAAACATTTGTTCCATATTCATCCTGCATAAAACATAGTGTTCAGACAATCAGTAAGAAAAATTTCTCTTTGTTTGAATATTAACGTTTGCTAAGAGTGAACAAATGTAAAATCGTACTCAGCTACATATTTTATATGATAATATTTTTAACATAATAAAAAATATTTTAAAATTACGGATTCACTTACTAATTGATCAATATAATTTAGTATCATTACAATACAAATGAAATCTATGAAAAATAAATTATTAGCATCATTATTTATTGTTAATCTTTCTTTTTTATCTGCTCAAAATAATAAAGCAATAATGGAAATAAACTATGAAACTAAATTAGTTTCGGATAGTTTAAATAAAGATAAAATGACAATTTTCGCATCAACACTACTATGTAACAATGTAGAATCAATTTACTTTAGTAGAGAAGCAAAGGCATTTTATAATGGTACTTCTAAAGAAACAATCAGTACAACTGCAGGTGCCATTCCAAAATATCCCAAATCTGTTGGAAGTGTATATAAATCTAAAGAAAATCTTCTTGTATCGCTTCCTGTTGGGAAATATATTTTCACCTATGAAGAACCAAAGTTAAAATGGGAAATCTTAAACGATACTAAGGACATTAAAGGCTTTAAATCAAGACTTGCTAAGACCACAACAGATACGGGAAATACATTCTTTGCTTGGTTTACTAATGACGTGACAATTCAAGACGGACCATTCAGGTTTAAAGGATTATCTGGTTTGATTTTGGAAGTTTATAACAAAAATAAAACTATTGAAATCTATGCAACAGATATAAAAAAATCTGATGAAATAATTGAACCTTTGAATTATAGAAATGATGTAAAAACAAAATCTAAGGATCAGTTTTTAGAAGCAAGAAAGAATTATACAGAAAATCCGTCTATGTACAATGGAAACTTAAGGGTTGTGGATGCCAATGGTAATGATAAAACTAAAACAATGTCTGATCGTCTTAAAAAGATGAATACTTTTCTTGATTAACAATTTTTCGACAATAAAAAAACATTAAATTTAAAAATTTCTACTATGAAAAAATTAATTTTCGTGGGCTTACTAGCTCTATCAACATTTACATTTGCGAATACTAAAAAAGAAGAAGTAAAGCAAGAAATTAAACATGAAAAAACAATTGAAGTTAAAGAATTAACTATTGAACAAAAACAAGCACTAGCTGTAATGTTTCAAACATGGTCTGTTGCTTACACTAATTCTTGTGGAACAACTAATACCGTTTTTTTCCAATCAGATAACGCAGATGGAAGCCCTGCCTTTATCAGAGAATTGGCATATGCTGTAAATTCAACTTATGATATTTGTTAATTAATACCTATCAACGTAAGAAGCATCTTATTAAAGGTGCTTTTTTCAAAAATATAATGCAATCTTGCAGATTATTAATTGCTAATATAAAAAAATCGGTATAACTGTTGTTATACCGATTTTAGTTTAGTAGCGGGAACCGGACTCGAACCGATGACCTTCGGGTTATGAGCCCGACGAGCTACCTACTGCTCCATCCCGCGGTGTATTTTTAGAGTG
>Ga0105244_10000132_pt1 | contig 76205 bp, 62 predicted proteins | sample KBSM44metaG_FD_80423 | JGI IMG/M metagenome (GOLD analysis project Ga0105244, IMG submission 80423) | Miscanthus rhizosphere microbial communities from Kellogg Biological Station, Michigan, USA - KBS M4-4 metaG | ecosystem: Host-associated > Plants > Roots > Rhizosphere > Soil | place...
AAGGATCATTGATCCTGGTCATCCAGCCTCTGATATTATACTTATAATCCATCTGCTGCAAAGGGGAATCCGCAGCAATCCCTCCCACTTTCTTGGATTCAACCTGAGAAAGTTCATTGTATTTATTCTGCGTAAGATATTCAACAGCATTATTATCTACCTGATGTTTATGAACCAGTAACCTGTTCTGACTGTCATATTCAAAATTTTCTGTAATAACCCTTTCAACATCGGTATCTAAACGCTTATGTCTGGTAACAGTCATTTTAGGCGTGCCTGAAAAATCAAGCTGACTTTCTGTTCCTGTATATCCTCCCAAATGGTTTACAGAATGAGTTCCTACTGCTCTTCCCCGGAAATCATAATAGAAATACGTTTTGGTCCAGTTATCATCCTCTACATTCTTTACATAAGAAGCCGTTGGCATTCCCTGGGTACTCACACTGCTCGCTGCATTAATCACAGGCTGGTCTAAAATAACAGAAGGTGGAAACTTCTTAGTATCACGAGGATAATTGTCATAATAATTAATGCTCAGAATAGTCTGGGAATCTGATAGAAAATTGTTCGTATAGTATACCATAATCCCAGGCCTGTTAAAACCGGTAGCTGTCTGCTCTTCTACAATATTCTGACTGCCGAGCTGGTTCTGCATCGTTTCACGGTCTCCACCAGATATAATCCCGGTGTAGGCAACACGTCCAAATTTGTCGTACTTGGTAAAAAGCCACTGACCTTTTCCTTCCATAACAGTATCACGAGTCAAAATTAGACGGTCTTGTTTGTCATACACCATATATTCCCAGCCTTTCCCAGGAAGCTTCTTTTGCGCAAGCCTGCCACGGCCGTCATAACGGTATTGGTAGCAAAGCTCATTAAGTAACGAATCCGTCATAGACACAGATACACCTTTTGGTGGTATAACAAAGGCTAACTGGTCATATTCATTATAAACATAATATGTATCTGCATTCAATGTTGGGCTGATGACCTTTCTTACCAGTATCACCTGACCTTTTCCATTTTTAAACTCCTGGGTCTCATTGCCGTCTTCATCCTTTACCGTATTCTTATACAGCTGCCCCGAAGGATAAGCAATAGCAGAAGCGGGGTCAAAAATGCTCTTGGTTGTTCCCTGATACCAGCTGGAAGAGATAAGATAATGGTAAACTTCGCCAGTTCCATTGGTCCCGTATTCATATTTTACAGGTTTGCCTGACCAGGCGGTTCCTACCTGAACCTGTTCCTGAATACGGTTTAAAGGAGAGCTTTCAAGTCTTTTCTCGGAATAAATCTTTTCATTCCCATAAATATCGGGATTAACAGCATTGGACAGAGGGGAAGCATAAATACCCCCATTTAAGGTCCCGCTCTGAGGGACAGGAAGATAATCATTTACCTGTCTCCCAAACGCATCATATTCAAATTTTGTTACAACATCCTTACCTGTAGGAGAAGCTTTTATATTAATTGATTGCTTAGGTCTTGAAAGTCCGTCAAAGTATTGGACACTTTCTGTTACTTTTAAGTTCGTATGGTCAAGATAGGTTTTAGTATAGATATAGTTCTCTGCCGGTGAAAGCTGACCTTGCAGTGAGCCAGCCACCAGGATTCCTATTGGAATTATGAGTTTCTTCATCAGTTTTAGTTTTTAAAATGGTATTGGTATTCTTTTAAGGTCTTATAGGATACGTTACCCGCTGCATCCCTGGTCTCCTGCTTTATCTCTTTAATTCTGTTTTCCGTATCATAAAAATAGAGTTCCTTTAATCCTGAAGGCTGTATGATACTTCTGACTCCTACCAAAGGATCATAAGTATAAGTCGTAATCAGCGCTCCAGGTACTGCCGTTTTCCTAAAAGTATCTAAAGCACTCAACAAAGTAGATTCATCATTATTCAATCCTGCTGATGCATCCATATTCGATGCATTGACAATAGTATCAATTAACGACTGCTGGATATCTGACTTTCTCACGCCTTCCAATTTGGCAATGGGCTGCGTTTTGTTGTAACCCCAGATAATCGTAACAGGGGTACCTTCTTTCAAGGTATACTCCTCCAGATTTCCTTTACTGTCATATCTATCATACTTTATCTTGGTTTCCATAACGTTGGTCAGGGTATTCAATCCAGTAACAGCATCAGGAAAAAGACTTGTGGTAGAGGGATCATAAATAACCTCTGTCTTGGCAACCGCTTTCTCTGCAACCACAGTATTTAGCTTTTGAGTTACGCCTGTTTCCAATGGAATACTGATCATATTGGCATTGATTAGTTTCTGGTTATTCTTCTCCGTTGCATACAGGTAATTGGTCTTTGTTACACTGCCATCAGCAAGAAGCTGTGTAGACAATGAAGGATAATCAAAAGAATTATACGTACTGTTTGTTGTGCTCGTTACCGAACTCTGGACTCCATTCTTATAAAAATAAGACGTCTCAACTTTCTTCGATGGTAAGGTGATACCATATTTTGTAAAATATTTGTAAGGGGTAGCTAAAATGACCTGAGGAAAATATTGCTGAAAGGCACTATAGTATTTATACTTGTATCTTTCAGGATTAATATTATTATAAAAATTATCCTTTGCCTTTACTCCTTCAAGTTTTTCAAATACGTAGCTCGCATATTCATTATTAACTTCTGAAAGTATCTTACCATCCATATCGTATTTTTTCTCAAAAACCATCTGTCCTCTAAGGTAATCATGATTCGTAATCGGCAAAATAGGCATGCTTGGTACAAACATTTCCGGGTTAGGAAAATCAATAGGTGATCTGAATTTATAAACCGTTTTACCGTTATCCGTAATGCTGTTATTACTGCCTCTCACAATCTGCTTTAAGGTTACATACTGATATCCAACATCTGAACCCTGTGTTTTTTCAGATGGAATGATATTGAAATTGGTGGTTGTATCAGATGTACAGCTATAATTTAAATAGCCATCGGAAAGAGATGGGTGATACTCATATGTAATTCCTTCTTCATATCTGAAAACAGGTTCCGGGAAAACTAAAGCTCCACTGCTTTTTTGAGGATCATTAATATCAGTATAATCATATATAAATTCCTTTGCCGGATTTGTCGAAACAGGATTATCAAAATATTTAATATTATTAACCCTTAATCCACCTCCTTTTTTGGTCAGGTAACTTGTAAAGTAATGCTCTTTCGTAGTCGCTGTATAATTGTATGAGACAGGCATCTGTGTATATCCATAACTCCCTGTGAATGATGCATAATAAGTGCCGGGTTGCAGATCCACTTCTCCATCAAACTCGGTAATTGGCTGTGAGTTCTCACCGGGATTATGGCTTGGACACTGTACATTACCATTATTTAAGCAAGACTGCCATGACATTTCCCAAAAATGTAATGAAGGAGAATAGGTGTTACTTCCGGTTTTTTGGTAAATATCAAATCTCCAGTTTGAGTATATTAAACTTCCCAGATCAAGATGCAGTTTTACCTTCTGCGGTGAAAGTATCGTAAAAAATTCTTTTTTCTGCGAGGGGCTAAATGAAGGGATATCCAATGTAAAAGTACTAACTGAATCCACCCATTCTCCTGAAATAGGCTCCATTGGCTGATTAAACCCGGCAGCATGGCTATAAATATTTTCTCCAAAATCAAAAACTACTTTGCCTTTGGTTGGATAAGTAATAGAGTTGATAACATCTTGAGTAATGTAAGTCGGTTTATAAGGTTCTGGTCCTTTGTAGTATCCCCAATTGTCTTTTCCAAAAGTTTTATCAAAACTATTATAAGCAATATTATATTCATTCAAGTTATTTCCTAAACTCGATTTTGTGATTTTTTTCAGCAAAAGTTTTTGCAAAAAACCCTGAGGAGAGGGAGGGTTATAAAAGGATGTGTTTGAATAATCGTAATCAAAAGAATACTTATCGACATATTGGCTATTACTTTGTCCTGTAATATTGCTTTGAATTGATTTTAATTTATACAAATTAGAGGCGTTCAGATAATTAGAATCGGTTCTTCCTTTCTCGTAGAAAAAGTTTACTGTTCCTTTATCTGTTATTACAATACTGGTCAGAAGTTTTGTGTTAGCAGTATTATATACAGTTTGGGCCTCTATAGCTCCAGGCATTTGAGGATCGGGATTCATTGTTGTGTTAGAATAGCTGTATGTAATATTTCCCGCTAGTCTGTTTGTTCTTGTTTCCGGATCTTTATACTCTACTTGCGAAGCCTGATCATAGTTAAATGTAAGTAATACATTACTGCTTGGATCTTTAACTTTTTCCAAATGAAATGCTGTAAAATATATTCCTCCACCAAGATTAGTGGCTATATCACTGGAACCATTAAGCAATCCCACTTTTACAGTAGATACATTTTTTGAAGAAGTTTCCATTCCCCGAAATAAATATTGATTCCCTTTATCGTCTGTAATGGTAATGGTCTGCACCTCACCTCCTGAATCATGGGTACTTGTAATTTTTAAATTATTCCGATCCAGCTTCTCAGCTATAAAATTACCATTAGGATCTTTCTTAATGATAAATCTTCCTGAATAACCCATAAAATTATACTGATACAGATCATATTCAGTGTCATATGTACCAATTCCCACATAAAATGCATATTCGTTGATATTCCAGTTGGTAAGCTGGTCAAATATCAATTTGTAGGTCGGGTTATTTTCATGTCTATAGATTCCATATTTTACTGCAGGAGGAGAAGACATAAAAGTAGATTCTATTTTGCCATCAGCAACTCCTCCCCTTACTGTTCTTGTAATGGTTCCTCCTGCTAACAAATTCCAACCAAGCCCTGTTTCTCCAGCTTTATCATCTGGTTTTGCACTTAATGGATGGTATTTTAACTGGACATTTAGATTAACGTTAGAGTTACTTGTTGGAATATTAAAAAGAGGAATACTGATATCTGGAATTCCTGTATAATAACTTACCGGCACTTCTTCAAACTTCATTAAATTATTTGAAGTAGGAGCTGCTGGAAATATTTTATTAATATTATCTACATCTTTATTAAAATCATTACCTGTTTGTGCATTTAACTGACAATAAATATTTGACAGAATAGCTACAGTTAATATTTTTCTTTTCATGGTTATTTTTTTATCAGTTTAGCATTCGCTGTTTTATTGGTATCAGTTTTTATTGTCACCAGATAAGCTCCCTGAATAAGTGCCTGAGTATTAATCTTGGTTACTCTATTCTTTGTTTTAATACTCTGAAGCTGTCTTCCGCTCATGTCATACAGCAGAATATCAGCCTCTTTAAAATCAAAACCAATTTCTACATAGGCATAATCTGATACTGGGTTTGGATAAATCTTGATATCATACTTCTCGATTAACTGATCCACCTGCTTGTCTCCAAGTTTTACTATCTTCCAATTTTCTTTCCCCAATTCTTCTGCACTGGTTCCTGCCAGAATAATCGAACCATCTCTGTTCAGCTTTAAATCAGAAAGTCTTTCTTCTTTTTGTCTGGATTCTCCTTTGACATGTTTTCTCCACTGCTCAGTACCATTCTGATCTAAATACAGCATCCAGAAAGTTTCATCATCGGTTTCTATTCTTCCTTCTGCCTGGGTATAGCCTCCCAATAAAATTCCTTTGGAAGATTTATCATCTGCTGAATGAATTACATTCATGCCCATCAGGATATCACGATTCCCAAAATTGTAGGATTTCTGCCACTGCTCTTCACCTCTTTCATTTAATGATATGAGCCAAAGGTCTGATCCTTCTTCGAGGCCTGCCGTTTTATTCCCTGATCTTTCTGACCTGGATTCTCCACCAATGATAAAGCCAGTTGAAGTTAATGCCAAGGTTCTCAAATGATCATCTCCTTTCCCTCCAAAATTCTTTTCCCATTCTACCCTTCCGTTTTTGTCAAGCTTCACAATCCAGTAGTCTCCCTCACCAAAGTTTTCAGTTTTCTTTGTTCCTCCCAGTGAACTTCTGGAATAAATTCCAAGCAATGCTCCGCCATCTTTCGTTGGAATCATCTTCTCTACTTCATCCAAACCTTTCCCTCCTAAGATTATTTGGGATAGCTCTTTTCCATCTTTATCCAGCCGAGTAATGAAGACATCTTTGGAACCATATCCTTTTGAGCCATTCTGTATATTTCCGGCAACAAAAAATCCAAGGTCTGTTGTCTGTATAACAGCTCTTGCTTCTTCATCAGAAGAACTGCCTAATGTTTTCTGCCATAATTCATCACCGAATTCATTGATCCGGATCAGCCAGATATCAGATCCTCCCTTAGAATCATCTTTCTTATCCAAACCTTTCCCTGAATAAGAAGTACCTGCTAACAAACTTCCACCATCCTGTGTAGTAACAGTTGCTGACAAATAATCATGATTAGATCCTGAGAAATACTTTTCCCAGACTTCTTCTCCCTGTTGGTTTAGCTTTACCAGATGAAAATCGTAACCGTTATTTTGCTTCTGGCCGCCAGCCGCTTGTGACTGACTTTTAGACCGTATAGAACTTCCTGTGATAAGATACTGCTGATCAATAGTTGTGGTAATCTGGCTTAAAAAATCCTGGGTAGAGGATTTGATATCTTTCTGCCATACCACCTCTTGGGCAGAAGTGCCCAGAAAAGCGCATAAGGTAAGCGCTCCGAGATAGATTTTTCTCATTCCCGTATTGTTGCTTTTTTTTGAGTTAGTGATTAGTTTTATTAAAACGTTGCAAATTTAACATTTTTTAAGAAACGACAAATATTTACATTTATTATAATTAAAATATCCACAATTAGCTTCATACCATATAATTTATATTTATTTCACAAAAATATATTGCTTAAACGACAAAACATTTCGTTTAAAAAATATTCAACTTCCTTAGCAAGTATAAATTATCTTTGTAGCTATTATCTATATTACAAAATACAGGGATGTAGAATACCACATCTAAATTCTTTTTAACTGAGTTTTTTATTTTTGTCAGTATTATCTATTTTTTTTCAATTTAGCTTATGAAACCATCTCCTGAATTTGAAGTTCGATACGTAAAGAAGTTCTTTATCATACTTTTTTAAGAGATCTGCCGGATGAAGAATTGAAGCCAATTAAAAATTATTCAATTTCTAATTATAGCCAGTTGAAAAGCTATTGACGTTTCAACGCTGGCAACCGGAAGCTATCTTCTTTCAGCAAAAACTAAAAATGGAGAAATCCTGCGTCATACATTTATCAAAAAATAAATGTAATGTAAAGAATTTTAAGAGATAACAATTCAACTGATATTGTATTACTTTAGAAAACAAGCTTTTCTTAGAGCAATAATTTTATAATACAAGTAACAAACAAGGCCTGAACGTTAAAATTCGTTAATTTCATCTACTATATAATAATTATTTGTGAGATTTGTTATGAACATAAAATATATTAGTATGAAAAATTTAAAAAAGCTTAAAAAATCAGAATTAAAAACAATCGTTGGCGGATCAGATTGTACCAGACTATGTTTTATCAATGATAAACTAACATGCGTTCCGTACAGTTCATGTGGTGGCCCTAGACTTGAGCCATAAAAAAATTAATAGCCTGTTTTTCAAATACGTATTTCTATAATATTTTCAACACTCTAGTAAACTTCTGAAAAACAGGTTATCTTATACAAAAAACATCTACATACACCTAAGAATCAAGAACTAATCTAAATGTCAGATTAATCCGCTCTTTCATGGGCACTATAGATTTAGCAATCCGATGCTCCCAGTTCTCCTGCAAATAACCTTTCATAATGAGTAGCGAACCATGCGGAAGCGGTAAGCTGTACTTGCTTGCATGATGGTCTTTTTTCCTGAAATCAAAGTTTCTGGTTTGCCCAAGGCTGATAGAGGCAATCACAGGCCGTTTACCATACTGGCTCTTTCCTTGTCTCTATGCCAGGCAACAGAATCATTATGGTTTCTGTAAAGATTCAGCAAGACTCCATTAAACTGAATACCATTTTATCATACATCTTCTGGGTACGCTGTTCCCATGGAGCGGTACTGAGCAGTGTATCTTTTAACCGGTCGGCTTCCTCCTTACTTAGAAAATGTTCCCTGAATAAAAAAAAGACCATCTCATACGAGACAGCCTTTTTTTATATTCCAAATATCTGGTTAACAGAATTATCTTTTATTCAACATGAAATATTATTATTGTAAAAATACTTTAATATAAAATCGTTCGTCCATCAAGCCTAAGAACATTATCTTCCGCCATCTTTTTAATGGTGCGTATTACTGTTTCGACCCGTAAACCCGTTAAATTGGCAATTTGCTGTCTGGTGAGCGGAACTGGATAAGAATAAGGGGTTTGTTTTAATGAACTTCCTTTATAATAATCCATTAACGATTTTATTTTCGACATCGGATCAATGGCTGAATTATTAAACAGCATTACATATTTGTAGAAAAGACGATCTGAAAGATAACGGAAAATCGTAAACATCAATTCCGTATTTGTACTCAGCATACTCAGAAAATTGGATTTTGGTAATTTCAGGATCCTGCAGTCAGTTTTTGCAACAGCATTCATGGGATAGTTTTTATTCCCAAACAGTAAAGATTCTCCAAAGCTTTGACCCTCCGAGAGGATATTCAGAGTAAACTCCTTTCCATCCTCATGGTAATTATTCAGTTCTACTGTCCCCTTAACAATCTGGAAATAATAATAGGGAATACCTCCCATTTCATAAATAAATTCCTTTGCGGGATAATCCTCGTAAACTGCTCCATTTTCGAGCAAAAGACTTTCATCGATGATCATATTATCTATATTTTATTATGGTTCCGAATGAATATCTCAGTAAAAATTGGCAATATCTTTACGTACAAATTTTAGACCATCCACATGTAAAGATGATCCTCAACTTCTTGTTCCAGCAAGCAAGTACACACCTATTCTCAACTTTAAAACTACTAGTGACCATGAAAATATAGTAGCAGAAAGAGTAAATAGTATTTTGAAATACGAATTTAGATTGGTTGATATTTTAAATATTTTAAGAACCTATTAAAGTGATTGATCAATCAATTTATTTTACAATAATTTAATACCTCTTTTTTCCTAAAATTAAAATATCCAAATTGAGATGCACATGGCTTTAAAATTAACTTTCATATATCAGATATAGCATAAATTATATAGTTTTAATCCTATAGTAAAATCTATATAAAACTATACTTATTTTATTTTTTGTTTAAGATTAGCAACTTAAATTTACAATACTAAACAAAAAATAAAAACTATGAAATCATTTTTAATTTCTTTCGCGATAATATTTTCGAATATTGTACTATGTCAAACTGGAAATGTGGGTGTTAATACCCAAACCCCTACAAGAAACCTTGATGTCAATGGTAATGTAAGAATACGAGTAATTCCCAGTTCTACTTCTTCTAGTGACAACTATATGGTAACAGATACTGATGGAAATGTTTTTTCAAGGGCAGGTAATGTACTAAAAGTAACTACACTTGCAGCAAATGGTACAACAAATATGTCTACCTATACTCCTGCACAGTTATTCGATTTTTATTTTGTAGATAAAACACATACAATAACACTCCCTCCTCCAACTTCTTCATTTAGAGGTAAATTAGTACGCTTTTATTTATATGGAGGAGTTAATCCTAATCTTATTTTAGATGGTGTCTCTTCCCTTAATAGTGGAACAACTGTGCCTTCAAATTGGGTTTACAATAATACGGTGCTTACAATTACTGGAAACAATAACAGATTCAGATTTATAGACCTGATATGCGATGGCGGTTCATGGTATGTTGATAATAGATAAAAATCAATAGTTGAGATATTTATAGTTTATAAATATAAATTGATCACTAAGAATAAGATCATATGTAATAGCTATGACTTGATTTGACAGTTATCCAATATTGTCCTTACTTCCAAAAGTAAGGATTTTTTGTTATTCCAAAAGCATTTCAAACATTTCATTTCTCTTTTGTCATAAGTTTTACTATCCAAAAACGTCTGCATTGATGTTTTACCATAACAATGTTTTCCAGTATGTATTTCTTCATTGTTATAATATAGCAGCCAGCGGTTTAGGCCAGTTGCAGTTCCTCAATGCTCCTATAAATTTTTTTCTGAAAGTTGTGGCATAAAACTCTCCCTGTATCGTCCTATAGAAAGGTTCAAAGATACCCAGTGGTTTGGGAACTTTTAGCTTTAGTTTTCGGGTGATCAATATCTTCAATTGCTAAATACTGCTCTCTTATTCCACAATATTAAGTACCTTTAATAAGGTTTTCAACGACTGGAAGTGCAAAAAAGAAAGATTGATAAGCACATTGAGAGGTTGGATTAAAATTAATTAGATTAGAAACTAGTGAAGTGTAAGAAAGCTTAAGTATATCAATATCATAAACATCAGCATCAACCCAATAGAGTTTATAATAAATAATAAAGAACCTTTCAATATACTTGTTCTTTTTTTTGTTTCATATACCCTGTAGTGTGATAAAAATAAATACACCGTCATATAGATTGCAAGTGCTAAGCATACTAAACTATACAATAAGGTAAATAAATTATTGCCTGGTAAAAAACTGGTAATCTTTTCTCCTATAATAAGTATCAACACATCCAGTAACAGGAATGAGAAATAGTGAAGAGTGAAAATCCCATGATCAAAGTACCACCATTTTTTTTTGTTGTGAAACAGCCATAAAAAGAATGTGAATATGGGAAGATATACAAAAAGTGCTTTAGGAACCGTATGAATAAGATTTTCTTTATATTTTTTCCATATCTGATGTTTAGTGAATCCCTCTCCCATTAATTCAAATATTTTTTTTGAAACTGGTCTCATTACTGTATAAATTCCTGTTTTATCTTTGGCAAGAATAGAATCATACTGTTCTATTGAATAAGCATCCATGACAGATGCTTCTTTGGTATCAGATGTGCCGTCAAAAAAATCTTTTTTTTCTTCAATATCTTTTATCTTTAACGTGTCCAGCGCTTTTTGAGTGATAGTGGTATCTTTACGAGTCTGAGCTTCTTCTTTTTGCACCTCTTGTGAGATACCTATTGAGAGTTCTCTCTGCTCTACTTTTATTTGTAGATGCGGACTGGATTTTTTTGCTTCCTCCTTGGCATGTGGTAAAATATTGGGAAGGAAGAATGTAATGAAACTTATAAAAATATATAATTTTACAGGTGCTACATATAACTGCCTTTTACCTTCCAAATATTCTTTAGTAAGTATTCCCGGACGCGTAAACAGATATTGTATGGTTTTCCAGAATTGTCCGTCATAATGTGTAAAATCCTCAATAAAATGAGTAAAGAGAAAATGAAAAGATTGTCTGTTTTCAATATTTTCTTGACCGCAGTGAGGGCAAAATCTTTCTTCAACTTGATGTCCGCAATTCAGACAGGTTCTATTGTCTCTTAATTTTTTGTCTTCCATAAATTATGTACAGGATTAACATAAATATTCAATCAAATTAGGTGATAATACTTAATAAACTGCTGAGTTTTATCTCGTAATCTTGAGCTTTAATGATTAAGTTGATGATTATAAATAGAAATGTTAATAGATTAAAATGGCTGGGCTTAATTATTTTCTAACACTTTGCTGATTAGAGTTCCATATATTGTTCTTAGGATTAATATCAGGAATTTGATCAGCAGGATCTAATTTAACCTCTTTTATTTCTTTATCTGAATTAACTTTAACTGTCCATTTTGTATTCTTCTTCCAAACTTCAATAGGAATTTTAAAAATTTGTATATTTCCCGTTTTAAATTTCACCTGGATTGTCGTTGGCATAGGTAATTGCCCCAGATTTTCAACAGTAATTAAGGCCCCATTCTTAGAGTTGCCATTTATATATTCCACTCTTTGTACAGATTGATCAATCTTCCAGTTGTTAAAAAACCAGCCTCTCCAAAACCAATTAAGTTCCTCACCGGAAACATTTTCCATGGTATGGAAAAAGTCCCATGGTGTAGGGTGTTTAAATGCCCAATATCTTATATAAGCTTTAAATGCTTTATCAAATTTTTCAGGCCCTAAAATTAACTCTCTTAATATTTTCAACCCTATTCCCGGTTTATGATAAGCCAGTATTCCAACATGATCTATATTCATATTATCTTCACCAACCATTATGGGTTCTAGTGTATCATTCATGAGTACAGTACCTGTTTGGGCAATATTTTTCCTTTTATGAGATATTTCCTTATTGAAAGTTTCTGTAAATAAATCAATTAAGTAGGTATTCAATCCCTCATCCATCCATGAAAATAATCTTTCGTTCGAACCTACAGTTATCGGGAACCAATTATGTCCAAATTCATGATTCGTAATATTCTGCAGATCTTCACCCTTAGCACCCCAACTGCAAAATACTATTCCAGGATATTCCATTCCGCCTCTGGTTGCTGCTACATTTGTTGCCGAGGGATAGACATAATCATACCATTTCTGAGAATTATATTCTATAACAGATTTCGTATATTCTACAGACTTTGCCCATCCATCTTTCCCTCCACTTTCTGAAGGGTATGCAGAAACAGCTAAGACTTTTTTACCACTGGATAAATTAATCCTGGCCGCATCTATAACAAATACAGAGGAAGAGGCCCATGCAAAATCTCTGGCATTTTCAATTTTAAATTTCCATGTTTTTGTTCCTGAAGATGTGTTTTTATCAAATTCAGCTTCGGATCGTATGTTAATCGTTTTATCACTATTTTTTGCCTGTTTCCAACGTTTAATCTCTTCTCTGGTATACATTTGTTTTTCATTAAGAAGCTCGCCGGAAGCAACAACATATTGGTCAGCCGGCACAGTAATATTGGCTCTAATACTCCCATACTCTAAATAGAATTCTGAAACCCCGAGATAAGGCAAAGTATTCCAGCCTGACACATCATCATAAACGCATATCCTGGGATACCACTGTCCAATAGCAAATATTTTTCCCTTTGCTGTTTGCTGTACTCCCATTCTGTCTAATCCAAACTTGGGACAAACAAAACTATAATCAATTTTAATATTGGCAATCCCACCATTACCTTTAAGCTGCTTTGACAAATCTATTTGCATTCTTGTATCAGAAATAACATATTCTGCATCTTTACCATCAACTTTTACAGTTTGAATTTTGTATCCCCCACCAGGCTTTTCAATGGGATCCACAGTTTCTGATGGATTTACAGCATAATACCGGGATTCTTTATTGAACACGTTCTGATCCAGCTGAAGCCACAGAAAGTTTAATTGATCAGGACTGTTATTGGTATAAGTAATCTCTGTACTGGCAATGATTTCATTCTTCTCATCATTCAACGTAGCATTTAAGATGTAATCAGCTGAATTCTGCCAGTACGCAGGTCCTGGTTGTCCATCTGCAGAACGCGTTTTAGAACTGATTTGAGGATAAAAAAAAGGCTTAAATGCTTCTGTATAATCATAGATCTTTTTCTTTTGAGCATAAGAAAGTCCAATAAAATTAGTAACTGTAATTATCCAAAAAGTAATTAAAACCTTACTGTACATCTTTTAAATATGGTATTTGATTCAATTGATTTAGATAGCTCATAGTATTCCCATCATAACATCCCAATTGGAATCGGATTTAAAGCAAACCTGTCAACCTCATACTCAATGTATTTTATAAAATCTCTCTATTATATAAAACTTAAACATTATACAATGTTTGGGATATTACTTTTCTATATGTTTTTTTTATCCTTATTTTATATACAATATCATTCCTGAAAAAAAGCGTTAAAATTGTTTTTTTTCCAAGCCAGTTCGTACTCGTATGATATTCCCATCTGTTCGCCATATAGTAATTGGCTTGATTGTTCATTTCTGTGATCATTTGCTGCTTACTCATACCAATATAATGTTGGTACTCATCTTTTTTTTTCATATTTGTCATGTATTTTTTAGCAACTTCATTAATTCAAAAAAAGATTATATCTTTTCAAATGTGGGCTGGCTGCCCTTCCCAACTTCTTTACTAATGCATTTATCTTATCTTAAACACCAAAGCTTTACAAAAATAGGATACCCACTTATCGTAAAAAACAAAAACAATGTAGTTTTATATAGCGTAACATATATGATAATCACTACAGCCAGTAGGATTCACTACAAATAATTAAAATCATATAGATTAACTACTACTATATATTATAAGCTACTAATTGCGATATTGTATTGTAGCTGTAAGCGGACAAATATTCAGTTATCAAAAAGTCTTACAAAGTGGAACTGCTGCTCATCTTCTATTAGATCTATTAACTCTCTTTCATTGTAATAATAAGAGTCCCGCTTTGTCGTTTATGGGAATCCGTAAATATTACAAAAAAGTATATCTTAAATTTGAAGGACAATTATTTAGCATAATTAAAAAGTTAGGTCCATATATTGTAAAATATCTTATAAAGTTTATTATGAAAATAAAATCTATAATACTTCAGAAATTAACGGAAATTGAAGAAGAAATTTTAGAAAATGAAAAACTTTATGAAGACAAGATTATCAATGAAAAAGAATATATAAGAAAACAATTAAAATTATTAGACGAATTAAATTTATATCAAGAAAAATTAGAAAATATTCATTTACAAAGATTTAAAAATATAGTCTATTGGTTGAGAAAGATTCTAAAAATAAAACCAAAGGCAAAAAATAATCGTAGAAAGTAAATTTCAAGTATTGTATTTGAATGTAACGTTAATAACGTTTTAGATGGATGGATTTAAATAAAAATTAGGGAATTGTATTTTATCTAACTAAACTACCTTTTAAATTCAAAAGAAATATTGTAATCATCTTTTAAAACAATACAGGCATTGAACGTTTTACCGTTTTTGCTTTTCATATTTTTAATGAGTGGAGATTTTCCTTCCGTTATTAAAGAAGTAATTTCCTGTATGTTGAGTTGTATACCACATATTGTTCTGAATAACATCCAAGAGCATTGCTCACTTGGACATTGTACGGTTTTATCTTTGATGACAAGATTGGAATGTTGACATTGGGGACATTTGAGCTCAGGACCATTTTCTTGGGGAATGGATAAAGAAAGGAGCTCGTGAGTGATTTCTTTTGTATAGTTTTGGATATTCACCATAAACTGATTGGCATTAAGTTCACCTTTCTCGATTTGGTCCAAAGCCATTTCCCATTCTGCGGTCATCCGGACATCAGCTATTTTTTTGTCTTTGACAAGTTGATATACCTGAAGTCCTTTGTCTGTGGGTTGCAGTGTTTTGTTCTTTCGAATGATATAATTTCTGCTAAGTAAAGTTTCAATGATAGAAGCTCTGGTAGCTGGGGTAGCAATACCAATGTTGGCAAGCGCTTTCTTTTTCTCCTTATTTTCTGTATGTCTGCCTGCATTTTCCATAGCTGATAAAAGATCTGCTTCGGTATACAGTTGAAGAGGCATTGCTGTCTTTTCGAGTAATCTTGTTTCCGAAATTTTAAGTTCATCACCGGTCTTAAATTCGGGAAGTTCAAATAAAGGTTCTTCAATATTATTTATGTTCTCATCGTTATTCCTGTTGTGTTTGCTATAATCTGAAAGAATACCTTGGATAGAACGCCAACCCTTGTTGATAATTGTAGATCCTTTGATATGAAATTCATAGTGATGTACTTTGATGCTAATGTCACTGACCTTTTTTGAGCATGGTTCTGAAAGTGATTCCAGTAACCTGTAGGCAATCATATTATAAATTGATTTTTCTGCAGCATTCAGCGCAGAAGGTATTTTTGTGGTGATCAGCAGCCCATGGTGATCAGTCACTTTAACATTGTTTACTATTCGTTTATTGAAATTGCCGAATTTTAAGCTTGATATAGCAAGTTTGAACTGATCGGTTGTATTGAGAATTCTTAAAAGATCCGGAATGTCTGTCCATAAATCCTCAGGAATATATTTACTTCCGGTTCGAGGATAAGTTATGAACTTTTTTTCATAAAGGTGCTGAGCGGTCTGTAAAACCTCATCTGCTGAAAGTCCGAGTTTTCTGTTGCCCTCTTTTTGAAGTTCGGTAAGATCAAAAAGCAAAGGAGACTGTTCCTGTACCATTTTGATAGAGACATCCTCTACAGTAGCTCTGCCTTGCCGATCAATGGCTTTTATGATTTGCTCAATCTGCTTTTTATCTTCCCATTTTTCTGTAGACAGACTGGTAAAATCCAGATATTCTTTTCGGTGCTTTAACTGAATCTGCCAGTATTTTTGTTTTTTAAAATTTTGATGTTCTAAAAATCTTTCACAGATTATAGCCAATGTCGGAGTCTGAACCCTGCCTAAGGAATAAATTTCTCTACAAGCAGCTATAGTTAAAGCCTGAGTAGCATTGATTCCTATCAGCCAGTCAGCCTCACTTCTCGCCTTGGCCGCGGCATATAAGTTATTGAAAGCTGCACCTGATCGCAGATTTTCAAAGCCTTCTGATATAGCTTTTCCGGTCAATGAACTGATCCAAAGTCTTTCAAATGGTTTATTGCAGTTCAGATAGTCGTAGATATATCTAAAAATAAGTTCACCTTCTCTTCCTGCGTCAGTGGCCACAATAATGCTGCTGCACCGACTGATAACATTCTTTATTACTTTGAGTTGTTTCAGCGCGGAAGGATCTTTCTGATAAGTGTTTGCTTGTTTTATTTTTCTGGAAGTCAATATAAACGGTTGGGGAAAGACGGGTAAAGAGGCTATTTCAAAGCCTCTTACCCCATAATCTTCCGGCATTCCCAGTGATATCAAATGTCCCGATGCCCATGTAATGCAATACCCATTACCCATCAGATAACCGTCCTGTTTGTCGTTGGCTTGTAATAGCTGTGCAATCTCTCTTGCCACACTAGGTTTTTCTGCAATAACTGCTTTCATTTTTGTAGTTTAGATTAATTAGATTCTGCGTCCTTTAGACCTGCTAGGCTGTTCTTTCTGATTTTTCTGCTGCTTATTGGAGGGCTGCTGCAGTTTGGGTTCCAGTGCTTTTTTAGTAGTTTTAGTTGCTTCATTGGTCTTGCCATCAGAGGTAACCGCTTTTTGAGTTTTATGATCTTGTGTAAGCTGCACTCTTTCTTTGAGTCTATTGCGACTGGTAAAAGAGAAATCAGTCTTTAAAGTTTCTGCGTTAAAAGTTATATACCCTTTATATTCTTTACCTTTTCCGTCAATCAATCCGTCAATATAAACCGTCTGCCCAGCTTTGAATTTATCATATTGTAAATCATCAAGTTCTTTGCCCCTGAATGTTCTTGGTGCTTCAACATCTTTGTTTTGGGCTTGTGCACTGACCCCGCTTTGTTGTTGGGTTAGGCTTTGAGTCTGATTTGGCATATTGTTGAATAGAAATTCAACATACCGTTTATCTGCATTGAATTGTACCGTTGCATCAAAAGACTCTCCTTTTTTGGAGGTCATACCTTCCAGGTAAAGCGGCCTTCCCTCTAACAGTGTCTGTTTTTGATGTTCATCGAGTTGTATCCCTTTGATCTCATCAGGGACCTTCATATATTCTGCTCTATAAGCCACGAGTTCATTGGTAAGCATGTCTCTGCTGATGACCGATGGAATAATTTCATTGGTCTTAGGATTGACCAGCTCAACTACCCTTCCCATATTTCCGGTTTCTTTAAGGTTCTTTTTATCCTCCTCACTGAATTCATGTCCCAAGAATTTCATATTGAGGTTTGGTTCCCGACGTATGCCATGTAGTTGAACAGTAACTTGTCCCGTATCTCCAGCCTGAAGAGATAACCTGACATCCATTTTACTGACTGCAGTTCCCAGATCAATGGTGATAGGAATAAGCGTATTAGTTTTAAAACCCCTCAGAAGAGCGTCCATCACATCCAGCTTTTCAAGCTTCTCCTGATTAACTCCAAATTTCTCCATCGTTTTCCAATCGATCTGTTCCGGCTTAAAACGGTACTCTTGAGTTTCTGTGTTGTTGTCCATTGTATTTTGATTTTTTAGGTTGTTGATGTTTCTTGGTAGCAATTCATATTCTTTAAGCTTTACTTTTTCGTCAGGAGATGCCTGATCTACATATTTCTGAAGGTCCTTTGCCGTGTTCACAGCATCATATTCAGAGACTTTAAAAAAATTGAAATGACTGGGGTTTTTAAGTTGCCGGTAAAAATTGGAAAAGAAGTTAGAAAATAGGTCACCATGTTTATCTATACGGATGAACTGATCATTCTCCTTTCTATCATCAGGAGAAAGTTTCTGAAGATTTCCATTTTTATCAATTCCCTTTACCATTTCAACTTTATTGGTATGGGTATTCAGAACAAGTAATGTTTCTTTTGCTGGTTCAGCATCTTGGTCTTCCAGAGAATCTATAGTTACATCTTTCATCACATTTTTTTATTTATTATGGTGAAGATATTTGCTGAGGACAGTTGAAATGTGAAAGTGGAATTACATTGACAACTTTGGCTGCATATGTCTTCTTTTATCAGGAGCTTAAACTTTCCCGAATGAGCTGGTGTACATCCGACAGCTTATAATACAGCTTACCGCTGATGGTATAATAAGGTAATTTTTTATCACTACGGTACCTTTGAAGAGACCGTGAGCTGATTTTTAAAAGCTGTAGAACATCCTGATTATCCAACAGCTGTTCACCGTCAATTTCCATAAACTGGGTTTGATTCTTAATCATCTGCTCCCTAAGAATATCAAACCTTTCCATGATCCTTTCCATCCAGGCAGTAAATTCTGTTCTTTCAATATTCATAATATGATTTTTATTAGTTGATGTGATAAAATTGATCAATTGAAACGGCATAAAATCACTACTTTTTCATAGTACCGAAAAAAGTTATTGCTTTTAAATCGTAAGATGGACCTCATTAAGGAAAGTTTATGCTACACTAATCTATTTTTTGCATGATTTTTGCAAACAAATGATAATCAATAATTTAACAATGTCTTATTTATCAAGAATTTATCTAAAAGATGAACGACCAAAAAAATTTCCTTTTAACCTGCCTTTTCTAAAAAATGGTTTAGACATTAAATTCAAAAAAAATGTCACGTTCTTTGTTGGTGAAAACGGTATAGGCAAATCTACCTTACTAGAAGCTATTGCCGACAAATGCGATTTTAATCTATCTGGGGGCAATCGAAATCATAACTACGCTTTTTATAAAACAGAATCAGAATTGGCAGAATATCTTACATTGTCGTGGAAAATAAAAACAGGACAAGGTTTTTTTATGAGAGCAGAAAGTTTTTTCAATTTTGCAACCTATATTGATGAAGTGGCTAGAAGTGACAGACAGGTCTTGGATGCATATGGAGGGAAATCATTACATCACAGATCTCATGGTGAAGCTTTTTTATCTTTGTTTCATAATCATTTTCAAAAGGGAATTTACATTCTTGATGAACCCGAAGCGGCCTTATCACCGCAAAGACAGCTTTCGTTATTATCCATTATTAATAAATTAGAAAGAGAAGGTAAAGCCCAATTTATTATTTCTACACATTCCCCCATTCTGATGTCCTATCCTGGTGCTGACATCTTTTTATTAGATGACAATATTAAACTCACAGATTATAAAAATACTGAGCATTATCAATTGACAAAAAGTTTTTTAGAATCACCGGAACTTTATTTCCGTCATTTATTTGATGATATTTAGACTTTTTGATAAATGCTACATTCGGCTGACAAATCAAAACCATACTAAAGCAGGAGAATCCATCTATTTACAAAGATTCCCGAAATATTGATTTTGAGGAAATAGAAGCATATTAAGGAGAGATAAATTTTAGGATATATTGATATCATCTTGCAGAAACACGTAAGCACTCTGTTATCAACTCTTTTACAAGCTATTGATAAAATATAAATCCGGAGAAAACAATTCCTCCGGATAAAAATTAATCTATATTTTTTATGTTAATTATACCTCCTACACTACAATAATTGACAAATTTATTTATTAGTAAATCAATGCAATGAGTAACATACTATTGTGAAATACATCGAATAGAATTACCAGATGTACGTACAGGAGAAGCTGCCGTATAAATTTTATCCTGGTCAAATGATAACGCCATTGCCTGAATACTATTTTTGAACGGTGCTTCAGTACTGCTCCAATAAAATCCTTTTGCAGCACGCCACAATAAAGCTCCATTATTATCATATAGACGGGTTCCTGCAGCAGGCAGAGTTATGGTATTTCCGTCACTTATATATATTTTGGCAGCAGTAAAATTCGTTGCTCCATCGTAACCATTAGGTGCCCATGTTCCAATGTTATATTTAGAGGTACTGAGCTTGTCAAATGATTCCCATTCACTATGAGTTGGTATTCTAAAACCATCAGGGCATGGGTCGTTTAGTGATTTTACGGGTGAAGCTTCAGTACCGGTGTTCCATGATTTATCAGGCGCATTAGTTGCATTCCATCCTGATATACTGCCAGCATCTGTATAGGCTGTAGCCACCGCATCAGGTCTACCCCATTGATAGTAATTTCCCATGATACCCTGTTGAGGGGAATTAGGATTCATTTCAGTATTAGCTCCAAGGTTGTATACCATCATCTGGCGGACAATACCATTGATAATAACACTTACAGTTTGTGGTGGCCCAGAAGTTTTCAGGGGATTACCTGACATACTTGTGCTCTTAGATAGTTCGGAACTTCTTTCTTTTACGACAGCTCCAACTCTATTTAAAGTCGGTTTTGAGGTATTATGATGACCTCCTGTTTGTCCATAAGACAAAATACCAAAGAAAGTTATTGGTAATAGATAAAGTTTTTTCATTTGTTATAATATTTAAATTATTGTAGATGATGAATAAATTCTGCCTACATCATACTATTATTTATTGAGTCATATAAATTAAAACCCTGAAAGATTAGTCTGTACTATAAATTATACTACTATTGCTGATGATGATGGCAATCTCTTTAGTGTATGACAATTTTGTACAACAAATTTAACTGATTAACAGGCACTACCTAACTGATTATCTGTCATTTTCAATTTAATCATGTATAGTTTTTAAACTACAATACAGAAGAATATTGACATAGAAAAATTTAATAGCACCAAAATAAAGATTGATTTCCGCGCTATAAATGTAATCCTCCAAATCTTTTTTATAAAAATCCGGTATAGCTATTACAACCATACCGGATCATGTAAAACAAATAACTCAGATTTACAAATATTCCACACCATGGAATGAAATGTCAAATAATTTTTTTGAGATTACAAATCTAAAAAGATATTTTTCAGATTGACTTGGAATATCAGTCATATTATCACTAATAAGAGTATAGTTTTTAATCGAATCTTTAATAATCTGTTAAGTTTTGATCAATAATCCATATAGTTAAAACCATTCCCTAACAGCGCTATACAATATTGATCAAGCATTATTAAAAATATAAGATCATAATTCGTATAATGCTGTACTTAATTGTACTCTTCTATAAGATTGTTTAAGCAAACAATTAATAAGACGAAAATTTCCCTTACTACTATTAGCTATTATACAGGTCACCCCTTTATAAAAGCATACATTAATCACACATCAAAAAGCATATATAATTATTAAAACTACAGTAAATAACCTATATATAGTTAAAAAACTACAATAAATTAGCGAAATAACTATACAGTTTGAAATCCAACCTATACACATACTTTCTAAATTTGTATTACAATTTATAGATCATATTTCTTTCAAGGTAAATACCTGTTATATATATGAATATATATTTTGATTATTTCAAAAAATTTGTTTAACACAAACAATCATACTAATGAAAAAAAGTTTATCAGCTATTGGTTTATTAGCAGCAATAGGTTCTGTTCAGGCGCAGAACATTCTACTACATGTAGATGACACTGCTATCACTTTCGTAAGCAAAGGCACACTGCTTTATAACGGTGGAGGTTTGCAAACAAGAGGAAATGGTACTATTGAAAACCACGGAAACGTTATCGTTTCAGGTACTGCTTCCGATTCTTTTAAAACAATCACTACTGCAGGAACGGACAAAGCTGAAGGCACTGTAACAGGTAATTTTGTTAATAAACTTAATGAACCTACGGCATATGCTTCAGCTAATGAAAACAATCCTGCTGCGACACCGGTTTATACCTATGGACAGCTTTACATTTCCGGAATCCCTCAATCCAATATTACAGGTATTGTAGATCAGGAATACAGATCAATTAAACATGGTAGTTACCAGCAAATCGGAATGCCTTTTTATGACAAAACAGCTTCTACATTAAGCACGGAGCTAGGTAAGACTTTTAATAATACAAGGTATTCACAGAATGAGATTCTTTGGTCTAATAATGTTAATACGGTTTCAACTAATTTTAGCATAAGCTCTAAACTAGGAGTCACCAATCCTGGCAGTACATACTACATGCTTGGTGGAAGTGGCTTAGACCTTGGTACCAACACAAGAATTCTTTCAGGCCGACCGTTGACTGATATTGGATCTGCGGTCACATTACAAAACGCAGCTGCCAACGTTAATTTCGGTACCAATGGTTCAGCCGTGAATATGTATAATGAACCTTATAACACCTATGTACAGGATGGTTTTGAAATTGCTTCAGGGGGTACCGCATGGCAGGGTAATTTCGGTAAAAACATCTATTCATTGGCTAATCCGTTTTTAACTAATCTAGACCTATTCAACATTGCACAAAATGAACCTGCAGCCAACGGAGATGGAGTTTATCTTAGTAACATTTATGGAATCAGGTTACAGCCTGCAACAGTAGTTACTACCGCTGGAGGTACACAAAGTACAGGTGCATTTAAATTTGTAACTTATAATTCAGGAGTACCTACTGGAGATATTGATTACCTAATGGTCAGACCATTAGAAACATTTGCAATTAAACTCAATGATAATACTGCTGCTGATCAGCTTAATTTTGCCAATCTGAGAAGATTTAATTATTACAGTAGATCAGGAAATACAGACTATAGTGTAGCAGCAAATAAAAATGGTACAGGAACCGTAAAACAGCTTGGCGTTATCGGACTTGATGTGAATGGTAATGAAATATCCAGAACATATTATGTAGTTTATCCGGAAGGGGTAACAGGACATTCTCCTAATGCCAGAACTCAGATTACCAACAGTTCTGCCAACGCTATTGGTACTTTTGAAGAAGCCCTGAATGGTGGCTATGATACCAATTATATGAATCAGTACTGGCTATATATTAATGAAGCTAACGAATTTAATTTCAAGGGAAAGAATATTAAGTTAGTGAATTATGACTTAAATAAAATTAAATCTTACAAATTCGAAATCAGAGAAAATGCACAACTGGTAAGCACTGGTACCCATGCTCTTTCAACCGGTATTGGATTCTATTATAAATCACCAAGCGGCACAGCCCAACAGGCTAAACAGGGAGACATTATTCCTGTTAATGATGCCGAGTTTGATTTATATTACGGTGAGCCTAGTAATTTGGTATTGGCTACTGATGATACGAAGCGTCCTTCAAGAACAATGGTCGTATATAATCCTCAGATTACAAATTATATTGTGAGATTTGATCCAAAATGGAAAAAAGCAGATATCGAAGTTTATGATATGAGTGGAAAACTAATAATTTCTAAAAAGGCTGTTAACACATCTACAGATTTTGTAATTGAACTGGATAAACAAGTTAAAAGTACATATGTTGTAAAAGTTGTTTCAGACAATGGAGAGGTTGTTAACACAAAAATCTTAAAATAAAATATATGAAAGCTATTAATAAATTACTTTTAACTTTTTCTCTTTTTATAGCTGCATTAGTTAGTGCAGATGTAGGGCCAGTTGGCCCGGGAGGACCTCCTACTCCAGGAGACGTAGGACCGGTTGGCCCAGGAGCTCCTGCCTCACCGATTGATATGTATGTGTATGCTTTAGGTGTCATTGCAGTATTGTTCATTGTATATTTCACAAAGAAACACTCAATTAAAAAAATATAGACTTTATTATTATTTAAAAAGCTCTCTGATTATTCAGAGAGCTTTTTTTGGATAAATATTCTACAGCTGTTTCATTTTTCCAAAGTCAAAACTACAGGATTTATCAATCGGAAAAAATACTGAAATACAATTATATTTTTTGAATAGCGTTTTTTGGCAGCGGACATCATTTATTTGTTTATATTTGATACTCCATTTATGGATAAATAAAAACCGGAGTTGATCTCCGGTTACACACACAAATAAATGACAATAAAAAGTTGTATATTCAAATGTACAATACACTGTATTCATATATCTTGCAGAAAAATTAGATTATGATATAAAACTGCAAGAAAAAACCAGAGTATTTAGTTCAGGTGAAGTAATATACTATTTGAATATTAAGCTTAATGCTTGTCATACAATTTTCTGAAAAATTTTCGATAACTATTAAAATTTTAAATATATATTCAACAGTATCTATTGCAAACTTAAAGCATATACGCTAAATCATAAACGAAACTTATATAGTTTTATATAGATTAGAGTGTAAAATAATCACTACATTAACTATATCTTTGGGAATATATTGTATACATTTACTAAAGTAAGAACCAGAATTTAGCAGAATGTTGATAATTACTTTTGAATAATAAAATGCGACAAATATTCTTTGCCGCATTGATCTAAACTCTGATAATAATTTAACAAATTATATTAATTGATCACTCTCTCTATAAAAAGTAATAAACAGGAGATTCTTTTACTCTGAAATACAGCGCACTGACATTCCAACAGCTCTATTGAAATCATATGCAGGATAAATTGCACCTCCTTCAGTAAAAGTCAAATTATAAGAATTTGTACCACTAAACTCAGTACTGCTCCAATAAGAAGCACCATAACCACGACTATCAAGAGCACCAGTACCTGAGCTATGGCGTCCTGCAGCAGGAAGAGTTATGATATTTTTATTATTGATAAATCTTTTCGCCGCACTAAAATTAGAAGCTCCATCTGATTTTGTAGTAGCCCAGATCCCAATATTAGTAACAGTACTGGCTTGAGTGAATGCAGCCCACTCATTTCGGGTAGGAATTCGGAAGCCTGATGGACAAGGATCGTTTATTGTCTTAAAAGGAGCAGCTTCTGTCCCATTATTCCAGGCTTTATCAGCAGCTCTTTCGGTGCTCCATCCGGAGATGGCAGTAGCAGGAGTATAAGGCGTAGCCACTGCATTTTTTTTTCCCCATTGAAAATAATCTCCCATAATAGCCTGAGTAGGCACATCAGGATCTAACGTAGGATTGGCTCCCAGATTTCGGGTCATCATCTGACGGGTCTGACCGTTAATCGATACATTTACTACATCATCAAATCTTGTCTTCGATTGTATCTGAGCACTGAAACTGCAGGTTTTACCCATTAGATTGATGTTAAAAGTAGCTGTACCCGTAGTGAGAGGAGTTCCCGTGATGTTAAATACTAAGAAACCACCGCCAATGCTAAGATTTCCAGGATAAAGAGTTGCGTTAAGACCTGTAATTCCCGTAGAAGGAATACTAGAAGCCTGATAGGCACCTCCATTCCCTCCGTTGTATGGTACCATAACACTTACACCGGAAGCAGGACGTGTTGCTTCCATAACGCCTACATTAGAAGAAGAAGAGCATAACAACTGTGTTAAGGCTGCTGTACCAATGCTTGTAGAAATTATCCTGATCCACCTGTTACTTGATGCGTCAAAATAATAAAACCCCTTAGCATCTATACCTTCTACCTGACCGATACGATTATCAGGATCAGGAGGAGCGGTTACATAAACCAAGATAGCATCCTTGACATTAGAATATATACCTTTTGCTTCTGAGCTGTGAAGGATATTACCCGTCAGACGAGGAATGATGATACCTTCGGAAGTATCAATGAAGGTTTGTCCGCAGACTAAAGTGCCAACAAAAATCATTGGCAAGAAATACATTTTTCTCATATATTTAATATTTGATGGTTAGTTTTATTGGTTCAATTAGTATAATTTGTTTTATTCTTCTTTAGTAAGATTTAGTAAATCACAACTACCTAATTCTCTTTATGGAATAAATTGTAAGACCGACTTTAGGAAGCCGGTTGTACAAAATGGAGATAATATATAATTATAATACTGTTAACGTAAAAATGTAATTCTACAAGGCTGCAGTTATAATTTACAGCAACTGTACAAATGAACTTTAAATAGATTACTAAATAAAATAATCCATTTACATTAAATAAAACTCAAAACTATTGTTTAAAAATTCAACATCAGATATTATCTGATGATTGCCATTGCTAGAATTATTGTGAAACACAACGCACTGAACTTCCGCGCGTTCTACCAGGTAAACAATGGAAAATGCCCGAATTGGTTATGAAGCTGATTACTGCAAGGGGGGAATAATAACAATCAATTGAGTATTCTATAATGACCAGCCACAAAGACGAGAATAGGCAAGCTATAAATAGTAGGAAAAAATTGATTGAGCCTCAATGTAAATTCATCAATTTCTATTTTTTACAAGAATCCATCCTGATCTGATAAATGGTTTCCTACTAACCGGATCTTCCCATGAAATAGTATACCAATAAGAAGCTGTGGGAACAGAACTGCTCAAATATTTTCCATCCCACACCGGATTACTTTCTGTAGCTTTAAACACTTGATGACCATATCTGTCAACGATAATTGCTGAGAAATTCCTTAGTTTTGAAATTCCTGCAAAACTGATTACATCATTAATACCATCTCCGTTTGGAGTAAAGGTATTTGGTAAGAAAAAAGTATAATATTGTACAGAAGTATCACAAAGGGTTCCCACATTTCTTACCCTGATTGCATATTCTGTATTCTTATTAACATTATAAAATATCTCAGAATTCTGCCAAAGCACTCCCCCATCAATAGAGTATTCCAGTGGAAGGGTTTCATTATTTTTTGCCCTAATTTTTAAATTATCATTTTCATAAATTACTTCCAGAATATCCGGTACCTGAGTGTAAGAAACATTAGCAGAGTATTGTTTTGAACAGACGCCATTGTTGATAGTGACGGTATAAATTCCGTCCTGAGTGACTTCGATAGTCCTGGTTGTTTCTCCTGTGTTCCATAGATAAGTGTAATTAGGACCAGATCCGGCATCCAAGAGCCCTTTTTGCCCTTTACATACTTTGATATCATGAAGAATAGACTCAATGGCAGGAACCACAGTAATTATAATACTTGCCTCGGCACTACATCCGTTAAGACCTGTTCCTTCAACAGTATAAGTCGTTGTCACAGCTGGGGAAACTGTTTGGGTATTTCCGTTTCCAGGTAACCCCGCCCATGTGTAGGTTACAGCACCAGAAGCAGTCAGAATAACAGATTCTCCTTTACAGATTATTATCTGTGTTGCACTAAGCACTACAGGAGGGGGTGTCGTATCTTGCTGCACTGTAACTGAGTTCTGCTTTATACACCCCATCGGAGTAGAACTACTGATGCTTAAGGTATAAACCCCACCTTTGTCAACCACAGGAGTTAAAGTATTTCCTCCGGAAACAATATTTCCTCCGGAGGAAGCTGCCCACAGGAAAGTTGCTCCTGGTTGGTATACAGAGCCTGTACCATCCAATGTTATAGTGTGTTCAATACAAGTGATAGTCTTTGTAGGCGGGACAATACTGACAACGATCAGGGGATCCATCTTAACGGTTACAGTCTTCTGATACTGACACCCTAAAGCAGTCGTAACTGTTACAGTATAGGTTCCAGCTGCGGTCACAGTAAGTGTATTTCCAGTAGTACCGTTAGACCAAAGAAAACTATTTCCTGTTCCGTCAGCTACAGCGGTTAATAACGTGGAATCTCCTTCACAGAATACCAGATTTCCTGTAATCAGTAGATGAGGATCCTCACCCTTAAGAATGGTAACTGCTACAGAATCACTCTTACAAGATCCGTTATCATTGACAAGCGTATATACTCCTCCTGAATTTACGGTGATGGATTGCGTAGTCTCTCCTGTAGACCAAACATTTCCCATAGGTAAACTGGAAGTGAGTACAACAGGGATATCATGACAAATTACTGTAGATGAAGCAGTGATAACAGGTACAGGTTTTGCGTTTACGATAAGCTGTAACTCTGCAATACTATAGCAGAACCCAGAAGATACACGTACATAAATTGTAGTATTTGCTGATGAATAAGCTGTAGGATTTGATAACGTATTAGCATTTCCCGCATCAGCATCCGCCAGATTTTGATAATAGGAAAAGCCAACACCTGGTTCTGAAGAAATAGTGGTTTCAGCATCTTTTAAATTAAATACTGCAGTATCTGTAACTGAACATATACTAAGTGATGCGTTTTGAGCAGCCGGTGCCTTTGAAATATTGAGGTGAAGTGTAACCTGCTCACAATCCGGGAATTCAGGATCATTTCCACAAAATTTATACACAAGAGTATCTGCGCCGTTATATCCCGGATCTGCAATATAATTGATATTCCCAGTTGAAGGATCAATAGTTGCAGTGCCATGAGATGGGGGTGTAATGACCACCACACTTCCCGGAACAAGGGTTTGTGAAGATTGGGAAAACTGTGGGACAATTTGAAGATGATCTCCACAGATCGAATCATTTTTTGTTGTTTCCTTCAAACAGCTGTTAACTTTATAAACAGGAGTAAATTTAGGCTCACAGGAACCGGCTGTTATTTTTACAGTATAATTACCTCCCTGGGCAGGCATATAGGTATTCGAAGTGGCCCCAGGAATACTATTTCCATTCAAATACCATTGATATGTATCGTAGCTGTCATCAACTTCAAGAGTAATATCCGGGGCACATTCCCCTGATTTATTCATAATGACAGGTATTGAAGAAAAACCTGCAAAATATCCACCGTACCCTGCATTAGTATATCCACCGTTAATTCCCGCAGTAACTGCTTTGTCTGAAGTAATGGTTGTGTTTCCTGTAATATTCTGTATAGAGTAAGTAACCCAGTCATTGTTTCCCTGAAGAGGATAAGGCCCCTGAACCGCTGTTGGAGCATTTCCGTTGACCGTTATATTAGCGCCAACTTGCGTAAGAATATTCAATCTTACTGATAGTGATGAAATATTAGGCATTTCATTGATTTTCCCGATTTCATCAATTTTTCTGGGTAAGAAACAGTTTAAAGGAGGAATAAGGTTATATCCACCGGTGTACCCACCGTCCCCCACTCCTACAAGCTGATAGAGATAAACATTTTTTGAAGTTTTGACATACATATTAGAATGTCCGTTACCCTGGTTGACATAAGCATTAGCAAGAATTCTATAGTATTGCCCCGCATTAATGGTTACGATAGGATTTATACTATTATTGAGAAAAATCTGTGTATTATTTTCAGTAGCGATAACAATCCCCCCATCCATATTATAAGGACTCGTAGAAACACTTTTAATCATGGCAAATTCATTTCCAAGGCGTCCTACCGGGATTGACTGGTCCATAATCAGATCGGAACCATCATTTGCTGTAGTAGCATAAAAACCATTTGAATTGCCATTGGTCACAGTGATTGGTTTATCAGAAGTAATCTTTGCTCCAATAAATCCGTCCCTGTTAGGTATTGTATTGGTGATACCAGCAAGGGTATAAGACTGACCTTTGTTTAAAGTAACCGTCAGTACAGAAGGAGTTGAAGCGACGTTTAAAAAACTTATACTTGGATTATAACCTGAAATATTCACGGTTGTATTATCTTCAGTAGCAAGAATTCCAGTTGTAAAATTATAGTTATTGGCACTCACAGTTATCGGTGCTGCTGCTGCAAAAAATTCAGTTCCAATACCTGCTCTACCTTTAGAGGTAATGATCTCGGCATGAGCTCCTGCCGCTATTCGCATTGTTAAGAAATAAGGCTTATCCCCTATAGTATATATTCCTTTATTAGACTTTGAAGCAGCCTCAGAAGTTGCAGTCAATTTTATATAGCTGGGGTCGACAGTAAAAGTTGCTGGTGAGCCTTTACTGATAGTAACACTTCCGATCTGGTTATTATTACTATAAATTTTAACAGTAAATGGTGTAGCAGAATCTGTCGAAAAATAAAGCCCATGAATGTATGAACTTCCCATACTATCAAAGTAAGGGGCAACCCAGTGCTCCGTATCTCTTTGTCCGAAAAGTTCTGCCAGTGAAAAAAATAGGAAAAGAAAAAGTAATCTCTTTTTTACTGTAGAAAAAAGTGTTTTATATCTTATCATATCATGAAAGATGAATTCGATATACAAAGTTAACAACTAATACCCTGTAATACAGGAAGTAAAATATAGTATTATCTGGATTTTTATGTAGTTTGTTAGCGACAATGAAATTGTAAAAACAATATAGTTTACAATCTTTAAAACATACAATCCATCTTATCGTGTTCAAAATTGTAGACGATTTTCGAATATTCTAATTTCAATTATTTTACATGCTTTATTAATGGTAGGATTTTCAGTAAGGAGATTAAAATTTTTAAAGGATTAGTAGCAAATATTTCCATTAATGTAATAGTGATAAAATTACACAACAATAGTTAAAGTACTACATACTAACAACATATAACATCATATATATATATCTAATTTTACATAAATGCAATTAACGAATTGATTAATCAAAAAAATTGCATAGCAGCTTTATTCAACTATTTATTATTTAATAACAAAAACAATACTATGAGAAAAACGCTATTTATTACATTAGTTTCGTTAGGCTTTACTTTTACTAATGGACAAGTGGGAATTAATACGACTGCACCTAAAACAACTTTAGAAATAGACATTAATACCGCAAGTACAGGTGTCGATGGACTGTTAATTCCAAGAGTAGACAGGGAAAGAGCAGAAAATATGACATCTATCCCCCTTTCAACTATGATCTATGTGAATGATATTTCCACAGGAACACAGTCCGGTGTAGGAATTAACATTGATTCAGTTGGTTTCTATTATTTTGATGGAACATCCTGGAGACCTATTAATTCAACCAATAGCCCTACACAAGGTTCAACAGTTCAAAAGCTAAGATATTTAGGAGCACCAAATGCTACTAAAACTCTTATTATTGATGGTTTTTATGAGGTTAGGTTCAGCCCTATTACTAATGGTTTCGCTCTTCAGCTTAGACTTTTAGATCCTCCTTCTGTAAACTATACGATAAGATATAATCGCATAGGGAGTACTACCGGAACCAATAATCCTTATTCAAATTCAATTGTATTTACACCCGCAAACTACAGTACATGGCAAAATTTAGATACGCCGACAGGGGCAGGAACATCCTATATGTACACTGGAGTATTTTCATCACCAAATAGGGATAAATTACATGAATACGTTTTGAATAGCTATTTAGGCGATTTTATTAATATGGCTATTAAGACTTATTAGATTGATTAAAATAATTATTTAGCTTATCAAGTGTTTAACATTATCATGGCTTTTAAGATTACAGTTTAAGATTTTTAATTATATTATATAATCAACACAATTTTTATAAGAATAAAAAGGAGAAAAAATAGTATTTTTCTCCTTTCCTATTATTTAGTTAAATGATTACGATTTCTTAATCATTCATCAGATTTTAAACATTTTTTCTACTTAATCTTTTTTAAGATTTGTGGTATTTTTTTGATTAACAAATTCTTAGATGAATTACTTTCACTCTGCGTACGCCAAGGATCAGTCTTACATCCAATAAATAAATTGACAGCAATGATTAAAAGGGTTCTGATCAATACTTTTTTTTTCTTCATAATACGTAAATCCAACATTTTATTATATAATTATATTAGGTTATTTTCTATAGAATAATGAAGTGCAAACTTATTGTAATTCTTTTTTTAAAAGCCCTGTAATCATATAGTTTTCCATAGATAAGAATGTAATATAATCACTACATATTTTTAAACCTTATTACCTGGTCAATGCTTTAAGTGTTTGGAGATTGATAAGCCAGTTTAAAAACCGATTATTACGTTCTGAGTTGTCTGTTGGAGAAACGACTTCTTTATGACAAATCCATAACACTTTACAACGGTCATGAACTCCCTGCATGGCTACAGGTGCATGTAATATTCCATAGTATAATTCCAGATAATATGAAAGAGACAGTAGAAATTCTACATCTCCCTGCATCGAATAGGAACTAAAAAGATGATGCATTTTTTCGAGCAACCTGTCTTTCCTTACTGTTAAGGTATCTATACTGAATTGATCGAACAAATCAGCTTTATTAAACCTCCCTGGAGTAAAACTTTTGGGATGGCATTCCCGAGAGCCAGGGATTAAGTTATCTTTGTACAGATGATAGTATTTATCTTTTGCTCTTTGTGAATAATAATGGATTCCAACAGCTCCATAGACACCGTCTACTTTCTGATTTTTTAATAACTCTTTTTCAGCATCAAAACGGTTAGGAAGATAATAATTGCTGGCATCAAGAAAAGAAATAAAATCACCGGAAGCATTTTCAATTCCTAAATTTCTGGTACGTATATTATCTGCCTTATATCTGCCTTGATTATGCTGAAAAAGTTTTACCCTATCATAGTCCTCCACAAGCTTTTCACATATTGCCAGCGAATGATCAGAAGAACCGTATTCTATGAGAAATACTTCGTATACTTCCTCAAACTGTAGAGCAGACTTTGCAGCATTTGCAATAAACTTTTCTGCATTGTAAACTGATATAATTACTGAAATTTTCATTTATCGGGTATTAGTTTTTGTTCGAATGTTTTAACAAAATGAATACAATCTGTAATCTTTTCAGCAAATAACAACAGCTTCTCTGAATTTGAACAACATCAATAACCCGGTCTTATATTTATTCTTGAGAATGAAGATCTGAAAAAGGAAACCATTACAGCCTTTTCTTAACAGATACTTTAATTATGGACGTACTTCTGAAACAATTTGCCTTTAACTGTACTTAAAAATATTCTTCAGAAAAAATCCGACAAAGATTTTAATCTCGGCCGGATGAAATGATAATTCAGCAAATATCTTTAAATCATTTAGAGCCTAACAAAAATACATTTATAGAAATGATTGCTTTAAAGACAACATTGTAAAAATAAAACTATCTGTTCCTTACCACAATAAATACCAGGTAGTATTTTCACTAATAATATGTAATTTTTTAACTACCAGCATACTATTCCCATCTCATACAATAGTGGAGCCAACAACTACATTATATTTTTATCATATTCCTTCAGCTGTATAAATTAATCTTTACAATAGTTTTATAGTGATTATTCCCCTCTTGTTCTGAAAAAAAATCAAACTTTTCGGGAAAGTACTTTTCCAGAATATGGATAACCGCTGTATTACTTTGTAATCCGGATTCTGCCTCATTGAAGTTCATACTATTATTGCCATTAAAATTAACTATCTCATAAAACAAGTTAATATCATCCGTTTTACAAGTTAGCTTTATAAAGCTATCTGGGTTTTCTCCAATCTGAGAACATTGAAGAGCACTTTGAAAAAGATTGAGAAAAAGTGACGAAGGAATCTCTATGCGGTCAAATACATCTTTATTCCCAACATCAACCGCAAGATTAAGGGAATGATTATATCTTAACTGATACAACGATGCTAAAGCTTCGATGGAAGATAATTCCTGACTTACGGTTATTTTTTCTTTTTCACTGTCATATAAGAGATAATGCAGGAGTCTGCTCAACTGCAAAATGGAGTCTGAAGTTTTTGTTGAACCGCTGAAACTTGCAGTATGAATACTATTGAGAATACTGAATAAAAAATGAGGATTAAATTTTGATTTGGGTACTATAGAATAATCAGTTTCTTTTTGTTTTTCAGAATTTGTAATTTTCTTTTCCATCAGAAATTTATCTTTTGTAATCCCGAGACATGAGGCAACTAATATAACGGCTGCATGATAGATATATACGTCATACAAGAAATTAATATAAACTGCTTCTTGGTTAAAATCCAGGGCAAATAAATCCTGCTCCCACAAGATCCTAAAAAATGAGGATAATAAAAAGCAAATGAAAGAATAAAGAATAAATACCAAGTATTTTTGAGAGAGATAAAAATTAGGAACCAGGTAATAATACACCAGATAATAGATCCCGATAGTAAAAGTACTATTCAAAATGATACTCCAGATCAGTTCTGTCGTACTAAGAATATCCTTTTCTGTGAAAAAAATCATGAAAATGAAGAAAGAAAAGAAAAAGAAATGCAGAAACTTCACTATAATTTTCCAGGGAAATTTCATAAGGGATCTGAGGACTTTACTATTTAGTAAAATCCATATCATTGCAGGTATTATAATTATATTAGTTATTAAGAAAATTTTCATAACTACTGGCTATGAATTGATTAATTGATTTTTTTAGTTGCTGTTAAAGCCGGAATGAGGTAGAGGTCTGAATTTTCCAGGCATGAGCTTTCTGATTGTCAAAAGTCTGCTTTATTCCGTAATTGGCTTCAGCCCCTATCTTAAATCTTTTGTAGGGCTGGAAAATCAAGTTCAGGCTCATATGATAAAGGCTTTTTGTCATATCTACCGGAATATAATCTTTACCACCAACCCTTGAATAGCTGGCAAAAGCTACAGAGCTCCATTTTGAATTCCACCAATGCTCATAAATTCCAACGATGTTAAATAACTGAAGGGTCTCCAGAAGATTCTTATGTGCAGGATCAGGTACTGCATCATACTTCTCTCCGTTCAAGTCAGCATTATATGTGGCAATCCCATTTCCAAAAGAACTTTCAAAACTGAAGATATTGTTTTCATCATGTCTTAATTTTCCTGACATCATAGCTCCCCAGCCTACAATAGTACGGGTCTTATACTCATCTTCTATATTTTCTTTCATAGCATAGCTGATAGGCAGCAGGATAGCTCCTGCTTTGATATAGCTTTTTTCATCACCATATCTATACATAGCAGAGAATGATGGGAGTATTGCCCTTTTTCTCCACCCGGGAGAATTTGAAGGAAGCGAAATACTCGGAGTATTTGGGTCCTCCACAGATAAAGAAAGAACTTCTTTTTTAGAGATATGAGTGTAATAACTCACCTGCAGTCTACGGGAATATAGTAATCCACTAGGGCCATTGAAGTCAAAAATATTGGGGAAAATTTCAGCATCGGAAAAGTTACTTGCTGTCTGTCCGATAGTCAATCCGTTCCAGCGTAAAAACCCATGCTTGAACCTGGGGGATGTAGCTCCGTTTTTACCATAAAAATCAATTTCAAGATAGGAAGAAAAAGAATTTTCTGTAGTTGTATTTTTTTTCTTTATTTCTAATCCAATAGTGGTCTGTTTCATACTAAAATATCCTTTTAAATTATCATTCTGAGGAACTTCCATAGTTTGAGGAACAAAGCCATCTGTCGCATTCATTTTTTGAAAAGTAATTCCATAATTGGCCTGTATAAAGGGTTTCAAAGAAACCTCAAGCTCACCGTCAGTAGTTTGTGTTTTAGCTAAGGTAATTTGTGCCGGATCCTTGCCATAAATAAGCATCATAACCAGAAAGATTATAGATCTTTGTGTTTTTTTCATCGTAATATTGTGTTTCTGAATAAGTTTTCAAAAGTCTTTGTGTTTTTTTGCTTTTGCTTTAAGTGAATATTTATTTTTCGATTATTATCACTTTAAACCATATATAAAAGCAAATGTATTCTGCTATTTTTCAACAAATCATGACTGAAGTCAGTTTTTTATTAACATATTAGCAATTGATAATATCTGTACAAACCGTTCAAAGAAAAAATAGAAAAGCTTCACCCGTAGGTGAAGCTTAACAACATAAATGATCAAAAAGTCCCAATGACTGCAAGGTCAGATCATTGGGATAAAATAAATATAAAGATTAAAAAATGTGCAAAATCATGAGCTGGATCTGTGTATATATCATATTGGAAATCTGCTAATCAACATAAAAAAACCCTATACTAACATTACATACTTACATTCTTTTTCTGATACTTATCGAGTTCCAATTTAAAACATCCCAGTACAAATTCGGTATAAAATAACTTGGCATTACCTGGTTTTGTTCTTGAATGCAGATCCAGCTTTTCAGATAAGATAACCTCTCCCTTATAGACAATGGCAAAATAACAATAGAGCTTTCCTTTTGATTCATTTACCGGTAAAGCATACCCGGTTATACCAATCGACCAGTCTGTTTTGTAAAGAGCTGCAACTTTTAGTGCCATTGTTTTGGCAATTTGGCGTGATACACAATTATACTTTCGGGCCTCATCTTCATTCACAGAAAGAAGGCCAACCTTTTCCCTCAATGTATAGGCGGTGATTCCACCTTTAAAGAATCGGGAAGCTTCTTTCATCTGAGAGAAAGAAAATTGTAAAAATCCCGAGGTTACACTCTCGGCAGTGGAAACTGTTTCACCAGATGAAAGAAGATATTCCCCTATGTGCTCAAATAAATTTTCCAGTTCTATCATAAAACATATCAGAGACTGTACCGGTTCTGGTTCAGAAATTTGTAAAGATTTTAAAATCATTGAATGTTTTTATTAATAATTATCTTGTTGTGTTTTAAACAGCCAAACTATCTAAATAAAAACTTGAAAATCATGATTATAATCATCTTATCTTTTTTCGACTCCATCTGGACCTATTGAACTATAATATATATCAAAATCAATAAGGAATGCAAACTTGAATGAGTCTTTTAGATAAGGAATACATAGAAAAACATAAATGTAATTTCACTGAAATATAATAATTATCCAAATTAATTTTAATAAAATTTTATAGGATATTATTTATTATCTTTTAATGTTATAGCCAGAATAAAAATGCAGAGACTATCTCTTTTTGAAATAGTCCCTGCATGCAATTTAAGCTTATATAGAGAAATATATTATTTTACTTTGCGGGGGCTCCGTACTGCTACTGAAAGTGAAATATAAATATTTTGCTCAATTCTATATTCTATTTCAATAACAATCAGTGCAGTTACGGACTGTGCTCCCTTATAATAGTCACCACTTCTTAAGACGAGGGATTAAATTCTATATAGGAACTTTGTGCTTTTAATTCAAATAAATCATGGTTGTCTTAAGTTGTCGTAACAAATTATATTTAATAGTTAAAATTAGTTATGAGATAATTTCATATATATTGATTAACTGCTGAAGTATTGTACCATTCATGATGACATTTATTGTCAGTATACATTATTGATTTCTACCTTCTCATGATAAATTCACCAAAGAAACCAGCGATAATAATTACATTTTTTCATTTGTTAAATATTTTATTGGCTATTGAATACGTTAATGAAACCTACCTTCACTATTTGTCTAAATTTTGATATTATATACATATAATTTGTTTCCTCTTGAAAATGTTTCGCCTTACAATATTTTGTGTAAACCCTACAACTTTAATTCCTTGAGATATTCTACTCTAAATTTAACACTTCATTAGTAAATAAAACACTGAACATTAGTAATATTATCACTATTTAATTGTAGTTTTTTAACTAAAAAGTATTAATAATAAAAAAGACAGCCATTACTGCGCTGCCAAAATACATTTGCGTTCAAAATAATTGATAATAATATTTAGTCTGTAAACGAATTTATAAGAACCTTTTTATTCCAGAATTCCACGATGGAAGTATATATGTAATAATAGGTATCTGTTTCATATATTGAGATATCATTTGACCATTAGAGATTGCTAATTATGAATGTTGATGGGTTTGCTAAGTAGTAGTATCAAATTGATCATATATCAAGCCAGTTTTTAAAAGTTAAAATTACTTGGGTACCTGTACCCTTATCAATATCAATAGATAAAAAAATTTGTTCATCTTTTTGTATTGTATTGATGGTATGTATTCTTTCATGAGTAAGTGCCAACCCATAGCCAGTAACAAATGTTTTAGAATTCCATGCCCCATTATCTTCTATCATTATAATCAAATCGTTTTTCTCTTCCCTGCAGGTAATAATGAGCTGCCCCTGTTCCTTGAGAGATGATACACCATGTTTCACTGCATTTTCAACCAGAGGCTGCAATAGCAGTGTGGGAATTTCTATTTCTGCAATATGTAAAACGTCTGAAACGATGATTTCCCATTGAAAGTCAAACCGAAGGGCTTCAATTCTTAAATAGATACGCATCATGTCCAACTCCTGATCAAGACTGTTGAACAAATCTTTGTTTTTAGATAGGGATTTTCTTAAAAGCATACCAAATTCCTCAAGATAAGTATTAGCCTCGCCAGTACGTCCAGTATTCATTAATCCTTGGATACTATTAAGAGCGTTAAAAGTAAAATGCGGATTTAACATGGATTGAAGTCGCATAGCTTCCTCCTCTAGTTTATTTTGCTGAGCTTCCGAACTTTTTATTTTTTTTCTGAATTTCCATGTAATAATATAAAACCCGAACGTAGTTAAGCTTAAAAAGAATATGGAATAAATAATAATTGATTGGTACCAATGCGGCTTTATCTTGATATATTTCACTCCATTAGTTTCAGGTTGCGCAAGGTAATTGTACCTTAGTTCATATTCTGTATCTGAATTTACGTTAAGCATTTCGCCTGGCTGAAGAACTCCTGAAGATATCTTTTTTTTCGTACTCAGATCAGTCAGTCGATACTCGACATCCAGTGTATCATCCATAGCTTTCTCCAATTCCACATTAGTTACATTAGATGATAAACTTATATTTGAGTGTACATCATCTGAGAAACCCAAAGTGAAATTAAATTTTAAATCATCTGTTCGTGGTGCCAGCATTTTAATTTGCGGAACAGATCTGATACGACTTATTCTATATCTCCGCAAAAGTTTATTTGTCTTTTTATCAGACAATTCAATAACATATTCGTTTCCTACATTAAGAAAAATCTGATTGCTGAAGGGCTCAGAATTTTGTCGTCTATTTTTATTACAATCAGAGATGTAATAAGCCCGGCTTCTGATATTAGATTCGTTAAAAAGTTCTGTAGTCTTTATATTGACAAGCCCACCTATAATTACGAATTCATGTTCAGGTGTATCTTTTATTAAACCGTCTCTTACTCCAATTCCTTCGATAGTAATATAATCTGTATTTTTTACCCGAGAATTTTTTGCAGAACTGATTATACTTAAAAAAAAACAGATAAATAAAAGTAAAATTTGAGTCTTCAATTTCATTTTTCGATCATTTACTTTTTTTATATATTTAGTTTTTACCGTTAAAAATTATGGGTTACCATAACATTATGCATGGCAATTTTTATCAAGAGTATCTATACAGGCTATACATTTCATAATACTTTCCATTCAGTATATCAAATTGTTCTACGAATTTTTCGATATCCAGTTTCTATTGAAATATCCGATTTCTTTGGTTCTTTTTTCTTCTTCTTAGTAATTTTAGTAATTGCATTATCATTCTTTAGACACTGAACATGTATATTGATAAAAATTACAATCAACATTCTCAATATAGTTGTAAGTTTTACATTTTCCATTTTTTAAATATTTTAATTGTTTAATTGCATAAAAATAGATACATATGAATATAGTTAAGCATAACAATGTGTAAGCAGGTAGAATCAATGTGAATCTGAATCAATTGGTAATTTGATAGAGTAACTATCCATTAGAAAACCCCTACAATTAAAATCTTATGTGTCCAAAAAAAAGATTAAAAAGACTTTTAGCATCTGCTAAAAAAAACTTCCCTGATATAGGGAAGCTTCAAATATTAATAAATCCCCATAATTATATATTCTAATCATAAGGAATAATGTAAATATAATTTCTGAAAACATAAAATAAGATTAATTTTGTATAAGTCACATCAAAAACCAAATAATAAAGTACTTAATGGTTAAAAACACAAAATATCAATAGTATATGACCTAACTTTTCAATGCCTCTTTTACCAGGATCTTTCTTTGACGTGATATTGGGATCTTTTGATCTGTAAAAGCCAAAATTAAATATCCTGAATCTTGATTTAAAATGCTTATTACATGCCTTTTGTTGACCAGATGTGACTGATGACATCTTATAAACCCAAAAGATCTGAACATCTCCTCATATTCATAAATAGGTTTGGAAATCACATGTACCAAACCATTTATTAAATAGAAAATAGTATAGTTATTCGATGATTCACATCGCAAAATATTTTGAACAGGGACAAGTAGAGTTTCCTTTTGGGTTGGCAGAGCTATTTTTTTATTTTCAAGAGGCAGTTTGTCTTCCAATAGTTCCATAAGGTGACGAAGCCTTATATTCTCTAATTTTTTTGCAAGCGAAAATTCAATTTTTTCTACGGTAGCTTTTAGTTCATCTATATTAATGGGTTTCAACAAATAATCCAATGCAGAAAATTTAATCGCCTGTATTCCATAGAAGTCATAAGCTGTCACAAAAATAACATCGAATTGCAAGTGTTTGAAATATTTTAAAAGTTCAAACCCATTTTTCTTAGGCATTTCTATATCAAGAAATACAACATCAGGTCTTACAGCTTTAATAACAGAATATGCCTCATCTACACAGCCGGCTGTACCCTCAATATTTACCGATGGACAATGACATGTTAATAAGTATTGTAAATTGCAGACGTTTATTGGTTCATCATCAACTATTACTGCGGTAATCATTTATTAATCCAATTTTAAAAATTAAAATCCCATATAATGATAATTAAAATGTTGAACTAAAATATCAAATACATCATCACGTCTGTATGTGATGATTTGTTTCCATTATATTTTAGAGGATCCTAACTGCCACCAAAAGTGAAATATAAAGCATGGTTGTCTTAAATTGTTGTAACAAAATATATTGAGTAGTTAAGGTTACAATATGATTTTGTAAGATATTTCAGCAATAAAAACTTAAATATTGACATTCAGTCTTTTAGTTTTAAAGTGCGGCAAATTACTTTGCCGCACGAGTTTGAATGAAGAAACAAACCCTATAATAGCCTATTAATGTGCTAATAAAATTTTATTCTGAAATACAACGGACCGAATAGCCGTAGGTACGTTTATTACTACCACTGATATTTGCAGGCTCCAATATGGAAACACCAAACCAAAGAGAATATGCTGCCCCAGCACTTTCAGTACTACTCCAATAGTAAGCATTTGAAGCATGGGCGACAGATACACCAGAAGGATAATTACGGAAACCCGTTGCCGGGAAAACTAAAGTATTACCATTATTCACAAATCTCTTACCTGTGCTAAAGTCAGAAGAGTTAGCGGTCCAGGTTGTTCCTACATTACTTACAGTACTTGCAGAAACAAAACCTTGCCATTCAATACGGGTGGGTACACGAAAGCCAGCTGGACAGGGATCATTCGCCACAACTTTCACCGGAGCTGCCTCAGTAGCTCCATTCCAAGAGCCAGCAGGAGCATTAGTTGTATTCCATCCTGAAATAGTACTTGAAGTGCTATAAGCTGTAGCTACAGCAATCTTTTTCCCCCATTGATAGTAATTTCCAAAAATCCCCTGAACCATAACATTAGGATCCAAAGTTGGGTCAGCTCCCAAATTTCTAGTCATCATTTGACGTGTTTGACCATTAACCGTAACATCTACAGCATCAGGAAAGCTGCTGGAAGGTTGTACGGTCAGATTAAAACCACAGTTTTCTCCACCTAAGTCAATATTGAAAGTAGCAGTACCGGCAACGGCAGGTATTCCTATAATATTAAAGGTTAAGGTTCCGCTGCCGTTATTAAGTGTTCCTGAAGGAAGTACAGCATTTAATCCAGCTACACCGATGGAAGGAACTATCAATTCAGAATAAATACCTCCGTTCCCTCCATTATAAGGAATGGTAACACTGACACCAGCAGCAGGACTTGTTGCCTCCAATGTTCCTATATGAGTACTGGATGAACAAAGTAGCTGTGTTACTGCAGCTGTATTTGTACCACTCAAAATCACCTTTACCCATCGGTTGGTTCCGGCATCAAAATAATAAAATCCACGGGAATCCATACCCTCCACCTGACCGGTACGGCTGGCTGGATCAGGAGGAGCAGTAACAAAAACCATTGTAGCATCCTGATCGTCACCATATACTCCGGCAGTATCAGCAGCTTTAAGGGAATTGCCCGTTACCCTGGGAATGATTAGACCTTCTGCAGCACTTCCGTCTGTTGTTTTACTCTTAACATCCAAAGTAGACTTTGGAGTTATATTGTTAACTCCTACCTGCCCGTAAACTAGAGCACCAATTAAAAACATTGGTAATAAATACATTTTTCTCATTTGTTAAATATTTTAATGATTACTTAATAGTAAATACATTTAGGAAACCTAATTTTTCTTCAGCTGTATAGATCTAAATCAAATTCCACAGCCTGATAATATTCTATCTTTTAAAAATTCTTTCCTTGTAATATTTCGTTTACATTACAATATCACTACCATTAACCATTAACTAAATAATGTACAAAAGGAAACACTACAAACTTAACAATTCATTAGTAAATAAAACACTGATTATCAGTAACATTACAACTAGCAGACTGTAGTTTTTTATCTAATAAAAACAGATTGTATACAAAAATAACAGCTGTACATTTATATCAAATTCCAAATACTACTACAAACAAGAATATTGGACAACCTGGAATTACATTTATTTTTGTCCGATACATTTTAAGAATGAAAAGCATCTTATATCTTACAGACTTTTATTATCAGGCTAAAGGAAGAGCCTATTATAAAGAGGATCTTTATATAACTTCAAAGCTGAAAGATCACTTTAATATTCTGATTGGACATCCTCATCAGGCTAATTCATATCTTGAATATGCAGATATCATCATTTTCAGAAATACTGGATCCGTCATGAATTATGAACCCTACTTTAAAGAATTTGTTAACAATGTTAAAAAGAAAAATCTCTTAACATTCAACTCATTTGACGGGAAAGGTGATCAGAAAGGAAAGGATTACTTGCTATATCTCACAAAGAATAATTATCCTGTTATTCCTACCGTAGAAAACTTAAGTGAACTTAATACACTTGGAGTTTCTGAAAATTATATGGTTAAAATGAAAAATGGAGCAGATTCAATAGGCCAGGAAAAAATCAGCTATAGAGATGCTCACAACATAGAACTTAATGGTAAAATTATACAGCCCTATATTGACTTTAAATACGAAGTTTCTTTTATTTATCTCAATAACCAGTTTCAATACGCTGTTTATGCACCACAAAAAGATAAAAGATGGGAACTCATTGAATACGTTCCTTCAGCCAACGAAATTGAATTTGCAGATCAGTTTATTCAGTGGAACAGTCTTAAGAGAGGAATAACAAGAGTGGATGCTTGTTGTATTTCGGATAATTCTCTTCTTCTGGTTGAATTGGAAGACCTTAATCCTTATCTTTCTCTGGAAGTATTATCTGAAATCAAGCGGGAAACTTTCATTAAAAACTGGATAGAGATATTAGCTAACATCTAATAAGAATAAAATCCGGCAAAATAAGCCGGATCATAAAATAATATATCATTCAGACCTATAATAAAAAAATCCTAACGATCAAGATAATACTATCCAGGTCTGGCTGCAAATTTATAAAGAAGTTTTTTAAGTCCCCTGTTTTAAAGCAGTCATATTATTTCTAATTTATTGTAGTTAAATAACTACAATAAATTACCGTTGAAGTTAATATATTTTTGTTTTTTTAGTTATAAAGACACAATGATATAGGATTATTAAAATAATTTTTTGAAAGATTTCGGATTAGTTTTTCAGCAATTTCTGTCAAGTTTCTGCATTTTATAATATTGAAAATCACTTTTGTAAATATTCCTTTAATTTTCTTTATGAGTATTCTGAGCAATACCACCAGCATACATTCTGTAGAAATTTCGTACACTGTAATACAGTAATCTGATTCTAAAATATCTTTCATAGCTCTATACAATTGTCAGTGGAACAATCAGAAAATCATAACACAGTTTGATTGATTTACGGTTTATAGTTAACAATAAAAAAGTTAAATTTCAAGATTAGGTATAGCATTTGAAACAAAATTATTGAGTATCTCTTCACAATGGATATTGCGTTATATAATATAGTATTTTCTCTAATAATATATAGTTTTTTCATTACAATAAATAATCGTCCAGTTAATAAAACTTCTTGACATTAAATTCATTATTTCAAACTTTCTGAAATTCTTTACGCTTTACAATTTCCACATTTTAAAAATAAAGAAACACCGCTTTGAATGGCTATTTGTTATTTTTATGCCATAAAATGAAACAACTTTTTTTATGCAATAAAAAAGCATTCGCTGACTAGTATTTTTTTAAAAAAAATGGTGAAATTGCAAAAACCAACATGGGCACAAACACCTATTATTAAATACATTACATCCTGCAAGAAAACATAACACTCTTGTTTTTTGCATTTTTTTTAATTATTTTTGATAAACATTTATTACCCCAAATTTTAATCAATAGCGTTCTGCCATTAAGCTGATTACATGTAATCAGCCAAGAAAACTGACGTGATCCAATAACCAGTCGATTACCTATAGCTGATCATTTCTAACTTTAATTCAAAAAAAATAATCATGAATTTTAATCAGGCATTACAGCACAAAAAAGAAATTTTAAAAAGTTTGGGAGAATTAAGAAAATTTAATGATGCAGAAATTATGATTTTACCTTTTAAAGCTGAAGACTTCCAAAGATATATGGACGAATACAGGAAAGACCCTAAAAAATTTAATGATCAATCCTGTATTAAATTTTCAACCGATAATAAATATATGGTGTATAGAATGTGTAAAGATCAGATTCTCAATTGCAGGTAAGAATAATTTTTTAAAGAAAGCAGAAAGCAGAAAGCTTTTCAATTTTAATAATTGATGAGATCTTTATTAAATTGCTAGAAGAAGGAGAAATAGTCCTGGTCCTGAATCCAGTAAAATAATAAATCAAATCCCTTACAATTTAAAATATACTTACCATAACCAAACATATTGCGTCTTTCAAAGATAATTTTACAGATAGTCTGCGTAAATTTCACAATAAAGTTGAGAATATGATCTTTATAAGAAGGTGGATTCCTTCTTATTTTTAGAAAAAACAGTATCATTATTAAAAACAAAAACACGGTTTTATAAATCTTCACAGGAATTAATGGACAAATGCACCAGATTACCACCGCCGGGGTAAATTGCAAAATACTTTGGGTTCCCCCGATTAGCATCGAAATAGATACTTAATCCATCCGGTTTTCGTGGATGCGGACTATTCTCAATGAAATATTGTTTACCGCCCAACTCAATGATAATCTTGTAAGTTGTTAAAATCGTTTCATTTCCTTCTCTGTCAAAAACAATAACTTTGTCAAATGGAACATTACTGACAAATTGATTTACATTTTTCATATATTAATATTTTAATTGAACATATATTAGGATAGAACCTAATATGGATAATAGATTCAGAGTATTATTTCAGAACAACCCTAAATTTTCCAACCTGGCTTCCGGAAGCCATTAAACTTTTTTCTATCACAAGATTGTAATCCCCTATCTGGGTTAGATTATATTCAAAGTCTTTTCCAAAAGGGCCATCAATGCTTCGCTGATTCAGCTCAATATTATTAAACCGGATATTATCCTGTCCCGAATCCGGAATGATACGGCCGGAAATTTTAGTCTTTATTGTGTTTCTCAGCTGTATTACCAATTTCTGGTTTTCATTAGTAAATTCTTCCTGAATTTCAACAGGAAACTGACGCATATCTACAACACGGGTAATAACTTCATTAGTGACAGTTCTATCAACCCATTGGTTTTCAATAGCTTTAAGCGTATCAGTTCCAAGAGAATTTTGCGTTGACGGATGAGACTTTCCTGTGATACATGATTTATTGGAACAAGATAAGGCCAGCAAACTCGATAGAAGAAGAATACATAGTTGTTGCATAAGATTGATTTTTACATTAATAAAATTGATGTCAATATCTCTGATTTTTTAAATCTGTGATTTTACCTTTCTTGAGTGTTTTTTTAATGCTGCAAATGCATGCTCCCCCTACGTATTAAATAACAGAAATAATATGTTTTTTATCTGATGTTCAATTAAAAAGAAAATAAAATCCGGTGATGGCTTTACCCAATACCAGATAATGAAAATAAACAGTTTGAGACTTAAATATTTCAAATATTTGAATATGATAAATGTTCTCCTAAGATTTATTACAAATCTAAAAAGATATTTTTCATATTTCATTCAATAACACTCGTATTATTATTAACAAACTGTAGTTTTTCAACTAAAAAACATAGTGTAATGGCGTAATGAAACTAAAACAGTGTTTTAGTTTCATTACGCCATTACAAATAATAATAGTATAAGACTCATATCTTTTCTTGAATCTTATTGTCATCCTGATTTCAATGATCTTCAGCTACTTTTCTAAAGAGTATCAGCAGATAAACTCACCATCGCAATAGTAACAGTAATAATCCGTTTTTGAAATTTCAATCGGAAATCCAAGGATTCGCCGGCTCATACCGAAAATACCACCTAGCTTTTCAATCTGGAATATATGATGAGAACCACATCGGGTACACGACGGATTTGACACTTCAGTCTTTATATTTGCATCGCCTGCATACGCTAGCTCATCATGAGTACGATCGCTCTTTAGAATATTTATAGCATCCTCAATGTCAACATCAAAAACCTGAAGTTGTATTGCACCAACTGCCTGTAAAAGCATAGAATCAGCATTAGCGAAGTTTTCACTGGCTATAAAACCATTAATTCCGTTTTTTTCCAACAACAGCTTATCTTTTTTCGCATTGTTCATTTGTCTGTAAAATCTAATACTGATCAGTCTGGACATGTTAAAATATATATTTTATGAATATCAATAAGCCATAATGCAGATAAGACCGTTGAAAATAAAAGTTTTGAAAAAAATTCCAGAAGAAACAACCTCTACATCCACAATCAAATGGTTTAGTAAAAGATTTTTCCGTTCCTGATAGTAACAATTTTATCCTTTTCCATTTTTTTTAATGTTCTGATGACTGTTTCCTCACAAAGTCCTGTTAAGCAAGCCATCTGATTTCTGGTTAACGGTATCTTGAAAGAATACAGAAACTTTTTTTTCTGGAAACTTTTTAAATAATCCAGTAATCCTCTGATTTTAACTGCAGGACTTAGTGAAGTAAGATACTTCTTAATGATGCACTCGTCATACATTCCATGAGAAAGGTTCTTTACAATAACCGATAACAACTCTGTGCTTTGTCCAACTAATTCCAAAAATGCCTGTTTGGGAAGCCTTACAATACAACTTTGAGTTACCGTCTCTGCATTCATCGGATAGGGCTTTTCAGCAAAAAGTGTATATTCCCCAAAGCTCTGTCCGTCTGAAAAAATATTATGAATAAACTCTTTTCCTTCTTCTTTATAGCTATTGAGCTTTACTTTGCCATTTATTATCTGATAGTAATAAAAAGGAAATTCATCTTCACAAAAAATCAATTCATTCGGTTTATAATACCTAATTTCACCCTTTGCTAAAAGCAAATCTTCGTCTATTATCATACTACTCCTTTTAAAAAAGTTGAATAAAATTACTTAGGTTATAGTTTTAGTATCAGCTTTGATACTGAAAGAAAGCCAGTAAAATAAAGTATATGCTTGGAAAACATGTACTATTAAACAGGCAAAGGGGATCTGCTGATAAAGCAGATCTCTTTCTTATTTCAGTATTTTCGGGGATGCCGCGTATCTGGAGGAACATACAGAATGAGAATCATTGTATCAGATACCATAATACTGCAATAAAGAATTAATAATTAGATTATTAACACAACAAATGTAAACAGTTCATTTTTAAAATTCTGTTGAATCAAGGTCGTATTATCACTAAAAAAATGTAATTTTTCAACTAATCAGACTAAGAAGCAGCTGATCATTATAAAAGGGAAAAAGTCATGACAAGTCTTTTATTTTCTAAATAAAAGAAACGTATTCATTTATTCAACATCATGCTTTTCTCCATGCCCCTTATTCATAACAGAAATTTTACCACCTGTACCACAATGACATGTGCTTTTATCTGTAAGAATTTTGTGATTATTAATACATGAATCCTTCGCTGTATTCTCCCACTTGGCAATAACAGGTATGCATTTTATTTTGGTAACGGAGCACATCCCGAATGAACCAATATTGATTTCGGTCTGCTTATCCTCTTCTGTAGCAATTAGCTTACAGTCTGCATGGTAAAAGCAATTACTTGTAACCTTCAAAGATGAAGGTGCTGCTCCTTTATCACATGATAAAGTAGCTTTTTCTGTGATTATCTGTGGCATATCTCTCGGAATTTAGTTTTAATATATTGATTTGTACTTTTGATGAATTTTTAGAAATCCAATAGTACGATTACAAACTTATTCTACTTTTTTACCGTAGAATCCGTTGTTAATTTTTTATACTTGTCCACATATTCCACTCCTTTATCAACACTCGTGGGAATAATTTTGTCCAATCCAATCTCTTTTACCTTGTCCAAATCTTTTTCTTGTTTAGTTTTTTCTGGTCCTTTAGGTTTATTATCCATATTGATTTTACCACCTTTTATACCCACTGTGGATTTGCCATTGACAATAGCCTCCTTATCTGAATGCATCATTAATTTCTCTTCAGCTTTCAGTGTAAGTTCTTTAGTTTTTAGATCAAGTTTCTTTTCACCACTTGTCATAATTTCCAAGGCTGACTGTTCGATTTTTGCTATAGCTTTAGAACTGATCTGAACAGCAGTTGTTTCCAGTTTATTGGCTATCGCCTGCTCCATATTAACAGTCGCAACTGATATTTTAGCTCCGGCCACCATTTTAATTTCCGCTCCTGCCGTAAGATGAATCGTTTTAGGTGCATTTATTTCTATATTGCCTTTGCCATCCATAACAATAGTATTGTTACTGGCGTCTCTTATGGTGATACTCCCCGCTTCATCATCCATCTCAATACGATTTCCGCTCCGGGTTTGAATCACTTTTTTTGTATTATTTTCCGTCTGATACCCGCTTTTTTCTGCCCCATTATAATGGCTTCCCATAACGTAAGGTTTTTCAGCATTGTTACTCTCAAATCCTACAGAAATTTCTTCTCCTTTTTCCGGTACAAAATAAAAACCCTTTCCATCACCTCCATGAGGCTGCAACAAACGAAGCCATGGAGAAGTGGTTCCTTTGCTCTCCTGCCAAGGAAACTGAACCCTTACTCTTCCCATTCCCAAAGGATCATTATTATCTACAACCCTGGCTGATTGTTGTTCTCCAACGGGAACAGCCTCACCATCCTGATAAGGAGCAATATACAGATCCGGAGATCCACAAAATTCATTATAATAAATATTTCCATCATGATAATGAGTAATTTCAGTAATCCGGTAAGTTTCCATTGCCTTTCCATTAATATCAATTAACTGGACCCTTCCACCTATCTTTACCGCGGGGTCTTTACTTTTTCCTTTTACCCAAACCAAATTCTCTCGGGTTTCTTTCTCTTTCGTTACAGCCTCCTTAAGCTCTTTCTCAGTGACATTTCCAATACCACTATAATTGAACAACATTTGCTGTTCCTTTTTATATACTTCCTTAGAAGCATTAATAGCAATTGCCTGAAAGTAATTTTCTTTATATTGTGAACGAATGGAAGAAGATTTTGCTTTCATATTGTCCCCCTTTCTTGAATCGTACACAGTGTATTCAAACTTTTGAGGCTTGATATTTAGCTCAAATTCAACTTCAATAAGATCAATATTTTCTTCAAGAATTACAGTGGGCTGTACTTTGTTACCGAATATTAATTCTTGCCCATTATAATAAAAATATTCTCCATATCGTAGGGCAAGTCTTCTGATAAATTGATAATCTGATTCCTTATATTGTACCGTATAAGGCAAGGTATATTTAGTGTTCAGATTTTCAATAACTATTTTGATATCTGAATGTTCCTCTGTTATTTCTTTGATAATCTCATCAAGTTTTCTATTCTCAAAACTATGACAAGCTTTACCGTTTTCCAGAAGCATTGTTGGTGCACTACCAGTTATTATCAATGTACCGTACCCATTTTCTTTTCTATTTTTAATATTGGTAATAATGCCATTAAAAGACTGCCTTACATTTCCAAAACGATGAAAATAAATAGTGATGCTTTTCCCAAGGATATTTTTAGAGTTTTCCATAACATAACCATCAAAACTATCAAGTGCATCATCAGGAACAATGATGTTAAAACAATCATGATCATTAGTAACCTGATTCAGTTCCAAAGAAAAACTTGATTTATCAAGAAAAGGCTTTCCATTAAGCATTAATGTACAATATACTAAAGGACTTTCTTTTGCTTTCATGACAGAATTCAACAACTGGAAGGAAGAATTCTTTGCTGATAAGGTTTCATCTGATACATTTGATGAGTTATCAGATGATACAGGGCTGTATATATTTTTAGACATGACAAAATTGTATTGAAAATTTACTTAATACTACATATACTCAACATACTCGTTATTTCCACATTTTCTCATGGACTGCATTATTCAGATCGAATTTCCTAGCAATCATGCGCATCTCAATTTGTAAAGGCTGGCTACTGTTCGCATCAAATTTTTCTTGAAATCCGATGCAGTAAGCTTTTTCAAAAACCAATTCCTGAAGTTTACTGATAGCATCGCGACGATAATAAATAATTTTACCGTTTTTCGTCTGATCATGATCCAACATCCAGCTCAATAGTTCAGAATTTCCTGTACTCTCAATCTTAATAATAATCTCTCCACCCTGTGGTATACCTTGGGGTTTCCCCGTATTATCTGTTGCTTGGGTAAAACCATATTGACATTCAAGAATGTTATAAGTAATACCATCTAATTCTAATTTGGATAAAAATGACATAATAGATTAGCTTATGATTAAAATAATAAATGTATAGTAATAAGATAAGCAGCAGTAAACATATTACTACTGCTTATCTTCAGGGTTTATACCCATTCATTTTCATAGGCCCCCGTTCCCATTTCGATTTTTCTGGATGAAATCGTAAATGCTTCAGTCAACGGATTATCTCCCCTAGAATCAAAATCTTCATTGTGCTTTACCAGATATCCCTCTGTGAATTTCAATTCTTTGAGAGTTGCATCGCTGTCCCGCTTTGCAAATACAATACTTCCATCCTTTCTTTCAAAAGAATTGGTCATCCATTCGAAAAGATCTGTAGCACCCGTTCCTTCTATTACAATATCAATTTTTCCTCCTCTTGTAATAGTGGAAGGTCTTCCCGTTGCATCAGTTTCCTGAAATAATCCGTAGCTTACCTTAAGTATGTTATACTCTTTACCAGCTACTTTTAACTTAGCTTTAAATGACATAATGTTAAAAATTTAATGGTTAATAAATATTTGAAATACAATACTTTCCTAAACAAGCTCCTTTTGCAATAGCTTTGAAGGCCGGGAACCTTAAAGATATTTGTTGTTAAAGCAAGTTCAGGCAGTTTGTAATTTTTATTTGAGATCCAAATTACATTTGGTGTTTTGTATCAATCAGTTTAATAAATAATCTTCGGATAGAAACTCTGAAAAATCATTACTTTATAATCATGAGGCGAAAAGCTCATAATGATTACATATCATCCTACAAGACAAGTTCCGGAAGGATTCAACAATAGAAAAATGTCCTCTTAATTTTGTTTATATTCGGTATCCCATTCGTTACCCTGGTCACCTTTGTGCCCATCCATCTTGATCAAAAAGTTTTTAGCAGGGAAATAGGGCTTCATATGAATATCAAGATGAATTCTGTCCTTTTGAACCGGATCCTGTTCAAATCTCTTGATTTCAAAATTTTCTATTAATTTTCCAGGCCCGGCAATGCTGTCCAGAAAACCTACAATCTGATTCATTATCTCTTTACGGGTCACCGCTGTAAAATTTTCGAAGGCTCTTCTGTTCAAAAAATCCATCAAAACTTTAGTAACATAATCAAAAACCCGTACTACAGAATACGTTTGTAGCCCTAAATTATCTCCATTAAACAAAGTCTTTCCTGAAAAGGCCATTACCTTTCCATATTCATTGACCATAGGAATAAGACCAAGATTCTCAAGATTAGCAATTTCACTTTTCTTAAGATCAAATTTTACTCCCTCCACTTCATTAATTCCTCCGAATTTTTTCCCCGCTGTAACCTGTGACATCAGTGTTTTATAGATCTTCCCTGCTAATGCAGTAGAAGGCGGTATATACATATTTTCACGCTCCTCAATTTCTTCAAATCTTCCTCTTCCAACAAGCCAATTGCAGGTCATCAGAACATTTGATCTGAATACATCTCCTCCCGTAAGATAAGCCTGATCAAACATTTCCATTACATCATCAGGCTCATCAAGGTGTTCAAAATCAGTAACAAGCATTACTTTGTTTTCATATACCAGTTTTGCCCATTTCTCTATTACTTTGTTAGATCCCAGATACCCTGGAATAACTAAAATCCCATAATTATTTTTAAGATCAAGACGATCATAGTTATCAGTAAGCTCAGTATGTATAGTGTCGATAAAACGTGTATTATCCAGATCTTTTAATTGTTCAAGTGTTGCATTGACAATGGTAATATTTTTTACCTTAGCCGATTCCGTATTTTTGTAGAATAAGGCAACAGTCCTGTAATTAGCCTCTATTTCTCTAGTATCATCAATAGCTTTTGACAAATTATTTACCAACAGCTGTTCCGCAATTTTTTTTCTTTCTTCACAATCTGTAACCATATCGGATAAAGATTCGCTGTTAGCAAGTAAACTTTCCCATAGTTTCAGAGTTTTTTTCAAAGTCTCCCTTTCTTTTTCTTTACCTGGCTCGGTTAAAAAAATTCTTTTTCTGGCTTTTCTGTCTGGATTAATATTCTGTACTCCGTCAATGGAGATTTCCAGTAGGTCAAAACCTCCATAGCGGGCTAAGGCTGCCAGATTATCTGATACAATATATTGCTCTTTAAATCTTTCCTGACCGGTATGTTGTTGCATTTGTTGTTGCTTGTCCATAACACCTATTTTTATTTATTATTTTCCAATTCCAGAATCAACGATTGCAAAGTGCTGTATAAAGCTTTTCGGGCATCAGGATCTTCTATGGCTGCTTTTAATATTTTATTGGTTTTCAGTTGCCTGATAATCTGTTGGTATTGATTTTTTTCAGTTTCTAGTCCTGATAAGAAATCACTTTGCTTGGTAATCCCTTTTATTCCGAAATCTCCAAGATTATTAAATTTGAGCGATTCTATTTTAGAAGCGCCATTCTCATCTACAAAATCAACTTTAATTTCTGGTTTAAAATGTTCAAAGACTTTTTCTACAGTATCTAACCCTTCAACCAATTCAGGTTTAACAGGATCATGAGCTGTTAGTTTCTGAGCCAATAACGTCCTGTTCTGAGGAATTTCGAAAATGGATTCACTTACTTCTGGTGGAACTTCGTTCCCTCCAATTCCTTTGTTTAGTAACATAGTATGTATTTTTTAATTATTATATTTATAATCTTTATACAGTCACGATTAAATCTTGATCTGCCCTTCATTAACAATATCCTTAATGTTCAAAGACCCTGTAAGGAAGCATGTGAACAGAGTTGTTTTCGAGTGTGAGTAGAAAACTGTCACATAAGTATTTCCATTCATCTTCATGAATCTCTTTAAGGATGTGATTTCTAAAAAGATGAACATCAATTGTTCTGCTAAAACCTTCTTTTAAAGCAACTTCTTTTTTGGTTCCTTTCTCTATTTTAACATCTGTTATGGTATTCTTAAAATGTCTCATGGCAGATTCTTTAATATCTGCTGGAGTTACCATTCTCCCTCTACTTAGCAATGCTGTTCTGAATTCTAAAATCTTATCTTGAGGTGAGAGGCCCTTTCTTCCACCCAATGAGGTAGTAATCATAATTGAATGTCTTTCACACATCAGAGTTCCGGGTTGATCTGCAACAAACAAAGTTCCCGGCCTGATGTGATTAGCCTCTTCCGCTTGGGTATTCCAATATGAAATATTATATGAAGCTTCAGACTTTAAAGTATTGCCTGTTATGATCAGATACGGGTTATTGATGTATGAAAAATTCTTTTCCTGAGCAAGCTGATGTAAAGCCGCTATATTCTGACTGATCTGCACAAGCATCTCTCTTGCTGAATCACCTCCGATTGCTGAAAATGCAGCAGTCTCATCTTTGATTACTTCTAAAAGATATTGAAGTAGCTCCGAGGCATTACGACAGTCAAACCTGGATACTCCTCCTTTTCTAAGAACAGATGAAACACCATCCCCTTCTGAAGAATAGTTTTTTACATCAAATCTTCGCCCTGTGTCATCTGAGACATAATCCAAAGCTAAAAAATGATCTTCAGATTGAATCGGAAGAATATCAAGTCTCCCTAATGCCCTTCTGTAAGTCTTAATATTATATATGTTAATAACAGGAACACAATTAAGAATAATACTGATATTTTGAAGTACTTCATCATCAACAGCTTCCGGAAACTTAAGTCTAAGCCAAACGAGATCATCTTCCTCGGAAAGACTGCAATTAGGAAAGTATCGGGTAAAAAGCTCTTCATTCCGGTTGTTTGCTGTAGGCTTTATTTTTTGCTTTAATGTAAAAAAACGGGAATGATAATATGCATTCACATCTTGATATATATGCTCAAGCTCCAGAGAATTCTTAACAAGAATCTCTTCAAAATCAACTGCTCGATGGCCTGCATTATATCCCCTGGTAAGCTCAAATTCCTGATCACCGGAATATACCTTGACTTGTTTAATGTAATGGGAAAATAATTCTTTTTTATATTGACTGCCTATATCAATATAAAACATAAGATCTTCCAGAGGTTCCTTATCGCGGGTAAGGATGCCAATCCACATTTCACCTGCCGGAATATGTCTCTCACTTTTCTGTAATACACTCCCGGAAAAAGGATTCGTAATCTGCTTTATAACCTTACCATGAGCAATATACTTGACTCTTGCCGTAGTCAGAGTGGTTTCTATTGTAGGACAGAAATAAATATCCTTATCTGCCGTCTCATGACGGTTAGCCCCCTGTGCCCCTTTTTTATCCATTTTAAAATGATCATATAACGATATTTTAGATCCATTTTCAATAGGAAACACCTGGAGCAGAGATCTTGCAGGGACAACGCCGGAAATCTCTTCTGGAAACAACACTTCAAGGACACGTTCCGTAATACGGGCTTTTGAGCTTTCCAATTCAAACCCTAGCCTTTCAAGTTCCGAGGCCGTTGCTGATAACATGAGGCCTACAATCGGATCAAAAGAAGAATCCGATCCCAGTTCATTATATCCCCAGAGTTTTGCAGCTCTGCGAAATATTCTATCTTTTATTTTTTCTTGATTCATACGACTTAATATGAGAGAGGACCTATAAAAAATGATTTTTGAAAAAAGAAAGGTCTGTCAGTTTCTTTAACCAATCCTTTTACTGATACCATTACTTTTTTCTTTACTCTTTTTTTCTGTGTTTTTCCAATATCAGCATTCTTAACTGCTACCTCAATATCTTCCAGTAATAGCCTGTGCTCATGCTCAATAATGGATTCAGCTACAGTCCTGATGATAAATTCCTTAATGGAATTGTCACTTTTAGGAAGATCAAAGTCGACTTCAAAAATTTCAGTTCCAAACGTGTCATCAAACTTGCATCTTCCTAAAGGTGTTGTGATGATAATAAAAAGATACTGACTGATAGATTGATCAATGGATACCTTTTCAGCTCCTCTTTCATCCATTATACTGGCAAAGTCTATAGGTGTTTTATAGTAAATTCCTTTCATTGTATGATATTTTCACATGGCTTTTAAGCAATCATAAGTTTTTAGATAGCTACGTATTCATTCTACACTTTTACTAATCTGGATCATTTTCATTCCTCTTAATAATGTTTATTCTTTAGCCTACGTTGATTTCATCTTATAGGCAGCCAAACAATGAATCTGATTATTGATATCATAATTCAAGGTGCTGCTGACTAAAAACTCATAGTTTTTTTGATAGGTATATATTTTGATGGCAGTCATTTCGTTTTCACTGATTTTCTTTATTTCTTTCTGATCAAATTTTCTCACGAATATTCCATCACAATTCACGGAATGGTCATTTTTATAACTGACTTTTTCGCCATTAGTATACTGTATCTCCAGAACCTGATCCTTCTTGATACATACATTTTCATCAATAATCCTGATATACATAAAAATATTATGGCCTCTTTTTCCCAGTTTCATCACTGCATATACTAATTCCTCATTGTTCGCCCTCAGCCTCAAATCCGGAGTACTGATGAAGTTTTTATTTTGCAGTTTTTCCTTATTCTGTATTATTTTACAATCGAATTGAGCAACTTCCGAAGTAGAATCTGTAATTGTTTGCGCGTGTAAAAAGATTTCCCCAAAAGCAATACAGAATAGGGTAAAATAGATTCTAAACCAGTCCATTACTGAGCTTTATATAATTGACGACAAACGTCTAGATCAGTTTTTACCTTATCATATTCCTGTCTCAGGATTTTATTGATTGCCTGTAAACTGTCTGCTGCCTTTCCGGTTGTAGATAGCCGTCTGATCTCTTTTTTACGGTCTATCAGATCCTTGTAACCAATAATGATATTATTGTACATCACCTCATTTTTAACACTGTCTTTCGGGATCTTTTGATACATATCTGAAAGGAGCGATAACGCCAGGTTTTCATTAAAGAAATCATTTTTCCCCGGAGCTCCTATAGAGTCAATAGCAGATTTTACCTTTTCTAATTGAAAAGAAAAGTGATCCTGAATTTCCATTTCTTTTTTAAGAGTATTATTTTCAACCTTTAACAATGAGTTCTCCTTAAATGGGAAATAAGTGTTAAAAAAAAGGCCAACAACCAAGGTAAATACAGCAACTAAAAAGAACAGGATGAAAAACAGAAATGCACGCAGTCTTTCTTTTTTATTAAGAATTTCCATAATACAATAGTCATAGGATTACTAATCTGCTAAAAATGACTGGCTCCTCTTGGAATGAACAATAGCATCACGGTTGCCTGGATTTTCAGAAATAAAAATACTGCCATCTCGTTTCTTACCGATATAATCCAACTGATTAAGGATGGAAAACATCTCTTCCACTGTTTTAATAAACCGATCTATTTTCAAAATAGCTGAACCGATTTGATTATGATTATATTCGGCATTCAGCACTTCTGAAAAAATAGATTCAAAATCCCCCTGACTTATATTGCACCATTCTGTAAGGTAATTCAATAATTCTTCTTTTCCGGAGCCCGTATAAGTTTCTATACAATTCTTTATTATCCTTCCAAAAGCAATGACTGATGAAAGCATGTACATAGGAGAAGCATAAGGGGCAGACCACCGGTAGCGGTTTATTTCCGACCCAAGATACCACAGTGCCTTGTCTGCCAGATCATCAACTATTAACGATAGCAAATTATTCTGCTTTTTAGCACGGATTTTTTGTTTGATCTGGGATGCAAAGAGTTCAATCTGACTGTAAAAGCGGTCGATTTCAACATAAAGTTTTTTTAACTTTGGGTGACTTGATACACTTAAACAAGGAGGAATATAATCATCATCCATAGTACATACACCGGCACTTGCTTTTATTCTTCCAACGGTCAGGTATTCTGCTCCAAAGCCCAATCCTCCTCTCAATTCACTTTCGGGAATAAGTTCCAAAGAATATTTTGGCTGAGTATAAGGATATCTCGGAGGATTTTCATCAGGATCAGGCTCCCCAAAAGGAATCCTGTTGAAATGGTTTACAGAAACACATACCATCAGATTGATATCTTCTTCATCATTGATCAAATAGCTCGTATCAGGGTGTAAAAGTGTATGTTCAGAAAATCCAGCATAATGAGTACCGATATCAATTCGGGAGCCATTCGGTGTGATAGCCTGACACTCTTCAAGAACAACTTTTAGTAATTTGTGCTGATCTATAGACATACTGACCATTATGGTATCACCAGATGGTAAAATACCGTAATCCACAAGTGATGTCCTAATGCATGTTGAATCACGTACAGAATCACTTATAAAATTTTGAATATCTGTGAAATGTCCTTTATTAATCTTCATCCCGTCTATCCAATGCACAGGAAAATATTTTAACTTTTCTATCATTTTATTTGTTATTTTTATTCATCGTATTCCCTTTCTTTGTATTCAAAGTCTGGGAGATCATCATTTTCATTAATATTTTCTTCAATAATCATATGCTGTGCCCGTGCACAGATTACCACGCTATTTTCTTCAATGCCATTCATATAAAGAGGTAAGTCAGCGTCAACGTATTTGGTGGACTGATACCATTTAGGTCTTAAAAAAAACACCCAATCGTAAAAACCATTTTCTCCTTCCACCTTTATCTCACTTTCAGAATTTCTTTCATTATAGTCCAATATAAAGCTGTAAAAAAGCCGGCCGAAGTCAATCCTCGTAGGACCTTTGGCTTTATAAGCGCTGTAATTTTTTGCATTCCTGTCTTTATCAATAAGTAAGGTAAAAACCACCAGGTCTTTCATTTCCTCATCTGTAACTCCTGGAAGATTTTTATAATTTTCCGGAAAATGCCAGGTTCTGTAAATCTGGGGAGGAATTGCCATCGCCCTGTTAAACGTTTCATTCAGTAATGTGGGAAGAAGAAATAATACATAATGTCCTGACATTAGAAAAACAAACTGAATTCCATTGAAGAAAGTATAGATTAAAGCAAAGGGAATAATGCTGTAACCAATCATTAACAGGACAAAAAAGTATTCCAGCTCCTTTACTTCATTCCCAAATTTCATAAAAAAGGATCTGTACATATAACAATGTAAACCTCCCACAACTAAAGAACTCAACTGATAAAAAATAAACTCTAGCAGAATATGATCTGCGAAAAGTTTATTATATCCCACGAAACCAATCAATGAGCCAACAATCAAAACTCCCAAAAGATATGAATTGAATTTGGTGCCGTAAATGTTTTTAAAATCGGGTATCCTGCGTCTGAAAATTGCTGTAAGAACAATACAAACAGAAAGCAGTACAAGAATGAAAACCAAAATTTCGGGCTCCACTAAATTCATAAAATATTTCTTCAGCAGCATTATATCCTTGTGTTATATCCTAAAACAGTATCTTTTACTACATTCAGATCAAAACTTTCTGCTTCCTTTGAAAGAAGTATAGTGATCTCTATTTCAGTTTCAGCCGAAAAGAAATAACCACAAAGCAAATCCAGAAACAACTTCATTTTTCCCTCATTAAGGTAATCTGAAAAACAATTGTTTCTTAATGGGCCAACTGACAGATGGATATGGTTCATATAGTGGTCATAATTATTACCTGACACCATATCCAGGCCCAGCTTACAATCTCCCAGTAAACTATACTGCGTATCATCATAGTACTTTTTCCAACTTTTCTTGCTTATTCTGACTTCTTCCTCCAGAAGCAAAGACAACACCTCAATGGTCAAAGCAGTATTACCTACAATTTTATAAGCAAACGGCAATATCCTGATTAACCGTGAAGCCATCTCAGATGGTACATCTGTACTGATACCGAATAGTTCATAAAACAACTTGGGAAAAGTTGAACCGTGCAGCTGGCAAAAAAAGTCCTGTTCAAACGCTTCAAAACGAACCCCATAATTGAAAATTTCATTTTCAAATGGCTGAAAAAAAAGTCTTGCATTCTTTTGATCCTGCTTTTTTATCCTGTATTCCTGTATCATGACATCCACATTTTTCTCCGCAGTGTCGCTGCTGATATCATGCACTATATTTTCAGGCAACATATCGTATATGCTGTCACGGGAAAGAACAAGCTTAAAAAAAGAAGCACTTCCAAAGCTGTAATTGCTTATCCCCGAGTCAAGAATATCATAACGGTAGGCCCTTGAAAACTGCCCATCCTTTTCTATAATAAAATCTTCAGATTGCAAATCATCATTTTCCAATAAATTATTAATGATTACCTCTGCCCTTATATCATAAGGCAAAGAGTTAATCTGTCTGGCAATATTTTCAAAATGTTTCATTCTCTCAGCTTTTAGGTTTTAATCTTCCCGCAGCTATGTATCTGAGCTGGAAATACTGGTCATTAAAATCATAAATATTTAATCCACCAGCTGTACAGGCAACTATTTTGTTATTTTGAAGGTATATACCCTCATCAGAAATCGGATGCCCCTTATCATATCGGAAAAATAAAATATCCCCCTCCTGCAGAAAATTCCTGCCGGTAAATAATTCAATATCTTTTGAACGAAAGACTTTTTCAGGGATTGGAGAAATTGTCGCATGATATACCTCATTAAAAAGTAAAGATGCAAACTGAGCGCAATCTGTTCCATTTTTCTGATTAGACATTTGCTTAGCAGAAGAACCTATCCACTGATCAATAAAAGAATATAATTTATAATTAATAACTTTTTTAGGCATTACTCTCATAATAATCGAATATCTCTCCCTGATACTCATTTCTTCATCATTGAGTTTTCTGTCATCAAATTTCTCAATGGCAAAAGTAGAGTCTGTCCGTTTTTTGATCCCGTCTAATTCTTTAGTATACTGTTCCGAAGAATGCAGATAGGGAAGCTCTTCGATATACCTTCCGCTGCCACAGGACACAAGCCCTAGTATTGACAGAAGAGTTACAATAGCAATCCAATATTGTTCTAAGTACAATTTCATTTTTATTTAGGGTATTAACAAACGAGTATAGACTTCCTGTTACTGTGTAATGACACTAGACAGAAATCACCAAAATCAAAATGTTATATTATGATCTTTTTCATACTAGAGATGCACAAATGTATAGGATGAATTTTCTCATTTTCATGATTCAAATCATGAAATGGCATAGAATAAAATCTATAAAATAGCAATGTAAAATATTGATATAAAATAAGTTGCAATCACATTAATTTATATCATGCTAATAAACACAAAAACAATGAAATCTTTTTTTTCTTTCAGTCTTGATCCCAAAGTTTTTTGGAGTATCATTTTACTTTTATCGTTAGGTACAATTTTATTAGTTTATCAATACAGCCGGCATATAGATTGTGAGAATGCTAAATTTGTAGTGTACGCTAAGGAGTTTGCGACCCGGAAAGTTGTAGAATTTTATGATACTACACCCGGAGCAAAAAGCTGGGAATGGGATTTTGGAGATAGCACACAAGTGGACAAAAGACAACGTACACTGCACTCCTATAAAAAACCAGGTGATTATATTGTTACCCTAATTATTAACAAAAATTGTGTCCACCAAAAGCTGGTAACGATACACAGTACTGATGAACACAGTGAAAATCTGCCATTGATTATTGCTCCAAATGTCGTTACAGCAGGAAAAACAGTTATTTTTAATGCCATCAAAAAAGATGGTGTTTCCTGGGAATGGAATTTTGGAGAATCCAATCAGATTGATGCCGTAGGCCAGACAGCCTCGTATCAATTTAACTCAGAAGGTCCTAAAAAAATCACCCTAGTTGTTAATGGTGATGTACAGCATTCTGCAATTAAAACTATCTATGCCGCTCCCATGCCTAAACGGGAAAAGCCTAAAATTGACATCAGTTCCTATGAATTTGAAAAACCTCACTCCTCTTTTTCACTACCCATTGGGAATCCGGAGAAAGATCCACTGGTAGATGCATTAAAATATATTCCTGTCTCTCCGAAATCTACGCCTAAAAAAGATACAGTAACTTCTCACAACAAATTACCTGAAATCTCTAATGAAAAATTTCGTATATTATTACAGCAGGTAGCTGCGGAGACAAAAACCAAAGAAGATTTCGCTTCTTATCTGTGTGGGAAGTATGATATTCCTGTTGTTGTCAACAGCAAAAAAATAATTTCATTCGAACAGCTTTGCCAGCTTATCAGTGGAAAAAAAATAAAGGTTACCCATCTGAGAATAGAAAAAGATCACCAAAACTGTATTGAACATATTACCATTGAGTTCAAAGTGAAGAAATTCATGATATGGATAAAAGAGTAAAAGAGATGATTCGAAGTAAAAAAACAGAAAAAATGGGATTCTCTGATTTTTTATTATTAAAACATAAAAAAAATAGAATAAAGAAAGCTGACAATGAAACTCATCATTTTAATTGAATTTCGCTAGTGTTATTTTCTTTAGGAAATATTCATTCTTTGTTTAAACTCGCGGTTTAAGGTTCCTTCTAATTGTTCCCAGGAAATAGGAATTACAAAATCAACAGAGGAAGAAGAAACAATTTCATAAGGATTATAATGAAAATATAATCCTTTAGTATCAAAATAAAAGTTATCTATATTGGGAATCTCGCGCAGTCCATTCATCTTAAATATCCTTTCATCAAATTCATTAATTCTTACCTCGCCGGCTACATTAAAAAAGATTTTGTACATATTCTTTTTTAAGAGTGCCAAAAGCTGTTCCTTCGATATACTGGTAATATCATTGAGAATCATTTCTTTATTATTCTTAAGATCAAACATTTTATCTTTGTACAGCCACTGTTTAATCATGTCATTCTCATTACGGATATTAACATATTGAATATGCATATACTCATGAAGTAAAAACTTCACCTGCATTTCAGTTTTATATACCCATAAACCGTTAAGTCGTTTTGTTTTATAAAGTTTATTTAACTGATCATAATGCTTCAGCATATCTTTTTCTACGGAAATTTTTAATTCTTCTTTCGAAAAATGAGTGGAATCTTCAGACCTGAAATAAATACTGTTCAACAAATCTGTATTTTGTACAAACGGGAAGTAAAGCTGCTTTGAAGAATAGATCAGAGAAAGTGAATCCGCAACTTTTATTGTATCTGCGATATTAATAGAATCAATAGCAAAAATTTCTTTCTCTACCGGAGGATGAGACTCTGCTTTTTTACACGCTGTAATGAAAAAAAAAACAATACTTGGAATAACAATTAAATTTTTCATAATAATATATTTGTGTTAAAATTCCGGTGAGTTATTCATTAACCCAGTCTCTGGGTTTAAGCCATTCTTCCAGTTGGGCTTCAGGGCTTCCAGGAACAGGATGAAAATCATATTTCCATTTTGCAATGGGAGGAAGACTAATAAGAACCGATTCCATGCGGCTATGAGTTTGCAGCCCAAATAATGTTCCCCGATCATGGATAAGATTAAATTCTACATATCGCCCACGTCGGTAAGCTTGCCAGTCTTTGTGAGCAGCAGTATATGGAGTATCTTTATTCTTAATAACCAAAGGTATATAAGCCTTCAGAAAAGCATTCCCATTAGATTGGGAAAAAGCAAAAATATCTTCAATGTTTGTTTCAGCATCCGGGCGCAGATAATCATAGAATATCCCTCCAATACCCCTTGCCTCATTATTGCGATGCTTATTGACAAAATATTCATCACATTTTCTTTTAAACAAAGGATACAGCTCCATACCAAAAGGATCACAAGCTTTCTTTAACGTACGATGGAAATATCTACCGTCACACTCTTCAAGGTAATAAGGGGTTAAATCTGCTCCTCCTCCAAACCAACAGTCTTTTAACTTTTCCTTTTTATCATAAAGTTCAAAATATCTGAAATTTGCATGTATGGTGGGAACAAACGGATTAACCGGATGAATTACGACTGAAATACCGCAAGCCATAAAATGACCTCCTGACACATCTTCCCTATCTAACATTATTTCAGGAAGCTTAGCATGAACTATTGAAGTACTTACTCCACCTTTCTCAAATACATTCCCTCCATCTATAACATGTGTACGTCCTCCACCTTCAGGATGCTTCCATACATCCTGCCTAAAAACAGCTTTTCCATCTACTGTCTCCAACACATCACAAATTTGGACCTGGAGTGACTGTATAAAATTTATAAATTCGTTTTTAATATTCATCTTTAAAATAAATTAGTATCAGGCTGTAATTTTTTCTGAAATTTATATTCAATACAGAAAAACAAGAATCAGCAGAAATATTGCTATAGGATTTGATTCTGTAAATCATCATTAGCATCAATTAAATAAAACAGATGTTACTTTTCTTTTTTCAGCAATTTTAAAACTGCAACCAATAAAATCATTATAATAATAATACCTGTAATGATAAGTCCATAATGAAGCATTATTGTATACTTTAAAATAACACTGCATCCCAGCAAAAGCATTAGTAAAATGCCAACTTCATTAATCTGCTGTAATTTTATACGTGTGATTTTAAAATCATAACCTTGTAAGGCTTTTAAATGGCGTATTGTTTCTAAAAACCAATAATGGTAAGTACTCAGCATACAGAGAAAAATCAGTTTTAGATCAAACCACTGCATCTTAACAAGGTGCCTGTTAAAAAAAAACATAATTATGCCAGTTACAAGCATAATCAATCCACTGGGAACAACCAACATATTCCATGTCCTTTCAATGTTGAAAAGGTATTGTCTTCTTAAGATCTTCTTTTTTGCTCTGGTAAATTTTTCGGTATATTTATAATTTAAGAACAGTTGTCCCACGTAAAATATCCCAAAAAAATAAGATCCTACAGAAAGGATATGCACCAATTTGATTATTATAGCAAACATAACAGGTATTTATTCGTTAAAGGGTTACCCGATGTTTTATAATATATCCGACCATCAATTGGAAACTTCTGTTGTAAAGGTATTTTGTATTGACAACATTTTGTAACCCCAGCTCATACTGGCCCCTGATGTAAATCCCCAGAGGGGACTGGTAACCTAAACCGACACTTAATCCGTAATCAAAGCGTCGAACCTGATTAATATCCTTTCCAAATACAATATCATTTCTGTATTTTTCAACGTCCTTATCTGTACCGGTTATCGTCTTAAGAGTATGACCTCCACTGGCAAGTGCTGCATAGATACCTGTCGATACGAAAAGTCTTCCAACCTTTTCTCCACTAAAATAATAGACAACATTCACAGGTAATTCAAAATAGCTGATTACCCTTTTAGTATTTATTGTTGAGTTTTCCGTTGATATCGTCTTTTGAGCTCCTTTAGGTAAATAAAAGACTCCCGACTGAAACCATAATTTACGATTAAGTGGTATACGAGCCCAAATACCTGTACTAAATCCTGATGTATTTGAGATGCCGGTTGTTTCATTAGTATGCACATTAGAGAGTCCAAAACCTACTTCCGCTGCCAAATTGATTTTTTGAGCGGTCAATGCTGATGAAAGTATCAAAAGAGAAATGACAGATTGTTTTTTCATATAAATGTAGATTAAACTGATTTATTTTCGGATGTCTATAAACATCGTCCCTTGTGCTGCATAAGCATCAAGTTGAACATTAGCTCCTTTCCCATCGATCCCGTCAGCATCTACAGTACCATAAATATACGCGCTGTTCTGGTCTATGATTGTTGTCATATAGGGTGAAGATCCCTGATATGTTACCTCACCTGAATAGGATGATTGGCTAAAGTTGAGATCATCACTTGAACCACCATCATTGAAATCTATCTGTTTAAGCTTGCAACCACCGTAAGCAAAACCATTTGCTGTGTAATCCAGTGCAATGCTTTGTCCAGGCGCCAACGAAATTTTTTTATTGGAACAGTCTGTAAATTTCATAACGATATTACCTAGGGTAGCATAATTAATATTTCTTATTTTTAAAGTGCTGGGAGTATATTTATCAAATGAATGTATTTTTCCATCTGTACTAATATTTGAATTCCACCGTTTTAAATAGATATAGGAAGAATAGTCATCTTTTTTAGAAGCTTCCACGATTGCCTTACCACTGCCTCCATCTATACCATCTCTATTGGTGAAATGGTAATAAACCGCATTCTCCGGATGTGTATAATCTTTAACCAATATCATTGAACCATCAGTATCCATTGGGTCGGATACTTTGATAAAATACCGAATATCATTGGATCCCGACCAACTGAACTTCATATAATTGGTAACGTCATTTCCATTATTGAGTCCTACCTGCTGTACAATGTGACCTTTATAAGTATATTTATTTTTTTGAGGATCATAATACAACACAATTTCCTCTTCAGGATTTAAAGTCACAATACCGGGATCACTCCCCTCTAGCCTAATTTTTACCCTGACAACATTATAATCAACATTTCTCAAAATAAGTTTTTGGCTGTAATAATGATGAACAAGCATTATATCTTTTGTTGTTAGGCCTAAGACAGGACGTTCTACGATGCTTCCGTCCTTTTTTGTATAAAATGGAAGAGATTTACTTATTAAAAGATCTCTCAAAGCAATGTTATTTCTTGGATAGGAGCCATACATCATCGAGGATTGCATGTCAAATATAAAAGGATCTCCAAGGTTCGATCGTTCTATTTTTAAATTGTCAACGATAGTCTGATATACAGAAGAGTTATAATTGCTTTTTATAAAATTAAAAGTTTCCGGTTTCATGATAATATAATCATTTCTGCTTGTTTTTTGATGTTCATGGATTAAACCGGCGACATGACCTATTTCATGAATAATACTCTGCAAATCACATGTTGGGCTGACATCAACAGTACTCTTCCCTCCTTTTAGCGGGTACCCTACAGTAGCTCTGCAACCAGAATCAACTTTTTTGAAATAGACTTTTTCATTACCGGGAACCTGAACAAAAAGCAGATTGGTTTTGTCATTCCAGTGTTGGACAGCCTTATTTATTAGGACTAATTCTGAATTCGAAAAAGCAGGATCAACTTTGAAACTAATGGGTCCTTTTGGCCACAACGTTACATTAATGTCAAGAATCTGATCCCAATCTGCAGCAGCAAACTTATTTGATATATCCAAATTAGACACCTCTGTAACCTCATTGTTAAAAAGAATCATATCATCTCCGACAATGTAATCACCTTCATTATTTCGCCATGCGTTAAGCTTCCTGCCTCTGTAATCAACATTAACCAATCCTTCTCCTCTCTCATACAGCAGATTCTGTGTCCCGGTTTGAAAATCATCTTCTTTACAAGAAAACATAATAATACCTACAACTACGAATAGCAAGCGTTTCATATCTATTTATTTTTAAATGGTTTCTATGATAGACCATACATCATGAATTATTAATTTTCCAGTTATATCCATCATTAGATTTCCAGCAGCCATAATCTTACAGATAACACATGTTATTAAATCTGTTCAATACCCGGCATGTGGCTGTGATTATTAAGTTTTTATGAAAAAATTTAAAGCAGAAGATTGAATATGTAACTAAATGTACATAACAATATTTATGGCTTTTCTTTGCGGATAAAACCATTAAATTCCGCATCACACCAATCGCTATTTGCAGCTGCTTTATTTAGTATCTAAATAAAAAAATACAGGGTCCTACATTCCAGGCCCTTGTTAAGCAACATAACTTTTAAATGTTTAGCAAAAAATTAGCGTGTAAAAAATGTTCATCACAAAAGTAGAAACAAAATTTTCACAATGCGTACAAAGTATTGTAGCATTAACTAGAATTTTACGTAGTTATTTTATGACATCATAAAAATAAAGCTAATCTCGTAGATATTTATAAACGAATGAATTTGCATCTGGGTTATATAGAAATCGTATATAAACAGATAAAAAGGAACCCAGATGTTTAAACAAACTATAATCTGAATTCCTTAATTAAATGAATTATGAAAATAAAAGTTTTTATTATAGAAAAAATACAGGGCTTTAGGTATAAAACCCTGTGAGGGAACTTGATCATTTTTCTCATCACTTTGCTAAAAATGAATTAAAATCTGTTCTACAAACATAAGAACAAAATTGTGATTGCTTTCGCCAAAAGCTGTAGCATTATCTTGAATAACATATAGTTTTTTCATTACAAACGGAATTATTGTTCACAGCAAATTATAGTTTTAAATATTTTATTAAACAACTTAATATCAACATATTAAAATAAAACCATTTCCTTTTGTAAAGAAATGGCGAAACATTGATAATATAATTGTAAGTGATTGATTTAAAATCTACAAATGATTATTAAGGTTTTGCTGGACTTTTCGTAAAAACTGGTAAGCTTCTACTGAGGTTTTTGTTTCTAGTGAGAAGGAAAGAACATTTTCCTTTAGATTTCTGTAATAAATACTTTCCTTCCAATTTATAAAATGTCGTTCATTCACATTTTTGTTTAAAATAATCTGAACGCGATCTTTCTTCACCTCTATTAAACCGAAAGTCGATAGTTTATTGATAATTTCAGGCAGAAGCACACTTCGGAAGTTAATACTGACAACATGTTTTCTAAGATACTTCATATGCCTTATTTCAGGAACATACTCACCTGTTTGCCATAAACAGTACGCACTTTGCTCATAGGCGATCCAAGAAGCCCCATACTTATAAAACACTATAGTCTTCCCGTTTTCTTTTGATATAATGTTTTTAATATTCATAACTTTATCGTTGTAATTTTAAACCATAAGCCATTTCATATTAAACCTAATGTCCAGCAATTCTTTTGATTTCTGAACATATTTTTATTACATGGCTATTATTATTTTCACAATCTAAATTTACATTTATTAGAAAATTATACAATAGTATACACTATAGTTTTATCGCTATAAAAATGCAGAATTATAACTACAATACGTTTTATCTTCAATAATCTTGAATATAGTAAAGGAATAAAGCTAGCTTATAATAAAAAAACTACACTATACACATTGATATAGATCTAAATCTATACAAAATGAAACATAATACTATGCTTGTTGAAATGTAAAACTACACAACAAGATAATTCTATGACCTACATTTGTATAAATAAAGACGAGATGAGAAAATATCTACTATTCACCCTAATAACTGGAGGTGTTATACACCGTTATTCTTATCAGGAATTACAAATTATTAAATAAATCCAATCAGTAATTCAACATATTCAATTATTTTGTGAAAATTTTTAACAAAAAAAGCAATAACACTTAAAATATTCACCAAATAGAGAATTAAAATATACATAACAATATTACGAATATTATTATATTTTAATATAATATTAAGAAAATTAAATACAAATAATTTATTTTTTTAAAATATTCATAAATTCGGAGCCAAAAAATAAAATTCATCAAAAACGAATTTTATTCTACAAATACTAATAACCGCGTTAAATATTTAAATGAAAACCAAATATATTAAGTATGAAAGGTAAACTTATATTTATTTTATTACTCAATTATTTTGCCCTGTACGCTCAGACTGATCTTGTATGGCAAAACTATACTACTGAAAATGGTCTTCCACAAAATAGTGTCAAAGATATCATCACTGATAAGTATGGTTTTCTCTGGATTGCAACTGAAAACGGAATTACCCGCTTTGACGGAAGTCAATTTGTGACAACAGATGAACAATATAACAAACAGAGATATAGAAATTTTTGGGGGAATATAGAAAAAGATACTATTTTCAATGTTGACGAACAGGGAAGTACAACTTTATTAATCTCTAAACGAGTGCCTCAAGAAAAGGTCTGGTTTACAAAATACTTAAAAACCACGACCATTTATAATGGAGTAAAATATGCACTTTATAATAAAAATAATGCAATCACCCCTAGAATGGACAGAGAGTTTCTATTTATTAACATAGGTAAATATATCTACTTTATTGGGAACAATCTTATAACCATTCATGATCCATTAACCAATACTGGAAAGAAAATGAAAGCTCCCTTTAACATGAGATTATGGAAAAATATGTTCATGCATAATAACACTGTTTTTGTCTCCATTTCCGGTCAGAAAAAAATTTTAAAAATCAATAACGGGCAATTTTCACAGATTGAGTGCAGCTCTATATATACAGATCCTGAAAGTATTATCTACTGGAGCCAGGGCAATCAGAAGGTATATATCATCAATAAAGACATTATTTATAAAAGTACTTATAAAGATGATAAGCTTGGAGCGGAAAAAATTACCATAATACCTAACCTAATTAAAAAATTCAAAGCTCTCACAATCAAATCAATGGTCTATGATGAGAAAAGCCAACATTTATTCTTAGGAAGTTCAGCAAGAGGTCTTTTTGTCATTACAATTCCTCAATTCAGTTCTCCAGTCACAGAATCAGCATTTGACAGCAATGTTTTTTATTCAACGCTTCCGTTTAATAGTAACAGTGTAATGACTCCGCAAGGAAATATTTATGACAGCACATCTCAGATTATTACCCCCCGCAGACCAGATAATAAAGATATGTACCATGATTATAAAAAATATTCATTGGCGATCAATAACGCAAAAGATATATTTTTTATCAAAAATGGTATGCTTTATAAACGGCTTAGAAAATACAACTATAATAAAAGTGTAAAAGTTCCTGCACATGAGGAAATTGATGTCATATTTAACAAAGATGAACAAATATACCTTACATACATAAAAAATAACAAATACTATCTTGCTAAATACGATGATAATCTCCAAAAAACGACTCCACTCTTTTACTTTAATTATCCAATTTACGATGTGAAAAAATACAATAATCAGCAACTTCTTATTGCTGGGTTTGATGGACTTTACATAGGGGATTCATCAAAAAAAGAAATTAAAAAAATTTTAAATTATCATAGCAAAAGAATAATACAGACCTCTGATCGGAATATCTGGATTTTAACGAAAAATCATGGTTTTTATCTTCTAAGGAAAAACATGACAGTCCGTATGCCAGTAGATGAAAACTCCTATTTACTCGACCCACACACTATTTTAGAAGATCATATGCAAAATTTATGGATTTCTACAAATAATGGCCTTTTTAAAGTCAGGATTCAAAATCTCCTGCAGTTTTCTAAACACTTGAATAAGTCCGTTGGTTACTACCGATACACTGACCAAGACGGCTTACCTACTAATGAATTTAATGGAGGTGGAAATCCTAACGGGAATATTCTAAGCAATGGGCAAATGGTATTTCCATCGATGAACGGTCTTGTTTTTTTCAGACCAGACAAAGTCAAATCTTTCTACCTGAAGTCCACTGATTTTTATATTGACCGAGCTCATCTGGATGGTCATCAGATAACTATTAAAAATAATATCCTCAATATTCCCAACAACGATTTTAATGTCCTAGAGATATTTGTGGATTTTCCTTATTTCAATAATTTTAATAATGTAGATCTACATGTAGCAGTGGACAATGGTAAATGGATAGATTTGGGGGTACATAGAAAACATACAGTCGGAAAATTGACACCAGGAAACCACAAGGTCATATTTCGTTATCTGGATGCTAATAATAATTATATTTATAAGACAGTCGATGTAAAAATTGGTTTCTTTTTTTATCAAAGTCAATATTTTAAAATAGCAGTCATTGCTACTTCTCTCTTTTTAGCATTTTTAGTAGTTAAATTCAATGAAAGGCGGTTTAAATCAAAAAATGAACTTTTAGCGAAAGCCAATACAGAAATTGATGCTCAAAAAGAGGAAATTAATAGTAGTAATATCATTCGTGAGAAGCTCATAGAAGCAATCTCTCATGATATAGCAACTCCGATAAAACATCTCTCCCATCTTTCTAAAAAACTCAATGACACAGATAGTCTGGAAATCCAAAAAAAGTATTTCCATAGCATACATAAATCTTCAGAATTGCTGTATCGCTTTACCCTTGAGCTGGGTAACTATGCATTTCTCTTTACTAATACAGTAGAAGAAACTGTTTCATACCTTTTAAACGACCTCCTTATGGAGAAAAAAGTATTTTTTGAAAATATTGCACAGGACAATAATACCACTATTACATTCAACCCAAAAGATGAACTGTATATACAAACCAATAAATCGGTATTGGCGGCAATCATTCATAATATCATTGACAATGCTGTAAAAAATACCATTGACGGGCACATTCTAATTGAAATGACTTATGATAATTCATTTATTTATATTCAGATCACCGATGATGGGAACGGTATGTCACCTGAACAAATTTACTATTATAACAACCTCCATTCGATTTTGATTGAAGATGTTCAGTTACAGAAAAAAGGATCAGGCTATGGTCTTAAGTTTGTGCTTCTTTTGATTGAAAAAATTAAATCACAAATAACCTTTAACAATAATACTCCACAAGGAACTAAAATAGAAATTAAAATACCTAATTAAAAATTTGACATTATGAAAAAAAACATTCTGATAGCAGACGATCACTATGTCGTAAGAATGGGCACTGCTATAATTATTGAAGGCGTCCATCCCGATTTTAGTATTGACCATGCAGAAAGCTTTCATGAAGTTCTTGAGAAATTAAATGAAAAGGACTATGACATGTTAATTCTTGACCTCGAAATGCCAGGAAGTACTTTCGAGCATATGATAAGGGATATAAGAAAAATACAGGACGACATCAATATTCTTATTTTTACAAGTCATAAAGAAAGCCAGGCAATATCTTATCTATCTGCAGGAGCTAACGGATACTTAAATAAATCCTGTGAAGACATCAAGATTATTGAAGCAGTAAACTCTATTTTTACTTCAGGATATTACTATCCACAGGCATTACTGCATGAAGTAATAAATAATGATTTTAATCCTTCCAGCAAAGTGTCCAGACCTTTGGATATGCTTTCTGAAAGGGAAGCGGAAATCTATCATCGGCTCGTGGATGGAAACGGTATTCTCGAAATATCTAATGTTCTCAATATTCACATGTCCACGGTAAGTACCCACAAGCTAAGAATATTTAAAAAACTCAATGTCCATTCGATCGCAGAATTAGTACATCTCCACAACAAGTATTACACTTAATACAGAAAAGCCGGTTATTATTAACCGGCTTTTTTAGAGCTCTTTTCAGATAAACTTCTATTTAATTTTAATATTAAAATGACTATATATCCGTAATAATACTACGATTAATCCGGTAAATAATAAAAAACATCTTATTACATTTGTCTACTAAATTTATATACCAATTGTAAAACATCTTCTTCTCGCCCAATTGGTGTGCTGAAAAATTTTCAGTTAAAACAAACAATAATCACAAAACTCTCTGTTTATAAGACTTCAGGTAAAAATGGAGTTTGAATTAATTGACCCTCACAGCAAGAGTCTCAATGATAACCCCTTATCCATAAACCAATAATAAAACATACATTTTCTTAAAAAGATTTAGCATTATCAATGATGAAAACATTTTTTTTATTTATCTCTTTATTTGCCTTTTTTATTACAAATGCCCAAACTGATTCAAATCAGGATATGAAATCAGTAATGTGTTATCTTAAATATAATAAGTTTGATAAGGCAGAACGTATAATAGATGAAAACTTTATTCATTCCTCTGATGACTCCAAAAAGGTGATTGGTTATATAGGATTATCCTTACATTATGACGCTTTACATCAATCGCAAGAAAGAATGGAGTTATTAAAAGATGCAAATGAAATTGCCAAAAAGACAAAAAGGTCATTAGATCTGGCATATGTAGAGTATGGTTATGCAAAATATCATCTGGGTAGAAAAGAGTTTGACTTATTTTTACAGGATTATGACAACGGTTTTGCAATTCTCAAAGGTTTAAAAAATGAAAAATTTCTGATCAGTATGTTTTATAATCTTAAAGCTAAATACTTGATCAATACTAATAGTAATGAAGGAAAGAATTTAAAAGATATAAAAGAAACCTCCATAAAAGCTGTTGAATATGCTGTAGAATCAGAAATTCCACTTTTGATTGATGTAGAAAGTGATAACAAATCACTGGAAATTTTCTATCATATTAATCAGAAAAACCAACTCATCAAAGAATTGATTGCAAAAAATAAAAGAGATATAAAACAAAAATACACCTTTCTTATTATGACCTTATTTTCTGGAGCAGGAATTCTTTTTTTGATATTTACTTTACAGTACAAGCAAAAGATTAATAGACACAATACAAATCTTCTCACTACAGAAAAGGAATACCTTAAAGAACAATATCGGATATTGACGCTACAAAGTGAAAGATTGCAAAAACAGACTATCGTAACATCGCTTCAGCTCAATTCCAAAAACGTGGTACTTAACGAGCTAAAGAATAATATAGAAAACAATAACATTCATCTTAAAAAGATATTAAAAGAAGACCAGTTGAAAGATCACGATTTCAATGAGCTTCAGCTTATGGCAAAAGAAGTTCATCCTAACTTCTTCAATAGAATTCAAAAAATTTCTAAAAATAAACTTACACATTTGGATTTGAAATATGCTGCTTATATTTATCTTAATATGAACAATTTTCAGATCTCAAATATTTTAAAAGTAGATCCTAAAACCGTAAGAGTAACAAAGTACAGGTTAAAACAAAAGATTGGTCTGAATAAAGAGGATGATCTATGTGGTTTTATTCAAAGCATAGCAGAAATAATATAAGTTATATTCAAAATACATAAGTAAATAATTAATCCTAATAGGTTCGAATTAAACAATAATTAAATAAATGTGACTCAATAGGAGTTTCTAAATCAGATATTCATTCAAGTAATTAATCAAGAGTTAGCCAGAAGAAATCGCCAATTGAAATCATAAACATTAATAAATTAAAGGGAGTAATAAAAATATTACTCCCTTTATCATTAAAATATTTATTACAGTGAAATTAATTTATTTATAATCTCTAAGGCCAATAACCTGTAAGAGGATTTCCTCCAGCTCCCCCCGGTGTTTTCGGGATGTCACTACCAAATCCAGGATCGATATTGGTCACTGAAACTGAAGTATCATAAATTCCATAGAGAACCACAGCCAGATTTGTTCCGGAATTAGCATAATCTCTTGAATTAAAAATAAAACGGTATTTAAATTTTTTATTTCCAAGACCATTAAACCATTCAGTACCTGAAGTGTTATTATTTAAAGTAAATGTTACACCTACTCCACTTACTTCAGGAAGAATTAAAGGTGAAAATGCTCCTGCATGCGCACCGATTTCGCCGGTTGTAATAGGTTTGTTTGAATTTCCCTGTAAGTAACAGTCAAGAGACCCTAAAGTTTCATTAGAGTTGATAGGTCCGTTCCACTTCTTAATCTGTCCCAAATCATCATCACTTGATCTTATAAATAATGAAGCTGACATTGCAGCACCTGAAGTATTTCTTACCCAGACTTTATAAAAGTCGGTTATACCTCCCTGGAAATTGTAGTTATCCTCAATTTCAAGTCTGATCATTCCATTATTAGCACCAGTCTTAAGTGAAGTTGGTTTCCCATGAATCATCGTTTCCCATACTTTTGGTTTTACATCTATAGTAAAAGAAGAATTTATTGTTGAACCTCCTGAAATAGTATTGCTCACATAATAAGTCGATTTCTGATTATTACTTCCATTATCTCCCATGGAAACTTCCTCTGCAGTCATTGGAAACTTACCTGTTGTAGCAGTAGCAGCCTTCAAAGTAATAGTTTGGCTTCCCGCAGCTACGGTGATTTCACCGCTGTCAAAGAAGATACCGTTCTTATCTGTTGATACCAATCTTAATTTACCCGGTTGGCTAACATTGATGGGTACACTTACTTTATTGGATGTTGTAAGGTTTGTTGCTACTGTATAAGTTCCGGAAGCAGTTGCTCCTGAACTGGTAAAAATTGCCGCACTGGCAGCAGCTGCAGGGTGAGAAATTTCAATACTGCATAATGATCCGTTAGAATTGGTCATTGGTAAACTTGTACTGGCAGTAGTAGGAGTTCCACTATAGGCAATATTAATTGAAGTTGTTGCAGATGTTGCTCCAGAAATACCCGCAAATGTGTAAGAAACCCCATTGATCGTTTGATTAATTGCAGGAATATCTTTTGTTCCTGTAACTACCACAGGTACTTTAACAACTCCCGTGCCTGATACTCCCTGGATCATAGCAGGAGTAACAGTTGCCATCGTACAATTAAAATTATAAGCATCAACAACCCCTGAGGAATTTTTAGTATAATTACATACTGATATCCCATTGCTTTTGACAATAAAATTCATTGTTGATGAAGAAGGAGATCATGTAGCATTAGCAATGGT